>ENA-UOOK01005172-UOOK01005172.1-fermentation-metagenome-genome-assembly--contig:-NODE-5172-length-13294-cov-3.686003_pt1 | contig 13294 bp, 10 predicted proteins | sample MGYA00245777_ERZ724023 | MGnify/ENA primary metagenome ERZ724023 (study PRJEB28704, sample SAMN03018312) | fermentation metagenome | biome: anthropogenic terrestrial biome; feature: soil; material... | reverse complement strand
CACGGCGTCTAAATCCAAACAGTCTGCCGCGTTCGGTCTCAAAGGGATGTAGATTAACTGGTAGTAGGTCACCTTTACTCTGCACCTGATTGCTTCTCCTGGATCCAAATGCAGGGATTCCGCTTCCTGGAACCCTTTTCTGCTATCGTCAAACAAAACAAATACATTTTCTTCCACCTTGCCGTCTGCATCAAAGCCGGCAATCATAGATTCTTTTACGTCTTCTGACACATGAAAAACATAAACGCCGTCATAACTGTCCTTTGTACCCCGCTCTAAGGTTCCCTCTATCCATTGGTCCCCCGTAACCGAAAGAATATAATCCTCTTCATGGTCGGGATCATCCTGTTTTCCTCCTGTTGAAAGCGACTGAATGGTTCAGCCGAGAAATTCGTCTCCCTCACTGATCAGGATCGCTTCGGCGGTTCCGCTCATATTCGTAACAGAAATCTGCGGCTTTATAAACTCAAGGCCGTCAATATTGATCGTGTTGCTTACATTATCCGTCATTTCATTGATCTGATAATGGGTGACGGAAAGTGTAACCGGCATTTTCACAAGGCCCATGCCGGTTTTCTCAAACTGTTCCTGCTCTTCTTCGGTTAAAAACTCCTCGGCATTCACAATATGGATAAAGGTAGGGTCAAATCCATTGGCGCCTGCCCAGTCAGGCAGCTTTTCCAGTTCCTCCTCATCGGGCGTAAACCAGAAAACCTCCTTTCCCCAGTTGTATTTATACAGCTTTGTCATGGTGCCGGATAGTGTCTGCTTTCCCTCTAATTCAATTACACCCCGGGGCGCCTGATCGTCCGGATCTGCGTCGCTCAACTCAATGCTTTCAATGGTCCAGCCCAAAAATTCATCGCCCACCCCTGCTTCCTGAGCTGGGATGGAATTTGAAATATTGGTAAGCCGCACCTTCTTTTCCGGTTCTTCCGAAACAGTATCTGCTTTCTCTTTGATTGCTTTCTCCGAATCGGTCTCTTCCGATTCTCTTTGGCTGTTCATAGTCTGCCCCGCAGTCTCCGTAACACTTTCCAGAAAGCTTGCGGAAGCTGTTATATCCCCCTTGTTTGAGCAAGAGGTCAGAAGCAGTAAAAGTGTTACAAATAATATAAACTTCTTCATATTTCCCCAACTTTATAAAACAAATTTCTGTACCACTAGCTGATTGATTACTAACCGCTGTATCACAAATGAAAACAAAACGCACCTTTCACAGTATTGTATGCTTATTCTACCACATAAATCCAGTCTTGTCATTTCCGTTTCTCCCGTACTTTCAACTGCCTGGATTATGCAAATCCCTTGACGACATCTATCGGGAAACCCAGCGGGGCGAAGCTTCCTATACAGGCGGAACGATGCTTTGGCCTACGCCGGGAAACAACACCGTAGCCCTTCCTTATGGCTGGTTCACATCCGGTAAAAACTATCATTCCGGGGTGGATATTACCGGAGAGGATTGCTACGGAGACGATATTGTGGCTGCAAGCGGAGGAACCGTCCGGTATGTTGAAAAGAAATACCCAGCCGGAGAGGGTCTGGGTTTATATCTGATTATCGACCACGGCGGCGATATCAGCACTCTGTATGCCCAGTGCAGCACTATTTTGGTGGAGGTCGGGGACGTTGTCGAGCAGGGGCAGAAGATCGCAGAAATCGGATCTACCGGTTTTGCCACAGGACCGCACCTGCATTTTGAAGTCCGCTTGAACGGGATGCATGTGGACCCGCTGGATTACTTTCCCCAAGAGATAACCGAAAGCAGCAGTGCCAGTTAGAAATGTGGACGCGTGCAAAGCTTCTAAAGTAAGAAAGGCCATATAATTTACACACAATCCCGGAATTGTTGACAAAAAACAAAAAAATCCGCCCGAAATCTCATTTGAAATCGAGCGGAACGAATATCTTCGAATGAATTGGTGCGGGAGTTCATTGAAAAGATTGTGTTGCATGAACATTCCGACCCAGGGTCAACAAAAAATTGCTGCCCCTTCTGCTTTTAGAACTCCACTAGTTGTTTTCATTGTCGATTAAGTTTTTATCTTGAATGACTTGACTTAAAGGCCTTTGGAAAGCATCGGGTTAAATGCTTAAACAGGTCTCCATATTTTTTGAGACTCATTTGATCAGCCATCTGATCTTTCCTTTCCTGTTCTCAGATATATTTAGCCATACAAGGCTTCCCCTCTCTACAATGTTTTTACACCATAGTTATGCCCGGTAACGGTTTACGGTATCCCAGTTGAGTTCCACGCCGAACCCAGGCTTGCAGGGAATTTGCACCCAGCCGTCGTGAACGCTGATCGGTTCGGTAATCAGGCTGCGGCTTAGCACCGTTTCCTGCCCGCAGTACTCCAGATAAAGCGCGTTGGGGAGCGCCGCGATAAACTGCAGAGTCGCGGACATCAGCAGGCCGCTTTTGAAATTATGCGGGACAATCGGTACTCCTGCTTTTTGCGCCAGATCCCGAATTTTTTTGGCTGCCGTAAGTCCTCCGCACCGGCTCATGTCCGGCTGCAAAATATCCACACAGCCCTCCCGGATATAAGCATCGAACTCGTCAATGTGGCACAGCTCCTCGCCCGCTGTAATATTTAAGGAAACCTCATCGCGGAGCTTTTTAAAATCCGATCTGCGCTCCACCCTGAAGGGTTCCTCCACCCAGAAAACGTCATACTCTTCAAACGCACGGCAGGTGTTGAGCGCTGCCTTGCAGTCCTCCCATTCCATGGCAATGTCGATCATCAGCTTTTTGTCGGGTCCTAAAGCTTCCCTGGCCGCTTTGATCAGCGCAATGTCCTTTTTAGGATCCTGACCCAGAGAACCCCAGCCGAATTTAATGCCGGTATAACCATGCACCATATGGTATTCGACAAGCTTCTTTACCTCGTCTTCCGTCTCCGGCATCAGGATGCTGATATACGCCGGAATCCTGTCCTGAAAGCAGCCCCCGAGAAGCTTATGAACCGGCTGGTTCAGAGCCTTTCCGGCTATATCCCAGAGAGCCATGTCAATGCCGCTGATGGCGTGCATGACCGCGCCGCCCCGGCCCTGATAATAGCTGTACCGGTACATCTTGTTCCACAGCCGTTCAATATCCAGGGGATCTTCCCCCATGAGAATGTTCTTGAGCCCCCTGCACGCGCTGTGGGAATCCGGCATTTCAATGGCCGCCTTCACCAGATAAGGGGCCGAGTCCACCTCAGAGATACCGGTGATCCCCTCGTCGGTATGCACCAGAATAATGACGGAGTCCTGCGTGCCGTCGCCAATTAAAGAAATTTCCGGTTGCCTGACAACAATCGCTTCTACGTCGGTAATTCTCATTTTAGTTCCTGCTTTCTTAATTTTTTCCACCTTACAGCCCTAAAAACGCGGACAAACTTTCTCCGTCTTCTTTTTGCAATGAGAAACGAACAGGATGGCAGACCTGATCTCCGGGAAGCAAATCGACCTCTTCCCCCATTGTCTCCATTTCACAGAACTGCCCGCAGCAGTAAAGCTCAAAGGAGGCTCCACCGTCCGGGTAGCTGCCGCCCTCTTTAAACGGGAACTGGATAATGCACAAATATCCGCCTTTACGATAAAACGCCTTACCCCCGGTGTAATGCAAGCCGAGCTTGATACAGTCCGTTGATGCAGGATCGTGGCGGACACGGAGACTTTCCTGCCGCCATGTAAACCGGGGATCCGACACCGAGGTATTGTCCCATAGCAGCAGCTTCTGCCGCGGATAAAGCCGCTCGTCCTTAAACTGCGGCAACGGAATCACCGCTTCTCCCTGCGATGCCATCTGCGTCACCGTCCAAGGGGCAAGCCTGCGGGGAACGTCAGAACAATTTTTGATCCGGTGCTCCACCGTAAGCCCTGTTCCCTGCGGCTCCAATTCTACTTTTATAACATATTGCACCCGGTTGACTAGCTGTTCCGGAGGCGTCAGAACCAGAGTGTTTTGTTCAATTGCCCACGAAACCGGATCGTTGTCCGGGTAATAGGTATCCGGACTTTTTTCCGGTGTGAACCAGAGCCGGTGCCCGCCGTAATGATACCAGACGGCTCCGGGATAGTAGAAACGGTCAAACAGCACTCCGCTTTGAAAGGATTCCCGGCTGACATCTTCTCTGAAAAGATTGATTCCGTCCTTCATTCCGTAGTAGATAATTCTGGGGCCCACCTCCGCCGTAACAATGACGGAACAGACTTCATTCTGAAGCTGAATGCATTTCCCGAAATTTTTATACCAGATAACCTGAAAATGGACCGGCATGTTTCTTTATTCCTCCCAGGGGTGCACCACCGCTTTGATCAGATCGTCCGGATGTCTCTTCAGCAGCTCCACCGCCTGTTCCAGCTCCTTGAGCTTAAACCGGTGGGTCACCATTTCCTCCACACGGATTTTTCCGTCTGCGGCCATGCCGATCAGCGGATCCCAGACCAGCTCGTTATTGGTCACTCCATGAACCGTTATCTGGTTTAAAAGGATTTCCTTGACCGGAAACCGGATTTGAGCGGAATCGTCCGGTATTCCATACAGGATGACCGTCCCTCCCTTTTTCGCCAGGCGAACGGCGGCTTCCACCGTCTCGGGAGCCCCCGCGGCCTCTATGGAAAGATCCGCTCCCCTGCCTCCGGTTTCTCCCATGACCCGCCGATCGAGATTCTCCTTTTTCGTACTGATGATCACGTCGGCCCCGAACTTTTTCGCAAACCCAAGCCGCGCCTCGTTTCGCGCGGCTACGATCACCTTTTTCGCGCCAAATGCTTTTGCCGTCTGAGCGAAAGACAGTCCGGCTATTCCCGCGCCCTGGATTAAGACGGTTTCATCCGGCTTCAAACCGATTCTGTAAATCGCCCCGGCCGGGCACGCCACCGCTTCCAGAATACCTCCGGCATCGCTGGTGATGGAGTCCGGAATTTTCCGGATACAGTTTTCCGGCACCACCACGTATTGAGCGTATCCACCGGGATAAGGAGGAAAGCCGATCTCTCCGCCGTGAGCGCACAGGTGCTTATTGCCCGTCCGGCAGTAAACACACTGGCCACACCCTACGGCGGTTTCCACCACAACCCGGTCTCCGGGCGCCACGCTTTGCACCATTGCCCCGGCCTCCGCAATTTCCCCGCAGATTTCGTGACCCAGGATATGCGGCGGCTTTCCGTGGTCAAAGCGGCCGGTAATCACATGGACATCCGTCGCGCAAACGCCCGCGCTCAGCACCTTGATTTTAACCTCTTTGCAGCCGCAAACCGGTTCCGGCACCTCCGACCATACCAGCCGGTTATAGTCCTGCCAGACCACTGCTTTCATTGATAAATCCCCCTTCCGTCAGCCTTTGAATCTCCGCTTTCATTTTTTCCAGGATTTCCGCCGTCTTTTCAGGGGAAATCGTTTCCGGGACAGGCCCGATTGCAAGCCCGCGAATCTGCGCCAGCAGCTTGTATCCGGCAGGGAACGGCAGGGAATCTGCGAGGCGCAGCAGGGGGAGAACGCTTCTTTGTATTCTGTAAGCATTTTCAAAATTTCTTCGCTCCCAGCTTTGATAGACCGCCGTAATCCATTCCGGCAAAATTCCGGCCAAGGCCGTCATGCTGCCGTCGCATCCCGCCGTCAAGGCCGGAAGAAGGCAGTCGTCGGTTCCGGTATACACCAGAAACCCATCCGGCTTGATCTGGTTTGTATGGGCAATCTGCTTCATATTTGCCGAAGAGTCCTTTATTCCAACAATCTGCCCTTCCTGCATTAACTGCTGAATGGTATCCAGAGCAAGACCTGTTGTGAAAAATGGCACATGATACATCATGATTGCCATTCCGCCTGCGTTTTGGGCAAGCTTTTGGTAAAAATGGAGAATATCCGCCTGGTTTTGCGGGTAATAATAGGGCGGGCAAACCACGCAGGCATCGTAGCCGTATTCTTTGGCTGCTTCTGTATACCGCAGAACTTCTTCGGCACTAGCCCCGCACGCCCCCGCAATCAGCTTTTTTCTTCCCTGGTTCTGCTGCGCCACTGCTTTTAAAACTTTTATTTTTTCCTCGGGCTGAAGCTTCACAAATTCCCCGGTGGAAGAACAGGGAAACAGGCCGGTGATTCCGGAATTGCATAGCCAGTCCGTCTGCCTCTGCAGCTCTTCGTAATCCGGTTTGTACTCCTTTGTTACCGGCGTGACCGTAACGGCGACGGGGCCTTTCAGCGTATCCAAATGTTGCATAACATTTCCCCCTTAAAAGGTCGGCAAAATAAAGTGCTCTATACCAAGCGGGCAGCAAAACAGCAATTGGGCCCCTTCTTCGGTAACCAGAAAGTCATCTTCAATACGGATGCCCCACTGTTGTAAAAAGTATGCGCCCGGCTCAAGGGTAACAATATCTCCCGATTTCAGGTATGTTTTATTTCCCGGTTTAAATACCGGCTTCTGAAAAGGCTGCTTTCCGATGCCGTGTCCCGCGTGATGGGGCATTTTTTCTTTCATTCCTTTTCGTTTAATCGGCTCCATTACCGCCTCATAAATATCTTCTCCGGGCACGCCCGGACCGATTTTCCGCACCCCGGCCTCCATGGCAGACAAGAGAAGCTCATAGATTTCCTTCTGTTCCTTTGAAGGGCTTCCTAAAAAGAAAGTCCGGCAGGTATCGCACCAGGCTCCGTTATGGCACAGAGAAAAATCCACCAGCAGAAGGTCGTTTTTCTCCAGAATCTTATCCGTCGCCCCGCCGTCGATCCCGGCGGTACGAACACCGGATAAAAAGTCGAATAGATATTGCCCCTTTTCATAGCCCAGCCCGTTCAGCTTTTGTTCTGCCGCTGAAAACAATTCCCTTTCCGTCATGCCGGCTTTTGCTGTGCTGCGAATCAGCTCGTAAATGTCTTCCGTGATATTCAGGGCTTCTTTTATTTCCCTAAGCAACCAGATTCCTCCTTTTTGTCTCAGTGTCAAAATGAAATATTATCTTCCCGGTATGATTTTCATGATTTCCGAGCCTTCCTCCGGCAGTTCAGTGAAAGTAATTCCTTTTTCCATAAAATATCTTCCAACCTGAGTCATCCGGTGCTCACAATCATCAAAGGTAACGTCATAAAGAGTATTTTCCTCCAAGCCCTGAAGACAAATCGTTCGTTTTGCTTCAGCGCCCTTTAACCGAAAGACAAAAATATACCCGGTATTATCCTCCGCCATGTACTGATACGCCTGCCAGCGGTCTCCCTTTCCTCCCCGCAGGGCCTGTCCTGTAAGACGAAACATATCTCCCAGCAGAATATACTTCTTCGAGATATACTTGAAAAACTCTATGTAGTGTTTTAACCGTTCCCGCCATTCCGGCTTCCAGTTTTTAAACCGATAGGAAAAACCGCAGGTGGAAAGCAAGCTCGCCCGGATATAGAAGTCAAGTCTTGCAGGCGTAATGTCGGCTGTTATCGGACTGAAAATACCATTATGATCGCTGATGCACTCCGACTGGGTAAATTGATAGCACAATGCGGGATGGATGAAGGATGTTGCCCCCCAGAAGCACTGAAAATGATTGTCGGCATAGTCATGGTCGGACATATAGGCAAAGTGTGCGCGGGACAATATGCCCAGATCGTTTCTCATTCCCCCGCTTCCGCAGTTTTCCACAATCAGGTCAGGATATTTTTCGTGAACTTCCTTTAAAAGCTCGTAATAGCCCTGATAATGCCAGTAAAGCCCGTCACCCTCCCCGTGTCCGTGCCCGGAGGCATTACAACCCAGACCGGGAGACGCGTTAAAATCAAGCTTGATCCATTTTGCCTGATATTCTGTTACCAAGCGGTCTATTACCTTAACGGCCCATTTCCGGGTCTCCGGGTTGGCCATGCAGAGATAGCCCAGGGATATCCCATCACGGCGGGCAACCAGCTCCGGATGGGTATGGTTCAGACTGGCTATCGCGCCGACGGATTCAATTTCACACCATATTCCAAAGGAAATTCCCGTTTGAGTTACGGCTTCTCCTAAATGCGCCAGTCCGGAAGGGAAATCCACCCGGTTTTCCGTATCCCAGTCGCCCCGCTTGCCAAACCAGTTGATCTCCCTGTCCGGCATGCCGAACCAGCCCGCGTCCAGCACAAAATAAGCTATGCCCGACTCGGCCGCATATCGCGCGTTTTCTATACATACATTCTCATTAATAAAACGATCCTCGTAACACCACCAGGTATTGTAGGTCACCGGCAGCGAATCTATTTTATCCGCGTCCAGCACGCTTTCATGACAGATAAAATATTTTCTCGTAAAGCGGCTTGCCTCATCCAGACTGTTCACAGACCAGGAAAGGTAAGCCGGCGCGCCTGAAAATATTTCTCCCGCCTCCACATCGCTGTAAAAGCCTTCCTCATGGATCCCGGCTAAAACCTCCAGACTGTCTCGCCGGTTGCTGATTTCACAGCTCCAGTTGCCGGACCACGCCAGCGCCAGGCTGTAATTTTCTTTATCGCTCTCAATTCCGATCCAAGGGGAATATTCCTGCGACGAGCGGCCGGTAAGCGTTCCGATGCCAAACCGCTCCGGTATGGGAATATCATGGGGAACAAATTCTTTTCCCCAACCGGAGCTGAAGTAATGCAGCGTGCCTTTCATGACATCTGTGCAGAACCCTATTCTCAACCTGCTCACTCTTACCGTTTTATCTGAACGGTTATGAACTTCCGCCCGGTATTTCAATGCCTGAAGGCTTTCTTCCTTTTCTTCACGGACCACCACATAAACGTTTTCCGTCAATACCGCTTCGTCCTGCGAGCATATAAGCGGGCCGCGTCTTTCACCTGTTCCCAGTTCCGCCGATCCTCTGTATTCCTTTCCATCCACATGCGCACTGTACAGCAGCTTCATATTTTTCTCCCCGCCCTTTTACGGCTTTGATTTTATTTCCATACTGCATTACTGCCGGTCAACTATGAACCGGCAGTAATGCTTATCTTGCTGTTTTTTACAAAAAGCTTCGTTAAAAATGAACGGTAATGTCCATCACATGCCCTTGACCGCTTAAAACAACAATTTCTCTCTCTGCGTCAAATTCCTTATAGTTTTCCCCGTTCACCGTGACCTTCCGCATCGGCCTTCCGTCAGGGTGACGCAAGCGGATAAAGCCCTGCTCCGGCACTTTTCTATCGGGCATTCTAACAACCGCACGAATGAAATCGGAGGATACGCTTGACTCAACGGAAAAATCCAGCTTTCCAAATGTGCTTGAAGCTCCGGCTACGATTATTTTTTTACCGTCTTCAAACCACTTTCGGGGAGCGCCCTGACAAATCCACAGGGTATTTTCCTCCTCACGGATCAGAAAATTCCGAAGCCAGACCAGGAACTGGGCTTCATCCGGAGATTTGAAGAAAGGCCCGAAGCCGCTCCCAAGCTCCGCCACGGGGTGTTCGCTGAACACAAGAACATCCGGATACAGATGCTGCCCGATATTATTGTACAGGGAGCGGACGGCGTGAGAAATCTGATCGCGGGAAAGGTAGACCAGCCCGTTGTTTAATACATTGGCCTGAATGGTCACGCCTCCCTGACTGAACCAGTATTTTTCCAAATCCACCGGCCGGCCGTACAGACGGCTGACAAACAGATTATCTTCCTGATCCTCCAGAATCCAGGTGACTCTTTCGTCGTCGGGGGAAAGAACCAGCCCGTCCACCAGATGGAGGGGCCCGTAGCCCGCTTCGCGGAACCAGCCCCAGTCCCTTCCCCGCAGTCCCGTACGGGTGGGCACATGGGGAATATAGCTCCCGTCCGGAATCCGGACCACCGGGGATTCCTCCACCGCTCTTTGGAGGGCTGCTAAAATATCTTCCCTGTAAACCTGCGCCTCTCTTAACAGTCTTGGTGCCTCCGGGTGGTTTATCTCCCCCAGGGCCCTGGCAACACGCAGCATTCCTCCGCATGCCTGACCGTTGACGGCAAACCAATGCTGCCATTCGCAGTTATCCTCCAAATGTCCCATGGGAAGCAAACCGTAGCAGGAAACACGGCTTCCGTCTTCCTCAGTCAGCATGGTGGCTTTGCGTTCTCTTAACACAAACTCACAGGCTTTTACCAGACTGCCCGCTACTTTTCGGAGCCACTGCTCATCCCCCGTCATGAAATAATGCTCGGCAAGGCCGGTCATGATAAAACCGTGGTCGAGATTGTATCCGAATTTTCCAAGCGCCATTTTTCCCGCGTCAAAGGATACCGCTACGAAAGCCCCTTCCTGCGAGGAAAAGTTTCCGTCCGGCATCTGGGCGCCCTGTGTTTTTATAAAAGTATCCAGATACCGTTCGGCGTAATCATGATAGCCCAGCATATCCAGAAGCCGGGTCTGCATACAGGCTTCGTTTCCGCACACATCATAGGCGTAGGTGCCAGCGGGGACCATATAGTTCTGTGACATCGGATCCTTGTTGGCGGTCATCAGAATATGCCAGGGTACCGCCTTCAAAAAGCTGTCGAGAGTCGGATCGGGCAGTCTGATCTGCGCTCCTTTTCTATAAAAATCTCTCCAGAAATCCATAACTTCCTGAAGCTTCTTATCAAAAGACATATTTTCCGCTTTTTTATGCCCCTCCTCCGGAGAGTATGAGGTAAAGGGGATGACAATATCGATCTCATGGCTGGAAAAGCCGGAAAGCTCCACCTCATAGGCAAGAGCATTGGGAATATGCGTGGTTGCAGGAAGCGGCTTGCGGCTTTCTCCGAAATGGCTGAAGTGGTACCGGTCTATTTCCTGAGCCCTGGTAATGACGCCGCCTTCGGATAGGGGCTGCACTTTTAATTCGCCCATTCCCTTTTTATCCACATGCAGGCGGAACACGGACTTCCTGTACGGCTGAACCTTCCAGCCGTCCTTTACGGTTTCCGCGGGAGCCACCCGGCCCGAAGCCAGCAGATTGTCTCCATCAAGAAATAATTCTTCGGCGGGCGTAACATCCAGACACAAAATCGCCTTCTTGGCGCCTTCGGTAGTGTTACGTATTTTTAAGCGGACCAGAGCCGTAATTTCTTCATCGCCCCGAATGTTATCGGGTCCTTTAACAGGGCCGTCCGTCAGCACGCTGAACGCCGTCTGGGTAAACTCGATTTCCCGGTCCTGCCACTGGGTTATGTACACCGGGACCCGAGGCTCCGGCATCCACTGCTTCGAACCGTCCTTTCTCTGGCGAAAGTCCACGGGGTCGCCGGTGCCAAACCGAAAGTGAATCTCATTGCCTGCCCAGCGAACCTTTGCCGTATCGCGGCCCGACATTTTCACCTGACGCTTATCGGCAAAAATCTCGCCGTTATACCGCAGGGCAAACTTCTGTTTAACGCCTTCCCAACCTAAAATGGTATAGCGCCCATAAGGAGCCTGCTTCGTTACATCCAGCGGCGGGATTTCCTCTGCCGCCCTTTCATAAGACTGCTCCGGTTCCTTTGGTACGCGGTCGTAGATTGTCCGCACGCCGCTTTTGGTTTTTTCAATCTCTCTTTTCCAGTCGTTTTCCCCCAAAGGACAACTGATCAGAACTCCGTAGTCTTTAATCCAGACAGCCCCTTTTTCAAGGTCGGAGGCTAAAAAGGTAAAGCTGCGGGTCTTCGCTTTCACCGTAATCAGCGTCTGATCGCCCTGGGCGGCACTCCCAACGGACTTATCATACTTTATTCGCAGGCCTTTGGGATTTCCTGATGTGTGGCAGCTCCACGTATTGCCGCTTAACTGATCCGATTCGTCAAAGCCTATGGGAGAAATCTCGGAAACAGATCCGTTGAAGGCCAGAACATGTCCCGACCAGTTCTCCTGCTTTCCATTGCAGCCAAAGCGGATTTCCGCGGCTTTCTCTGTCAATACGGCGGTTCCCCATACCCTGATGGAGGAAAAAACAGGTTTTCTCCCGCCCTTGACGGAAATCCGAATCTTCAGCGTTTTCCGGTAGGAAACGTTATATTCCTCCGCCCACTCAATTCTGCGGTCGTCGTCTATTTCCACAATGTCCACCGGATCAAAGGAAAAGCTCTGGCACAGTCCTGTTCCCACAGATTCCCCCCTGGCCCAGATCCATTTTCCCTGCCGGGGATCTTCCGTTTCAATCCAGCCGCTTCTTGCTCCCTGCCACCGTTCCGGCATAGGTGCGGGCCAGCTTGTGTTCCAGTACTCAATCTGTACATCCTGAAGGCAGGGCAAATGCTCCTCATCCGCGTAGACTACTTCAACGCCCGCTACCTCGCGGGGCTCGTTCCATTCAAAACCAAGCTGCCAGGAGGAGGTTTCCTCATCCCATCGGGGAATCCAAACCATTTTTCCGTCCTCTGAAGTTTGCGGCTTTATGGGATAAGCCTTCATCTCCTGTCTCTGTCCGTTATTCCAGGCGCAGGCCTTTCCCCACTCTGCCAAATTCATTCTCTTTTCCATGATTATGATCCTCCTTTCGCAGTAAGCCGGGACGTTTCGTGCGGTCTGCGAAACAAATTTGCGTCGTAATGTCCGGCGCAAAAGCACAAAACTCCCGGTTTTAAAAACTCAGTTCTCAAATTTATTCCCCCGCGATTAATAGCGGTCGGGGTTAGGCACTCTGCTTATAGCAGGCAGAATCGGCGCAAATTTTTTGTGGGGTTCATCCTGATACCAATAGGCAACAGAGGAATAATCGTCGGTTCTGTGGTTTGCGTGTCCATGCTCTATACTAATTCGGATATTCTTTTCAAAGGGAACAGGATCCACAATATGGTAACGGTAAACGCAGACCTTCCCCCAATTCATTTGGTCTTCAAGCTCATACCACGCAAGGCCGGAGTAATTCTGATAAACCTTCTGGGTCCCCCAGGCCTGGCACAGATAATCCTCGCTTCCAGTGCCGTGCATGTCGGGGGGCCACTTTCTTTCGCCGTCGCGGTCGACAAAGAACATGTCGTCACCTTCGCCCCACCAGCCCTTCTGCACATGGTCCACGCTCATATTCATGCCGATAAAATGCCCCCGGCCCTCTGCTTCCAGAATCAGATAATTGTTTTTGTCGGAAAGATTGATGGCTTCCGGGCCTTCCATCCGTTTCTTCCAGTCTTCGCTTCCCCATACGCTGCCCGGCCCTGTCCATCCCTGGCAGGGATTTTCTCTTCTCCACTGGGCGTGAAGATATAAAACGTCCTCGGGAAGCGACTTATGCGCCTGATAGTCGATATAGAAATAGATTCCCTGAAAAACCTCTTCCTGTTCGTTGACGATTTCAATCCGCGCGCGCTTTTTAAAAGGCATGGGCAGCCAGCAGTTCATAGCCGCGCCTTTTCCCAAACGCCATCATCTTCTGGTACGATGG
>ENA-UOOK01005168-UOOK01005168.1-fermentation-metagenome-genome-assembly--contig:-NODE-5168-length-13307-cov-5.743737_pt1 | contig 13307 bp, 11 predicted proteins | sample MGYA00245777_ERZ724023 | MGnify/ENA primary metagenome ERZ724023 (study PRJEB28704, sample SAMN03018312) | fermentation metagenome | biome: anthropogenic terrestrial biome; feature: soil; material... | reverse complement strand
CCAACACAATGTTGTTAATTACGGTATCGTTAAAGGTTTTTCCGTCCTGCATCACAACACCGCACATTTCTCGCCATTGTCGTAAATTGATGAGATTAACGTTCATTTCTCCAATTTTTATATCGCCGTAAGTTGGTTTATATAATCTGACGAGTAATTTCAACAACGTTGATTTTCCGCTTCCGCTTCCTCCAACTATCGCTGTAATTTTATTTTCCGGTATTCTCAAATATACATTTCGTAAAACCAACGGACTATTTACGGTATATTGAAAATGGACATTTTCCAAGGTAATACTTTTATCTTCGGGTACAATAGTAGTATTTGTTCCAATAGTCAAAAGTTCATCTTCATCTTCCAATTGACGGATTTCATTGATGCGGAGGAAACTGATCTTAGCATATTGTCCCGATACTACAAAATTAATAAATTGAATTAACGGCCCGTTCAACATTCCGATAATAAACTGTGTGGAAATCATAACGCCAAAGGTTATATCTCCTTTAATTACTGCCATGGCACAAAAAAAGACGATAGACATATTTTTTATGCTCTCTATAAATTGAGCGCCTAGATTCTGCGTATTTGTTACCGTTAACACTCTTTTATTAACGTGATAAAGACGTGCCTGAATTTCTTCCCATTTCCATCTGCGATATTTTTCGTAATTGTATATCTTGATATCCTGTATGGCTGAAACGGTTTCTACCCAATAACTCTGATTTTTAGAAATAAGTTCAAAATATTCCCAATCTAATTTTTTTCGGATGCTTAAAAACAAAAGCACCCATAAAACATAAAGGATGGAACCCGCCAGAAAAATATAAAATATAATCGCATTATATGCAAGCAATATTATTGCAAAAATCACGAAAGTTAAAGTGGAAAAGATTAGTGCAAGTGAATTATTCATAACGAAATTTCTGATTCGTTCATGATCTTGCGCACGCTGCAAAATATCCCCCAACAATTTATTTTCGAAAAAAGTAACGGGTAACTTCATCAGTTTAATCAAGTAATCGGAAATCAATGCTATGTTTACCCGCGAGGTAATGTGCATCAAAATCCAATCCCGAAGTACATTGAATATCATTACGCTAAGCAGGATGGCCACATTTCCGATCAATACCATATTTATGAAATTTACATCCGAAGTCTTGATTCCCACATCGATAACCGCTTTCGAGATAAATGGTAACATACCCTGCAATAGTGTAACCACGAGCATGATAATGAGTACAAGCGTGAAGTTTCTTTTGTATGGGAAAAAATATTTTAAAATAGTTGAAAAACTGTTTTTTCTTTGTTCTTTTTCTGCTTTTGAATCTTTGAAATCAGCCATTGGTTCAACGGCTAATAAAACACCTAGATTTTCACATTTCCGGTACCATCCTTTTTTGAATTCTTCATGGGTATATTTGACGCGTCCTTTTGCCGGGTCAGAAACATATACAAATCTTTTGTCTGTACCATAAATAACAATAAAATGATTCTCTTTCCAAAAGACAATAGCCGGAAAAGGAATACTGTTGATTACATCATCGATAGTACACTTAATAGCTAATGTGCGAAGCCCGATACTTTCAGCTCCGGTACTTAAATCCAGTAATGAAACACCTTCTTTGGCTATGCCGCAGCGATCTCGAAGAAATTGCAAAGAATAGAATTTGCCAAAATGTTTTGCTATAATTTTTAATGATGCAGGACCACAATCCTGCGAATCCATCTGATATTCTACGGGGAATCTTTTTAATAGCATCTTTATTTTACTCCTTTTGCTTTTAAATTATCAAATAAGCGTTCAATTAACTGCTTTCTTTTAGTAATGATTTCTGCTGTGCCTTTAGATTCGAAATCAAGAGACAACTGTTTCCCAAAGTTTGTTACCGTTCCCTCGGGAAATGCTACAACAACCAAATATGCATCTCCGGTTCCATTTTTGGTCTGTACTTTATTAGTTATACGGGAAACGGATTTTACTACTCCTTTCAATAAGCCGTATTCATCATACGGATAATTGTTTATTTTCACATTAGCTGTTTGTCCAATTTTTACCTTACCGGCACCAAATGAAGGGATCATTACTTCGCCTAAAATATTGTTTTTATCGGGAATAATTGAAAATAATTCCTGACCGGATTGTATAAAGCTGTTATTCCGCCAAAAACCAAGATATTCAACCTCTCCTTTAATAGGAGCATATTGCAGATATCTCTCTTTCCAAAGATTTAATGCATTGGATAATTCGTTTTTTCTTGTTAAATATTCAGAAACAGCTTTCTCATTGTTTTCACTCTCCTCCAAACGTATTCGTTGAATTTCTAGTTTATTGCGATTTACTTCGGATTGTTTCATCAAACAGCTGCTTTGTAAGCTTATTTCGGTTTCCTGTAGAGAGAGATGAGCAGCGCGTTGTCGCTGGTAATCTTGCTCGCTCATACCTTTTATGGAAAACAAAACACTGTCTTTACTCAATTGATTTCTTGATGTTTCCAATACCTGATTTTTCAATCGTAATTCAATCTCCATATTGGCAATTACAGCTTCATCCGTTGTGATTTGGTGCAGGAGATTTTTTTGCATAGTTTCGTAAATATCGGATGTAACAATACGTTTATACTGCATAAAGGAAAGAACAAATGAATTATAAGCTGAACTTACATCTCCCACCATGAATGTATCAGGTAAGACCACTTGTTCAACTTTAGAAAGATCAATTTTCTGAAGCAATGTTTCTATCGTTAGGATATGCTTATAATTGGTACCACTTTCGATATATGAAATTACGGTACCTTTTTCAACTTCACTTCTATCCGGGACTAACAGATAAATACGCCCATTGCTGTTGGCTACAAGACGTACTGGAGCAATACTCCCGGTAACTGAAATTTGTCCGTCCACGGTATCGGGATATTGTATCAAAAATCCCAATAATATAATAATTCCTATAAGAGATCCAACGCAGAGTGCAACCCATTTCACCCAATGTGTAGGCATACGGTCGATGATGGATTGAACTTCTTCTGATTTTTCAGAATGATAATCCGGCTGCTCGCTGACAACAGTTTGCAAATAAAAAGTCCCTTCTTTTGGTGGAGAATCAAGATCATTGCTAGAAATCATTTTAGGCAAGAATTTAGATTGTTATTAATTAAAACCACATACAATTTAAATGTAATATTAATATCGTATAATAAAGATATTTGACAAGTTGGCATAATGAATCACTTTCTTTCGTCTATAAAAAGTATTTCCAATTCCACATCTTGTTTAAAATCATACAGTGCAATACTTCGTAATGAAAAGTAGCTGTCAAAAGAATTTCTAATCGCGCTATAATATCGATTCATTGCGATGTTTTGACTATTTTGGGCAGTAGTAAGTTCATAAACAGAGACTTTACCCATTATGAATTTTTGCACTAACATCTGGTATTGTTCTTGTGATAATTCATATGCTTTTTCCGAGGTAAACCAAAGTTTGACAGATTGGTTATACGCGTTTATTTTTTCTTTTATTTCATTTTCAAATTCGAGGATTTTTTTTTCAATTGTTAAACTACTTGCCTGATAGGTATTTTCAGCAATCCGTATTCTGTTCTTATTTAAACCCCATTGAAAAACTGGTATTTGAAATCCAATAATCAGCGACTGCCGTTGATTTCCATGCCTGTAAGCATCAATAAATGTTTCTGCATATTGATTTATTCCGTAATTCAAATTAATGGTGCCATTTAGTCTATTACTTAATTTGGCAGAGAACAGACTCTTTTCGGCTTCTAATTCCTGTATTTCCTGTTGTTTGAAAAAGGAATTATTCTTTTTCACGTATGTTGCTACTAAATGCGTATCAATAGACAAAGGTAGTTCAAAAACAGGTATATCTATATCAATACTGTCATCATTTATCCCCAAAAATGTTATTAATCTTTGCTGTGACTCCACATATTTTTTTGTGGCATCTTCATATGCATATTGCGTGTTGAGAGATTGCAGTTCTATTTGTTTGAAGTCAAATTCTGTTATAATACCGTTTTTCAATTTCACCTTTGCAATGTGCTGTAATGTGTCATTATTTAGTTTGTTTTGTAATGATAATTCTCTTTCCATTTTATTCAATAGTACGTCCATGAAAAAATTCAAAGCTTCATGTTGGATTTGGGAAATATTAGTGCAATATTGTTTAATGCTTATACTATTCTTTGCATATTCAATATCTTTTTCTAGTCGATGAAACTTGGCGCTTCCCCTTAGCTGTTGAGAATATCCGAAAGAGAAAGGAGTTGTACTGAAACTGTTTCTTTTTTGGGAAAACTCATTCAAATAGTTTAAGTTAGTGTTAATAGATAATTCACCACCAGTAAATCCGATTTTCTGTCTTATTGAGGCACCAATACTGCTATTGTTGGAATAATCTTCTACATACGAATAACTACCGTCATCCGGTTGTTGCAAGGCCCTATAAGAACGATTGAAATTTATGGGATTAAAATTGATGAACAAGGCGGGCAATAAACTTTTCTTGTAATTTTCAAATAACAACAATTCATTCTGGAAATTTAGACTTACTATTTTTGCTTTAGGTGATACTAATGACAAAGAATCAATTACTCTATCTATCGTAAGTTTTTTGACTTGAGATTGCATAGAAAAATTTGTAGAGAATAAAATAAATGCAAACAGTAAAATATTTATCCTTCCTAAATTTAATTTAGAGTTCATTTTTTGTAAAATGCAGATTATGTTTAATATAAATAGAAAATCAATGCAGTCATATAATAAAATAATAAATTTGTGCTAATGCAATAAGGTCTTTTCATATGTGTAAAAAAGCATCCTTAAATATGCCGAGTCAAAGGCATGAAGATCTTCGTTTTGTTTTGTTATTTTATTGAAAAGAGACTGAATTTTGTTTAGAGAAATTTCAACTATCTCTTTATTTATTATCACATTTAATAAAAACTCATCATTTGTGGTCAAGGAGAACCCTAATAACTTTAAATATCGTAATCGTATATTGTTGGCATATTCTTTCTGCTTTTCCTTTTTCAATATTGATATTTGTGAATTATGAACTCTATATTTCATTAGAACGCTAGGCAGGTTTATTATTTTTCCAATCGTGGATAAACGACAAACCAGGTCATAATCAGATGAATAATAATAAATTTCATTGTATCCTTCGATTTGGTCTAATATGTCTTTTCTTATCAATAAAGAAGGATGGAGAAACATATTATTAGAAATTAATAACACCTTTATTAAATCGTAGTTCTGTGGCTGATAAAAAGAAATATCGCTTCCAATAAGCTCAAATTGTGAACCTATTGCTAATATGTCTTTATTCTTCTCTAAGAAAGCGACTTGAGTTTCTATCCTAAAAGGTAATGCTTCATCATCGCTATCCATTACGCAAACATATTTACCTTTTGAAAGATTTATTCCCTCATTTCGACATCCGTAATTTCCTCTGTTTTCATCATGATGAATAAATTGAATACGTTCATCATTAAATTCTCTAATAATCTCCGCTGAAGAATCCGTGGAACCATCATCAACGATAATAAATTCAAAATTTCGGTAACTTTGCTTTAAAATACTATTTATTGAATTACTCACAAAGTTATCATTATTAAAAACAGGCATAACAACAGAAACAAGAGGTTGAGTTTTGTCATTTATTGAATGCTCATAGCTATGATTCTCCTCATTATCCATAAGGTATTCTAACATTTTTTTGTTCATGTTTTATGATAAATTTTGACAATTTTTAATACCCATCTTTCAATAATTCCAATATTCTATAAAAGCCTCTGTAACCATCAGTCATACTTGAAAAAAATAATTCAGGAGACCATAATTCGAATTGAGTGACAAATTTTTTTTTCTGTTCAAGATATGAACTTTTGAATTCTGGTTTTAGTTTTGATAGACGGTAATGCAATTGTATTTCATAGATGTAACGGCTTAGAAGACTTTCTGGAAGAGGGTGTACTAAAGGATAATGGTACTGCTCTAAAATAGGGAATCCTATATCAGAGAGAGATAGTAGCATATATTGGTGCATCAACTTGTGAAAATAATCATTGGGTCGGAGATCTATTATTTTCTGGTGAAAAATAGTAGCTGTTTCTGCCACACAACTTTTAAAGATGCCCATATTTCTTAAACATTCTAAGATCTGGGCAATAATAGGTAAATCCCAATATACGTCAGATTTTAAAGGTGTGGAATATAAAACTGATTCATGTTTAACTACATAACTTAATCTTTCTATTTGTGAAATTAATGCTATTCTTAATTGAAGAGTAAGCATTTCTTCTTGACAGGAACCTTTCTTTAATCGACTGATAATATATATTATTTGCCCGATAAACCCAGTTAAAAAACTATATTCTCTTGCAGGAAAATATTTTGTTACTTCTGTTTGCAATACATCAATGTCTTTCAGAATCGCATTGATATCTCCTGTTGCAAATGAATTTAACACTATATGTTGAATACCCCATGCTATCCCTGTCAAACCATCTGAAAAATTAATTGGCAGTGATAGATTAATATTCGTATATAATCTATCAAGGAGCTGATCGGCCTTTGCTTTCAAATCATCGTTAAGGGTGAATTTTGCAATATGACTAAGATTAATACACAATCCCATTTCTCCATTGATTAAACCGATTCCATTTGCTTGGTCTGCATGATTGTAAGCATAATAAGCTATTTCGCCTAATTTTTTTTTTACATTGCTATTTGTTATCATAATAACGCTAAAATGTTTAAATCCTGTTCCAATAAGTAATTATGTTTCTTTCATGTGAAACCATTTATCAATTTCAATTTTCAATTCTTCTTTAGACATATCACAAATACGTAGGTATTCTTTGGTTGCATTTATTTGAGCCTCCGTTGACCGATAAGAACTGTTGATCCCTCTTGGGTGACTGAAATGATACATTGGACCGCAATTTATTCTAGAAATATTAAATCCAAGTATCTTTAGACGTTTTACCCTTTCACCATCTTCCATACCCCAACCAAAAAAATTTTCATTTTCCATCCCTGCCATTTGGTATACCTTTTTATCAATAAAAAAACCACCACCGGTTGCTGATGATCCGAATAGTAATTTCATACTGTCATTGTTTTTCTCAAGGACTGACATATCCTTTGTAGAAAAATATTGGTTGCGTAACGAAAATCCAGTTTCCAAAAACTTCCCATTGTAAGGAATTACCATGTCAGATATGCCGTTTCGCAGACATTTTATTGATAGATCAAACTGAATGGAAGGAATAATAACATCGGCATCCCAAACAGCTACATAGGATGTATCTACGAGCCTTGCCATTGCATTTATGTATCTTGTCCGGTGAAAAATGTCCATATCATCTTCATTGAAAAAATAGTGGATAGACGGATGAAGTATTTTTTTTACAATGCCTGTATTCCGATTGTGTCCTTCCACGACAAATATGTTAGTATTGCACAGAGACAGAATATAGTCTGTAACAACTTGTAGATTATCTAGTCGCTCTACTGAATCTATCCGAATTGGAATTATGAACGTGACATCTTTTAAATCAATTTTGTCATCCATTTAAAAAAAATATTTATTGAAAAATTTGACATTTTAGTCAATTGATGGTGATATGATTTTGAAATGAGAGTACCTCTTAACAATGCCAGAAATAGAGGCGTCACAAACTCTACATTTACCATATTATTTACTTCCTATTATTCCTAATGCAAAAGTGAAGTCACTCGCGTATTTCCATGTTTCCTGTGACAATGCGGGGTCATAATAATAATATTTATTGGATGTGCTATCGTATCTAGTGATTACCACTGCGTGGTCATTACCGTTTACCTTAATTCCTGCTAAGATACAAGTGCTCCCGTTAAGGAACGCGTTCATATTACTTATGTTCACTGTGGATGTTCCAAAATTTGATCCAGTAAAATTCTGAATTCGAGACATGTCAGATATACCTCCATTAATCAAGTCGCTAAAACCGTAAGTGCTTGCATACGAAGCCATAAATCCGTTTATATCTGTAGCGCCGGATTCATATCTTCCAGAGAGGAATTCCATGCAATAGAAATAACAATAACCATCCACATAGCCTCCAATGATGGCTCTCATTTCTTCTTCCGTTAACACATTCTTGTTGCCAAGCCCTTCCGGGCTAAAAAGCGATACTTTTTTTAAATTTCTCATCTTCTTTTAGTTTAATTGGTTAATTAATAATCAGGTTCTGTCGGTGGATATCAGACACACGACACTTAATGAATGTTTTCAATTTTAATTCTTTATTTTTTTAAATCGTATCATTCCGGCAGTAGTTTTGATGTATTTTTCAATGTCGCGGGTCTTGGCATTATGGTAATAGAAAAGTTCCACCAGCCCCACTTCGTTTTTGAAAAGATAAACTACCTCACAGCGGTCAAACCGTTCATGGAACATTTGTTTTTGCAAGAGGAGATACCTGCCGGCATGATCGGCACCAAAGGTTTTTCGGGCATATTTTTCGGGATAATAGGTAATTCCTCTTCCTGAGAGAGTGTCTGCCTGAATTGCCGCATGCAATATATATTGCTCGTTTCTTGCATAATTTTTTACATTGGGATAAAGTTTATTAGAAATTTTCACGAGGGGAATTAAACGGATGGAGTCTTCTATTGTCTGGAAATTTTGCAAATTGAAGACGATGACCACATCCTTCCTTGGCGATTCAATTCTGTAATAGGTTCCGGTAAGAGAATGGTAAGCAGGATCGAATCTCTCGTATTCAAAATCCTCACTCCATCCTTTGGGGCACTTATATTCCATTTGTCTCTGATCAAGATCATACTGAAACAGTTCCTTTCCTTTCAGGGGTTCTTGTGCATGGCTGACAGTATATGTAAAACAAATTAAATATACTATGATATTAATTTTCTGATGTTGTTTCCCAAGATTATTGAGAAAAGATTCTTTAAATAAATTTAAGTTTTTCATTTGGAGTACATTGTATTAAATTTGTTATTAAGAAATTAACATGTCATATTTGCTTTCTTTATTAATTTCGTTAGAAAATGAATAAAGAGAATTATTGCAAAGTTAATATAATTCATTTAATTTTATGTTAAATTTAATAATATTTTAATGGAAAATATCAATTATGCCATTAGGTTCAAGCCTGATTTACCGTTATACAATCCGATAGAATTTACAGAGCATGAATTTTTTTAAGACAAAATCAAATTGTTTCCTAATAGTCGCTAATTTCAACAGTATTTGTGTATTGGTTGTCAAAATTTTCGATCTTGATTTGCGAATATCGTAAAAAAAATATTAACAAAAAAACATTTGATGTTAATTTTTTCGATACATTTCAACTTACAACCCAAAATATATCCTTTATTTGTAATGTAATGTTCGTTAATATATAATATTCTTTTCTTAATGTTTTTGATAATGAAGCGTTATGTGCATCAATATTAGCTTTATATCTAATTTGTTATTTAGAAATGTTTTAAATATTGTTTGCTATGTCAAGAAATTATTTTTCTTACGGAAGTTAACACCATTTAATAAAAAAATGAAATTTATAATTAGCCTTGTAAAACAATTATCCTGATTATGAAAAATGAAGAAACAGCTGTTAAAAGAACCGTTTCTAAACCATTACCTATTGAAAAGTTATTCTTTATAATTCGCTGGCAAATTCATCATTAGGTTTATTCAATTACTATTTGAAAAATACTTGTGATAATTGCGGAAGCCCGTTAAGGCATCTATTTTACATTTTTCATGAAAATTGGGGTATTATTGGTTTCGGAGCATATTGTTGCAATACCCTTATAAATAGTAATATGGATCTAATTAAGTCGAATCTCAAAAAAGATATGATGAGCGTAAGAAGATATTTTTACTGTCAATAAGATGGAAAGATGTTGGCGATATTCTAAAAATCAAGTAAGGTAATTTTAATGTAGGAATTTTAAAAGGTAATACTAACCACTGCAAAAAAAATAACGACATAAAAAGTAACAAAGCATACAAGAGCATGGAAGAAGCTCAAATAAAAGTTTTTGATGTGATTGAATCCGAACAAGTGAACTGTCAAGACCTTCTCTGTATTCTCTTCCCCCCCCCCAGGCCGTCCGAAAACTATTTTTTTTTTGCATCCTTGCCTTCGGGGAATAGGACATTTGGCTTTTAAGGGCAAATGATTGTTTTTTAAAGAATCTATGTCCTTGTATAAATTCTGTGCATTGAGCTTGTATGAGCTTCCCCCGAGGTGTTTTATGTAAAAAAAGACAAATTTCCCTGTCTTTATGCTAATTGCGCAATAAGTGGTTTCACTCCAAGCATAGTAATGGCTCTGCGCATGTTATAGGATAAGCAAAATAGAGCCATTTCTGTTTCAACTTTCGTTTTGCTCTTTAATAAGAAGTAATAAGAACCCAAAGTCCTTTTAATTGTTCCAAAGGGATGTTCGGAGAGGCATTTGCGTTGCTCCATCTTGCTCTTTGCTAAATTTAGAGTGTAGTTTACAACCGTTTTTACGATTTTCTTTGAGGGAGTAATATTTTGCTTGCTCGCCTGCTTCTTCTTATCGGATGGACGTGATGATTTAATCAATATATCCTTATTGAAGTCTACTTCCTTCCACGCAGACTTGGTACATTTGTTCTTGCATTGCTTGCAAGCAAGCTTATTATAATATCTAATATTTCCATTACGTTTGATAGATTTTTGGCGAAGGGTATTTCCTGCGGGGCAATAAACCAAATTGCAATTAGCATCTCTGACGAAGTAGCCTTCCATCGCCTTTATTCTCATCTGCTCATGAGTCATCTTTAAAATATCAGAATCGGCTACGTTAATCGATCCCAGATAAGTAGCTCTATCTTTTATCTCAACTTCCGAAAGGATGTTTTCGTAAATATCAGGGATTACACCGGCTTCCAGGCATACCTTTATGTCTTCAGGTTTGCTGCTTGCCTTTAGAACTTCGGTAATGGCTGCTTCTTTATATTCAAAACTTACTTTGGTTATATTGCTTTCACTACGAGTGATGACGTTTGGAACAATTCCTACCAAAAGAGCATTGGCTTGATCTTTAGGGCATTCATAACCTTTATCGGCTACCACCTCCAGGCAATTAGTACCGTATTGAGATTTAACATCTGAGGCAATCTTGGTTATTTGTCCATGGTCTGTAGGATTGTTTGTGACTTCGAACCCGGCAATTAAATGGCTTTCAGCATCAACAGCTGTTTGTGTGTTATAACATACTCCAAATCCTTCATTCTGCTTCATTAGTCTGGCATCAGGATCTGTTAATGACATCTGAGACTCACCGCTTTCTTGCGTTTGCTCACGATAGTTATTATACTTATCCCTACGTTGCTGGCAAACATTCAGTTTATGCTCAAGTTCCTCTTTTGAGAGTCTGCGATTTTCTTCTTGGTCACAAGCTTCGAGTTCAGCCATGTATAAAGCAATATGCTCATCCAAACGTTTGATACGATCATCAAGCTTGCTAAGAGTAAAGTTACGGTCTTTGGAATTAACAGCCTTAAATTTACTCCCGTCAATAGATATGAATGACTTAGAGAAAAGTTGGAGGTTAAAGCAAAAGCGATTAAACTCCTTGAAAATTTTCTTTATGGCATCTTTGTTATCCTTGCGAAAATCAGAAATGGTACGAAAGTCTGGTGTTAACTTTCCTGTAAGCCACATTATTTCAATGTTGCATTTGCACTCACGTTCTAACCTACGTGATGAACGGATGCTGTAGAAGTACCCATAAATATAGATTCGCAAAAGGTCACGTGGATCATAGCCTGGTCTTCCTTCTTCTTTGGGAGTGCTGCGAATGAAACCTAATTCATCCATATTTAGACTGTCGACAAAAGCGTCAAACAATCGAACCGGACTGTCGGACTCCACATAATCATCAATACACTCTGGGAACATTGTATATTGCCGTTTGTCTTTACCTTTTATATATGCCATTGTTCTTGTCTTGTAGTACCCTAATTTACAAAATATCTGAGAATAGGCAAAGCGGTGAAGTAATTAAATTAGAGACAGGAGTTTTCGGACAGTCTCCCCCTAAAGGCTGACTAATTATCAACATCACTTTTGACAAAATAATAATTTTTGCCCTTAGTAATGTAATAATTATCATCTACACCTTTTCCTTTTGTAAAATTAAACGTTTGATACGGTCTGTCGCTATATTTTAATATCAATTTGTTTCCCTCCAATTTAAATGTTCCTCTCAAAACTTCCATTTCTTCTGTTCTCCTGTTAAAATCATTATAAACGAAAGTACCATTTATATAAAATGTAATGTTTATATCAGCAAGGTGTGGTATAAACCATTTTCCTATCAAACGTTTATCTATGTTTGACAGATAACTTTCATTTATAGTATCGTTTGGCGCAATAGTCGATTTGTTACTTTCATTTTGATTTATTTTTGTCACACATTGTACAGAAAAAAACAAACAAGACATTAGTATTAGTAAATTTAATTTTCTAATAATCATAATTTTAATATTTTGCATTGTTAAACAAATTAACTTCTTTTTTTCGCCTGCCTAAAATTTCGGGTGGTCTGCGGTAGTTTAACATTAAACTGCCATTATAGTTGCCTTTGTTTAGTTCTTTTAGAAAATTCGATTGTTTTAAACCGCCAACGCCAACATTAAAAGTGAAAGAAACAATGGCATCGTATTGAAATTGCATTAACGAAACTCCAACAAGTGATTGTACGGCATTTTCATAAGTCCCTGACAGGTCGGTTTGCAATAAACTCATTGCTTCCTGTTTTGTATCAAACCAAGCCCAATCTTTTTTGTCTTGTTCCGTTACGGCTCGTTTCCCTATCAAATGTCCAACTCCAACGGTCGCAAATCCTTTTGAGTCATTATATGGATTAAGTTTTAAGCCCTCTCTATCAATAAGAAAGTTTAAACCTTTGTCACTAATAATTAAATCTGAAACAGGGGTATAAGGGTAAAAACCGTCCATTTCATTTTGATTAAAAGAGATTGCCCCCCAATTGTATTGAGCAAGGTATGTTGTGCCGATATTATTATAAACTTGTTCGTTTATAGTTATTGTTTTAGCATTGCCCTCTTGCCAAAGAACTGCCTTACTGCCATTTTCGTTTTGGAACTCAAACCAATCTCGTCCATCCGGATCAATAAACCTCACCGGATTATTGGCCACATACACATAATGGGAGATGGAATAATACTTCTCCGCCAGCGGATCCACGGTGTGCCACCTGCCGATAGCCGCATCAT
>ENA-UOOK01005167-UOOK01005167.1-fermentation-metagenome-genome-assembly--contig:-NODE-5167-length-13315-cov-8.313725_pt1 | contig 13315 bp, 8 predicted proteins | sample MGYA00245777_ERZ724023 | MGnify/ENA primary metagenome ERZ724023 (study PRJEB28704, sample SAMN03018312) | fermentation metagenome | biome: anthropogenic terrestrial biome; feature: soil; material... | reverse complement strand
CCACAAACCTGAAATTATCAATAATCGCATGGCTTATGCCGGATCGTTAGAACCGCTTGATAAGAACGAGATCGGAGAGCGGGGATATATCCTTGGTGAAATTGTTACTACGAATGAGGGGTTAAAAAAGACCAATATCCGTTTTGTCCCAAGCTCTTTCCGTGAATATAAAAAGATTACTCTTACCGCAGATTCCTCCACTACGAACGGATCATTGAAGGACCAGGCACAGAAAGCAATGAAGGACCATGGGGAACATAACATTTACCTATTCGAAATCCAGGGAGTTCGGGAGGAAGGTGTCCGTTTTGATAAGGAAGGCATAAAGGCCATTGGAAATGTTCTGGAGGTAGTTGATAAATCGGTGCCGGATTATGATTTTGATGCTATTTACCGGGACAATACCGATAATTTGATCGGACTTTTTATTCAGAAGATTCGTGAAAATGCGGACCAGGGCGATGTGGCGAAGAAGGCTCTGTACTATGGATTGGAAGCATTGCTCGGAGCACGGGATCAATAGGGCTTGTATGGACAGTCCTGGGAAAGGCTGGTATATCGATGCAGATTAATAAACTTTTTTTAGATTATTTTGGACGCTTTCATGGTTATGAGATTGATTTTCAACCGGGAATCAACCTGATCTATGGAGATAATGAAGCGGGGAAGTCGACCATACATACCTTTATAAAGGGAATGCTGTTTGGAATAGAGCGGGCAAGAGGGCGGGCTTCCGCCTCTAGGGAAGATATTTATAGCCGCTATCTTCCCTGGGATTATCCGGGAGCATACCGCGGATCCATGGATATTATGACTGGTGACAGGAGGTATCATCTATACCGGAGCTTTCATTCGAATGATAAATGCTTTACCGTAACGGATCTGGAGACCGGTCGTGAGGTCAAGCTTATGGATAACCATATTAGTGAAATTGTACCCGGTCTTACGGAATCCGCTTTTATCAATACAGTAAGTATAGAGCAATTAAAGGTATCGACGAATTCGGAGCTGGCCTCCGCGCTGCGCAATTATATTGCTAATTTATCCATATCCAAAAGCAATGAGGTAAATGTAGCGAAAGCCATTGAGTATCTTACCCTTCAAAAAAAGTCCTTAGAAGCCTCCGTGGATCAAACGGAATTAAAAGCTCTGGAAGCTGCGATAAATAAGGGAAATGAAAATGAACAGGACTTAGAGAACCTTACGCTGCAGCAAAAGGAGATCTTAGAAGAAAATGCAGAGATTGAGAAGGAGCAGCAGCTTCAAAACCTTGCGATTGACAGCGAGAAATTATTACGGATGGAGCAGCTTCCGGCTATCTTGGAAAAGTACCATTATTTCCAGGAACTTACCGGGCAGCTTGCCCAGATAAAGGAAAGGCAAATGGAGTGGAAGAGACAGGCGGCTATGCTGGAGAAGGAGCAGGCTTCGCGGGAAACGCTGGCAAAAGACCGGGATACAGCAAAAGAAATATCGGAGAGGATTGAAAAACAAAGCAGAATTAGTCAGGAGCTGCAGAAGGAGAAGGCAGATATTGTTCGAAGGGTTCAGAGAAATCTATGGATCCTGATGGGTCTGTCGGGCTTTGCAGTATTTCTTACGATGCTTCTTACACGGTTTCAACCGGCCGGACTTTTGCTTAGTGCCATATTTTTATTGGCAGGCCTGGCCGGAGCTGCCGTTTTTATGAAAAGCGGAAGAGAAAAGCAGAAGAGCCTTGCAGTCAGAGAGGAAGAGCAGGCAAATTCTTATGAGGAGCTTCTGCAAAAGCAGGCAGAAGCCGTTAAGACAGCCTATGAATTGGAGAATGCAAGACAGCAATCCGCTCTGCTGCGGCAGCAGGAGGACAGGCTGGAGGACAGCAGGGATGCAGTCTATGAAGAAATTATGAAATATATGCAGCAGTTTATCCGGGAAGAGGAGCTTACTGACGAAGCTATGCGGCGTCTTAAGGAAGAGATTGACCGGAGAAGGCAGCAGCAAAAACAGCTGCAGCAGGAGAACAGCCGGAAGCTGGAGACGAATCGGATCCGGTTGGAAAAATTGAAATGGGAGACAGCGAATCTGGAGAAGAACGAGGAGGAGCTCTTAAAAAATAAGGAAAGATATGCACAATTGAAGCAGCTGCAGAGAGAGAATCAAGTGGAATTGGAGGCAATCCGGCTGGCGCTTACAACGATCCGGGAATTATCTATAGACATCCATGACAGCTTCGGGCACCAGTTAAATACGGCAGTGTCCGATGTGATTAGTGAGGTAACCAACCATAAGTATTTGGATCTTAAGGTAGATGAGAAACTGAATATTAAGGTCGGGTGGAAGGGAACGTATCTCCCGTTTGAAAAGCTTAGCGCAGGTACCATCGACCAGATTTATCTGTCTCTGCGTTTGGCAGTAGCCGACCTGCTCCTTGGAAAGAATACGATGCCCTTGATTTTCGATGACAGTTTTGCGCTTTATGATGAAGACCGGGTAAGAGCGGCAATACAGCAGCTATCAAAGCGGCAGCAGGTAATATTATTTACCTGCCATAAAAGGGAACAAAAGATACTGGAAGAATTAAAATTGCCTTATCATTATGTGGAGTTATAATGTTGATATGAGCGTCATAAGTCATTTTAAGATATGCGCTCCTATTCATGTTCATGGTTTTTATATGACTTATGAAACTCATATCAATAAGGGGATCCCCCTTCACCTCCATGCCTTCTGATACCCCCCTACACGATTACCAGTATTTTATTCTGGAAAAATTATTTTAATGTGTTAAAATAAATGTAGTTTTATGTAATTATATGTTTGTATTTGGGAGGTGTAGAGTTGAAAAAATATATACTGATCCTATTATCCTGCATACTCTTCCTTGGTGGCGGGATGATCGGAAACCATTATTTAAAAAAAGAAAAGATAGAACTATCCTATCCGTCCTTTCTGGAGGCCGTTGAGCAAAAGCAGGTAGAAGAGGTCGTTCTGGAGGATAATAAAAATACATTTCAAGCCATTCTGAAGGAAAACCCAGATCTCTCCTATACCGTGCCCAACCCACACACAGAAAATTTTACAGAATTTCTATTAATTCACGGTATTATCGTCAGCTACGGCCAGAACAATGTGATCAACACCATTGTCAAAATAGTATTCGTCGGAGCTATCATCGGAGCTGTCGTATGGTATATCCGCAGGGGGAATACAGCAAGCAATCTAATTAAGAATTCAAATAAAAAAGAAAAAGCAGAAAATGCCATTACCCTTTCCGAGGTAGCGGGCAATGCGGAAGCGAAATCCATGGTACAGGATGTGATTGAATTCATAAAGCATCCGGAGAAATACTCTGCCGTCGGAGCACGAATGCCGAGGGGTTTACTCTTCTATGGTCCTCCCGGGACAGGGAAGACCTTAATGGCAAAAGCGATTGCAGGAGAGGCAAAGGTTCCCTTCTACGCCATGAGCGGATCTGATTTTGTCCAAATGTATGTCGGCGTAGGCGCGAGCCGCGTCCGCAGCCTTTTTCAGAAAGCGAAGAAAAATGAAAAGGCCGTTATTTTTATCGATGAAATTGACGCGATCGGCAAGAAAAGAGCCCGCAGCGTCTCGGCAAGCAATGATGAAAGAGATCAGACCTTAAATGCTCTTCTAACCGAAATGTCAGGCTTTCATGATAATTCAGGCATTATTGTTATCGGTGCCACGAACCGGCTGGATACGCTGGATGAAGCCTTGCTGCGTCCCGGCCGTTTTGACAGGCAAATTGAGATCGGCTTACCGGATATTCATGCCAGAAAGCACATTCTTTCCCTCTATGCAGGAAAAAAGCCTTTCTCCGATGATGTAAGTCTGGAGGAGCTTGCAAGGCAGACCGTTTGCTTTAGCGGAGCAATGCTGGAGAACCTGATCAACGAGGCTGCCATCATCGCAGCCAATGATAAAAAATCGGTAATTCATAGAGACCATATTGATAAAGCCTTTTATACTGTAATAGCAGGTGCACCCAAAATGGACCGGAGCTATATCACCGAACGCGACCGTAAAATTACAGCCTACCACGAAGCCGGTCACGCATTGGTTACCTCCCTGCTGCTGCCGGAGCATTATATCTCCAAAGTCACTATTATACCCAGCGTTCGCGGGGCAGGCGGCTTTAACTTGAGCATACCAAAGGATACCATGTTTCAAAGCCGTACCCAGCTGCTTGCAGGCATTCAGGTTCTGCTTGCCGGAAGAGTTTCCGAAGAATTAATCTTTGGTTCGGATGAAATAACGACCGGAGCCAGCAATGATATTCAGAAGGCTTCCTCCTTCATCGTAGATTATATCAATAAATTCGGAATGGATCCGGATATGGGACTGTTTAATATTGAAGTTTTAGAGGAAGGGCATGACAATATGCTTATTGACCGCTGCCGTACGCTTATGAATGAGCTTTATGAAGATACGAAAAAGCTGTTAAAATCCAATCTGGAAGCTCTGGAGGATATCACAGCGGAGCTTTTGGCAAAAGAATCTCTCTCCGGAGAGGATATTGCACGGATTCTAAAACCGCAGCCTTTTATTTCTTAAAAGCGTTCCAAAAAGCTCCGTCCGTATCGATAATATCCTTGATTTTCTCAAAGGGTATCGTAAACTCCGGGAATCCTTCCGCATAGGCAGCGATTTCCATTGGTGTAAAATATAGAATAATGGAATCCCCGGTGAGGATAAAATCCTGATCCTCCCGGATTCCCTGGAAGCTGTCTGTGAAAAACATGGTATCGTCTTTCTCTAACTCTTCTTCGATCTGATTACTGAGAATGGAATTTATCCTGCTTTCATAATCGCTGTCCTTACGGAAAAGATCACTTAACTCATAGAAATTCCCGGTAGTCCTATCGATATAATAGTATTGCCGGATTGGCATACCATGGGCGGCTCCAAAATAATAATCATATCCGGTTTTCCTTATTATGATCAGATTCTTCTGAAGCTTTGCAGCAAAGTCGTCCTCTGCGGAAAGGTAATCCTCTTCCTCCGTATCCAGGCGGCCCTGCGTAAACAGGTCATGCAATTTAGCATTTACCCGCTTCTGAACTCCTGCATCCAGGCCTTCTATCACTGGATAGTAAACGGTAACATACTTATTGAGCTTTACTTTATTGGCTTTCACCTGCAGATTGGAGGCAAGTATTTGCGTGCGGTCATTCTGCCAGAGGATCGCATTATCCTTCTGCTGATAGATCAAATCCCGGTCAATCTCTGCCTTTATAATATCGTTTCCCACAAACTTCAAAGTTCCTCTGCCGGCGAACTTCGGCAGCTCCTTCACAGCCTCCCCTTTTTCATTAATGAAATAGGTGTATTTATTATCCGTAACAGAAGCAAATCCTTCATTAAACTCACTTATGTCATAATACCGGAATCCGGTCAATTGCTCACCGCTGCAATTAAATAAAGCCGCCGGTCTGGCATATTCCGGAACAAACGACTCATCGGTCAATGCATAGACTGCAAATAAATCGTCTCCCAGATATTTAATCCCGCTGTAATTCGGCTTAATAATCTGCTTTCCCTTATAATCTACTACACCAATATTCATGCTGTTAAAATCCGAGTAAACAATATATCCATCCCGGAATTCGATAACATTGCTGTATTTCTCCTCTAATTTGCAGCTTTCCTGTACCTTTCCGCTCTTATCTATCCTCTCATAGATCCCCCTTTCGGGAGAAACAAGAGCGGAGCCATCCTCGTTAAATCCATCGGCCTTCTCATAGATCGGAGGAATGATAATATCTCCTTCGGTATTGATAAATCCCTTCAAATATTTATCCTCTACGATCTGTGAAATAATTGCCGCACCGTTTTGAAATGGTTCGATATCAAACGCACTTCGAAATACCGTATTTCCTTCGGTATCAATCACCAGCGTTTGCTCCGTGTCCCTCACCACTGCGCGGTCATCGGAAAAATCCTTAGCGGATGTAAATGCCGGCTCTATTACAAACATTCCTGCCGCATCGATAAATCCATAGCGCCTTACCCCGTTAGCCAGCTGATAAGCAGGAAATAATGCTGCCTGGACTTCCGTATCCGTATTGGTTTGCAGTTCCTTATTCTTATCCGTATCCGATGGTATTGACGCTCCCGCCTCATACCCATCCTGATTTATGGTTGTATCTAACGAACTTGCATCACTGTTTCCCTTTCGCTTAGAACAACCACCAGCCAAGGCAATCATTGATACAAATAGTATCGGTAATATCATTTTCCTTTTCAAGTTTTTCCCTCCCAAGTCACAACAAATTACTCTTTCTTTGCTTCTATTGTTCCCTATTCCAATGAAAATGATTGGATGGAAAATCACTTTGTACCTGCTATTATAAAGGTTAAGCAGCAACTTTGCCACTTATTTATTATTAATTCTTTATTACAGCATCCCAGGACGAATAAGCCCTCTCCAGTTCCTTATCCAATCTCTCTTTCTCTTCAAAGATCTCCTGAAGCTTATCCGCGTCTGTGCTGTGTAAATTCATGATCTGCTCCATTTCTTTTATCTTCGTCTCTATCTCTTCAATCTCTTTCTCCGCCTGCTCGATCTTCCTTTGCCGGCCTGCCTGATGAACCGGTCCAGACGCTCTCTGCACCGCTGATTTCTTTTCCTGCTTTTTCACCTGACTTTTTTCCTCTTTGGCAGACAGCTCTGCCAATCTTGCCTGTTCCTTCCTGTATTCCTCAAGATAATACGTATAATCACCGTTGTAAACTCGGGCACTGTAATTATCAAGAGAAATAATTCTGTCTGCCACCTTATTAATGAAATAGCGGTCGTGAGACACAAAAAGTAAGGTTCCTTCAAAGGTACGCAGCGTTTCCTCAAGCACTTCCCTTGATTCGATATCAAGATGATTCGTTGGCTCATCTAAGATCATAAAATTCACATGATCAAAGGTAAGGGAACACAGCCTTAATCTGCTTTTCTCCCCTCCGGATAAAAACCGGATTTTCTTATTCACATCCTCTTTCAAAAATAGCACCTTCGCCAATTGTGATCTTGCCTCTCCGGTTGTCAGGTTATGCCTTGCTGTAAAATATTCTAATACGGTCTGCTCTTCATCTTCGTAAACTACATTTTGAGGCAGATATCCGATCTTAACCTGGGAACCGCTTCGGACCGAGCCGCGGTCCGCCTGAAGCTCTCCTAGAATCATCTTGAGCAGGGTTGTTTTGCCGCAGCCATTTTTACCGATAATACAGGCACTATCCTGATAATTTACCGTAACGTTCACATCCTCCAAAAGCTTCTTATTGCCAAAGCTCTTACAAAGACCCTGTACCTCCAGAACGATATTGCCGCTTCTGGTAATCTGATTCTGATTCAAGCGGATCTTCCGATTCTGCAAAACGGGCCGGTCAAGAGCATCAATTTTGTCAAGCCGTTTCTCCAACTCCTTGGCTTTTTTAAACATTTTTTCACTGTCACGCATCTCTCCCCAGATGCGATAGCGCTCGATCTGCCTTTCCATCTGCTCGATTTTCTTTTGCTGGTTTTGATAAGCCTTGTACGCGATCAGAAATCTTCTCTCCTTCTCAACTACATAGAAGCTGTAATTGCCAAGATAGACCTCTGCCTTATCAAATTCCAATTCAATAATCTTGCCGACGACACTATCCAGAAAATACCGGTCATGAGAAATGATCAATACCGATCCCTGATAGTCTTTTAAAAATCCCTCCAGCCATTCAATAGAATCCAGATCCAAATGGTTTGTCGGTTCGTCCAAAAGCAGTATATCCGGCTCTTCCAACAATATTTTAGCAAGAATGACCCGCGTCTTTTCCCCTCCGCTAAGCGCAGAAAAAAGCATGCTCTGCACGGCATCTGAAATCTTAAGTCCATTCGTTACCTTACTGATTCTGGTTTCTACCTCATAGCCGCCCATAATCTCAAACTGCTCCATCAGCCTGCCATAATTGTTAAGAGCCTTCTCCAAAGCGCTCCCCTCCAGCTGATTGAGCTGCTCCTCTAGCCGCTTCATCTGCTTCTTCGTATGATAAACCTCTCCAAAAGCCATATGGATCACATCATTTGCCGTAGTGTCCTCTCTAAAATCAGGTATCTGGTTGAGATACCCCACTCTCGCCTCCTTACGAATGCCGATCTCCCCAGCCTGGTAATCTTCCATTCCCATGATAATCTTCATCATCGTTGTTTTACCGCAGCCGTTCTGTCCGATAAAGCCGATTCTTTCCCCAGTCTTTACTTCTAGGGAGATATTTTCAAATATTTTATTTGCACCGTAAAATTTGGTTATATTATGAACACTTAATTCTATCATTTTATTGTCCTCTCTTTCCTTTCGATACCGAATAAGCTGATGAACGCAAAAAATCCCAAAGCCATAAGCTTTGGGATTCCTTGTGAAAATATATATTGGTATACCGTTTCACTAATATTATCTGTCCGTTGCTAGTTATCCGTTGCCGGAATCGAACATGAATTCTCCAAAATACTTATATGGTTGATGAAATCTATTAAATTTGGACGCACTAATCCCGTTGATCGGAAAAAACGCTGTCATAATAGATTCTAATTTTACCCATTTAAGTATGTTGTTCATCTTGATATCCTTCCATTGATACTATCTCGTTGATATTATTATCTTCCTCTATTCTAATAAGTAAACGGTCTGCCGTCAAGCGATATTCAGCAATTTGATTTATGGATTTTATTAATGAATTTTTAAATGTCACATTTCCAAATCATTCCATGTAACGATTTTTGTAAGTTTCTAGCGCATTGCCTCCACGGCAGCACGTTCGATGGACAGTCCTGCCGTATACCGTTCCATAAACCGCTCAAAGCCTTCCACGTCTTTCTCATCCGGCTCGATCCTAGTCCCGGCATTTCCTGCGAATACCCGGTCGGCAAGGTAGCGGTCAAGGGGTTCCCCTTCTTCTTTGTGAAGCATATAATCCGCAAGCAGAGCAATTCCCCATGCTCCGCCTTCTCCGGCGGTCTCCATTACAGAAACCGGTGTGTTCATTGCTGCCGCCATAATCTTCTGCCCGACTCCTTTGGTCTTAAACAGCCCTCCGTGTCCCAGAATCTGATCCACCTTTACCTGTTCCTCTTTAAATAGAATATCCAGCCCGGTTCTTAGTGCACCAAGCGCGGTAAACAGATGAACCCGCATAAAATTGGCCAGATTAAATCTAGCATCCGGCATTCTGGCAAAAAGGGGTCTTCCCTCTTCAAAATGGGTAATATGCTCTCCGGAGTAATAACCGTAGGACAATAAGCCTCCGCAATCGGCATCTCCTTCCAAAGCCTTGTTATATAAAACAGAAAACAGCTTTGTTGTATCCGTCTCCATTCCCATAGCCTCCGAGAATTCCCGGAATAGGGAAACCCAGGCATTCAGATCCGAAGTACAGTTGTTGCAATGCACCATGGCAACCAGATCGCCTGCCGGAGTGGTAACAAGGTCAATCTCCCGATAAACTTTCGACAGCTCCCGCTCCAATACCACCATGGCAAATACACTGGTTCCTGCGGAGACATTGCCCGTTCTTCTTGCCACACTGTTGGTCGCCACCATACCGGTTCCCGCATCTCCCTCCGGAGGACAAAGCGGAATTCCAGGACGCAGATTACCGCTGGGATCCAGACGTTTGGCACCTTCTGCGGTTAATACACCGGCCGGCTCCCCGGCAACCAGAACCTTCGGCAAAATGTCCCGAAGCTTCCACGGAAACCCTTTTGATGCGATCAATTCATCAAATTGGCGGATCATCCGCTCATTAAAATCCTTCTTTTGCAGATCGATCGGAAACATACCGGCAGCATCTCCGATGCCAAGTACCTTCTGCCCGGTCAGCATCCAGTGTACATACCCTTCCAGAGTAACAAGATAATCAATCTCCGGTACATGCGCCTCCCCATTTAGGATGGCCTGATATAGATGGGCGATACTCCACCGCTGGGGAATATTATACTCAAACAGCTTTGTTAATTTCTCCGAGGCAGCTCCTGTAATGGTATTTCTCCAGGTACGGAAAGGAACCAGGATTTCCCCATCCTTATTAAAAGCCATATAACCATGCATCATCGCACTGAATCCGATCGCTCCGATGGTGGTAATGGTTACTCCATACCTATTTTTTACGTCTTCCGCCATATTCCGATAGCTGCCCTGAACTCCTTCCCAGATATCCTCCAGGGTATACGTCCAGATATTATCGATATAGCGGTTCTCCCAATCATGGTTACCGACCGCGACCGGCGCATAATGCTCATCCATTAAAACTGCCTTAATTCTGGTGGAACCCAGCTCGATTCCAAGTGTCGTTCTACCGTTTCTAATCGCTTCTTTTCTTTCCTCCATACTACTTCTATCCAAACCATTCCCTCCAATCTATTTACCTCTATTATATTGATCGGCTATTTCTATTGCAATAACAGTCTTCTACTTACCGGAACGCAACCCCGTTCCATCGAAGTTCATTTTTTAAGTTCCGGATGGTGGTATCTTTATCAATATAAACCGTTTCAATTCCCATGGCTGCCGCCCAGTCTCCCATCTGCTCCGCAGTCAGGTCATAGGTAAATGCCGTATGATGCGCACCTCCTGCAAGTATCCAGCTTTCTGCTCCTACGGTCAGGTCCGGCTGCGGAGTCCAGAATGCCGTTGCTACCGGCAGCTTCGGCATCGGCTTTTCTATCTTCTTGCAAACCACATCATTGATAATCAGGCGGAAACGGTTGCCTAAATCAATGAGAGAAACTGCGATCGCAGGTCCTGTCTTTGAAGTAAATACAAGTCTTGCCGGATCCTCCCTCTCCCCCATAGACAACGGGCACACCTTGATGCCGACCGGACCATCCGAAATGGTAGGACATACTTCCAGCATATGAGCCTGCAGGATGCCTTCCTTACCCGGTACCAGATTATAGGTATAGTCCTCCATAAAGGAAGTACCCTTCGCCTCCTTCCTATCCGCGGTCATAACCTTCATTAAACGTACCATAGCCGCGGTCTTCCAATCTCCTTCGGCGCCAAAACCATAGCCCTTTTCCATCAAGCGCTGGATTGCCAGCCCGGGGAGCTGCTGTAAGGAACCCAGATCTCCAAAATGGGTTACCAGGGCCTGATACTTCTTTTCTACCAGGAACCGTTCGAAACCCAATTCAATCCCTGCCTGTACTGCGACATGCTTACGAAATTCTTTTTCGTCCCGCCCTTCCAGTAAGATATCATATTTGCTGTAATATTCCTCTACCAGAGCCTCTTTGTCACCGGCAGGCACCGCTTTCACATATTCTGCGACCTCATTCACCGGATATGCGTCAACCTCCCAGCCGAATTTAATCTGGGCTTCCACCTTATCGCCTTCCGTAACCGCTACATTTCGCATGTTGTCCGCAAAGCGTACCACACGGATATGGCTGCTTTCCATAATACCGATTGCCGTCCTCATCCAATCGGCAATCCGCTTCTGCACCGTCTTATCGCTCCAATGTCCTGCAATGATCTTGCGCTCGATTCCCATACGGGTTACCATATGTCCGTATTCCCGATCCCCATGTGCGGACTGATTCTCATTCATAAAATCCATATCTATTGTATCATAGGGAATCTCCTGATTAAACTGGGTATGTAGATGGAGCAATGGTTTTCGGTATTCCTTGAGGCCCAAAATCCATGATTTTGCCGGAGAGAAGGTATGCATCCAGGTAATCACACCTGCACATGTTTCGTCTGCGTTGGCCTCATGAAACAGCCTGCGGATAGATGCGCTATCAATTAAGGTTGGTTTTCGTACCAGCTCAAAAGGCAGTACACCGGAGTTATTCAGATTTTCAACAATAATCCTGGAATGTTCTGCTACCTTTGCCAAACACTCCTCACCGTATAGATCCTGCGAACCGGTTGCAAACCAGAACTTATAATTTTTTCCCATCATTTTAAATTCCCCCTTGTTTTATATTTTTATCCTAAAACGACTTATGACATATCTTTCTTAATTGTATAAAATTCCGGCGCGGTCTGCAATCTCTTAACCCTGCCTCTTTTCTTAAAAAGTTACCTATTCCGACCGGAATACTCTTGCATAGATTCCTATTTTCCGGTAAAATTCAAAGAAAGGAATGGTGATTTTATGACTTTACAAGAACTGTGTATGGAAATATCCTGTCATGATCCAAATATGGCGGAGGAAGGCAGTCCCATCGGTTTTCGTATTATGTGCCCGGAATATTCGCTTCATATCGAGGACCGGAAGACCTATCCTCTTTCCCATAAGGAACAGATTTTTGCCCTATGCTGGATCCTCCAGCCGGGCAGCAAGCTCTATGGCACCATCAAGCCCTCCTCCGTTTCTTTTTGCTATAGCTGCCATTTTGAGCCGGGTACCCGAACCCAATTACATACCCACGATTATTTGGAACTCGCTTATATTGTTTCCGGCCGTTTCCGCCAGCGGATCTTAGGGAAAGATGTTGTCTTTCAACAGGGGGAGCTCTGCCTGATTGATAAAAACTGCCTTCATCAGGACTATCTGGATTCCGGTCCGGCCTGCATTCTTTTTCTTGGAATTGCAAACGAAATGTTTGATAGTATTATGTCCGGCCATGTAGCGGATGAGCGGATTGTTTCTTTCTTACAATCCTCCCTGCTAAAGCAGAAAAACCTGCTGCAGTATCTTCATTTTAAGCCGGATTCAACTTCAAATGCACCGATGGAAGCCTGCCTGACAGCTCTTTTACAAGAGCTTGTACATCATGATGAAGCTTCTTTATATATCTGCCACGGACTTTTGATGCGTATTTTCCGCCTGCTAAGTACGGATTATGATTTTACATTCTCCCGGGAGCTGCAAAAAGAAATGAACTGGCTCCTCTATGAAGAAATAACCGGCTATATAAAATCCCATTTGCAGGATGTCTCGATCAAACAATTATCGGAACATTTCCACTTTCAGGAGGATTATTTTAATCGGCTGCTGAAATCCAAAACCGGCATGACCTATACGGAATATGTTCAGAATTTACGTATCGCCCAGGCCGAGCAATTACTTATCCATACCGACCTGAACATAGAACAGATTGCAGCAGAGGTAGGGTACCAGAACAAAGGGTATTTTTACAAGCTTTTTACTGAGAAATACCAAAAAACGCCCGCAAAATACAGAAAAGGAAAGCAGGGACAAGATGCGCCATAAGTCATAAGGAACCGGCAAATGACTCATGGTACATAGGTTACTGTTCACACCCCATCATGTATACTGTGTTATGATTTCGACAAATGTATCCGAATCGGAGACGCTTTCGCTTAGTTGTATT
>ENA-UOOK01005166-UOOK01005166.1-fermentation-metagenome-genome-assembly--contig:-NODE-5166-length-13321-cov-4.492537_pt1 | contig 13321 bp, 10 predicted proteins | sample MGYA00245777_ERZ724023 | MGnify/ENA primary metagenome ERZ724023 (study PRJEB28704, sample SAMN03018312) | fermentation metagenome | biome: anthropogenic terrestrial biome; feature: soil; material... | reverse complement strand
TGGAGAATTGGATTCCTTCAACGGACTTTTCTGGACCATCAAAAGAAGGGATGGGGGCTGTATTGATCAATGTAATTTCAGAAAAACCAGATAGGTTTGCTATTAATGCTATGATTTTTAAAGATTTTGATATAATTTATGTAAGAGCGTTTTTTTTAGGATTAATAAAATCAATAGAAAAGAGCGATGAATTCAGTTGGACCCCTGTTCTTGATCTCATCAAATGTGTGATAGGGAGATTGCCTAGAAATATGGATCATGAGACGAATTCCAATCACATTGATCCATATCTAGATGATACTATTCGAAATATCATAGATGTATTAACCTTGGGCTTTAGCAGTAAGTGTGGAAAAATACCGTTCAATCTTCGGATTAGCGTATGGTCAATTCTGGAAGCATTGAGCAACTATCCAGATCCGACTCCTGATCGCGAAAACAAAAGAAAAGAAGATTATGCTGAATTGTCTCCTTTCTGGCTTTCATCCATCCGTGGTCAGGCTCTTAATGCAATTATCCGTTATGCATTATGGGTTCGAGATTGCACTGAAAATTCTCCCGAACCACCAAAAATTTCCAATCAAGGATTCGATCTTATGCCAGAAGTGCGCGAAATCCTGGAAGCTCACTTAGATCTCAATTTCGATCCTTCTTTAGCTGTTCGTGCAATTTATGGTGTGGAGTTTCCTCGTTTACAATTTCTTGATTCCACATGGGCATCACAGAATGTAAATAAAATTTTTCCAATAGAGGAATCAAAAATTAGCCTTTGGAATGCTGCTTGGAGAAGCTACCTCCAAACAAATATAGCAAATAGCGATGTTATCAAAATTCTAGAAGAGCAATATTCAATCGGGATTGATCGATTGGAACTGGTAAGCTGTGATTTAGAATTATATGTAGATCCCTATAAGCATCCAGAATGCAAGATCGCTGAACATATAATGTATCTCTACTGGTGGGGTAAGCTAAATCCTGACGACCGCAATGGCCTTTTTTCTAAATTTTGGAGTAAGGCGCCGGGCAGTCTTAGAGAATATGCATTGAATTATATTGGATTTAATTTGTATCACAGCGACGATCCCATTGCACCAGATGTATTAGACCGCTTAAAAAATTTATGGGAGGCTCGCATTGACTTCATTAAAAAGGGTCATGTTGAACCTGATGAGCTAAGCGAATTTGGATGGTGGTTTGCATCTGGTCAATTTGATGAAAATTGGTCAATGAAACAACTTATTGATGCACTTAGTTTGGTAGGTGAAACTAAATTAGATTTCAGAGTGTTAGATAAACTCTCAGCATCCGCTTCACAAAATCCCAAAGATACAATTAAATGTCTCGAATTAATTATAAAAGGCAAACAAAATAAGTGGCAAATACACACTTGGAGAGATAAAATTAGATCCATCCTTGGGACTATTTTAGAATGTGAAGATGCCTCCGTTGCGAAAGCCGCAGATGATCTCATAAATTATCTTAGCAGTTTGGGATACTTGGAATATAAGGATCTTCCAAAGCAATCTCTTTGAAGGTTGTGTAATGGTAGCATGAAATAGAGGAGCAACCAGTTTTTCCAACAAGAACAGTGCACAAATCACGCATCATTGTTGACACATTCCTACCCTTGATTCCATACCCCAGGTTAAGCTCTCCTCATACCTTTTCACAATTTCCCTGCACAATTCCGATATCCTCCGCCATCTTTCTCAAATAGTTCCTTATATCCCGCCTCCCACTGCTATCCTGGAGGTGAGGCGACCAGACACGGCTACAGAATACGAGCATTTCATTTCAAGCGCATATCCTTCGAAGTTGGGCCCTCCTCCCAACTTTCTGGCGGGCATAGATCCGGAGGCGAACCACCCCTCCGGCATAACTCTAAAAAAAATCAGATTCTAGCTAAAATGAATTCAGGTGTATTATGAGGCAGATAGCCATTTACGGCAAAGGCGGAATCGGCAAGTCGACCACCACCCAGAATCTCACCGCAGCCCTCTCCACCATGGGCAAGAAGATCATGCAGATAGGCTGCGACCCAAAGGCAGACTCAGTGAAGATGCTCATGAACGGCAAGAGGCAGCCTTCCGTTCTGGATACCCTTCGAAAGGAAGGAGAAGTAGAGCTGGATGACGTACTGAAGACCGGCTTTGGCGGTATTCGCTGCGTCGAGTCCGGAGGCCCGGAACCTGGCGTGGGCTGTGCAGGTCGCGGGATAATCACCTCCATCGGCCTCCTTGAGAACCTGGGAGCCTACACCCCAGACCTCGACTACGTCTTCTATGACGTCCTGGGAGACGTGGTCTGCGGCGGCTTCGCCATGCCCATCCGGGAAGGAAAGGCCCAGGAGATCTACATCGTGGCCTCCGGGGAGATGATGGCTCTTTATGCCGCCAACAACATCTGCAAGGGCATCCAGAAGTTCGCCGAGTCCGGCGGAACGCGTCTGGGCGGCATCATCTGCAACTCCAGAAACGTCGACCGGGAGAGGGAGCTGGTAAGCGCTTTTGCCGAGAAGATCGGCAGCCAGATGATTCAGTTCGTGCCCAGGGACAACATCGTCCACCAGTCAGAGATCCACAAGCAGACAGTGATTCAATACGCTCCAGACTCAGACCAGGCCAAAGCCTATTTGGCGCTGGCCAAGGCCGTGGACGAGAACCAGATGTTCGTTATCCCAAAGCCGATGGAGTATGAAGAGCTGGAACAGGTCATGATGGAATGGGGTGTTGTGGAATGAAGATGATCCGGGCAGTCATAAGACCGGAGGCTGTGGATAAGGTCGCTGACTCCCTGGAGACAGGCGGCTTCACTGCCTTAACCCGAATCGAGGTCTTCGGCAGAGGCAAGCAGAAGGGCATCAAGGTTGGCAACGTTGTGTATGACAACCTTCCCAAGACCATGATCATGCTGGTTGTCGACGACGACAGCGTCGAGAAGTCGGTCAAGATCATCGAGGACAGCGCCAGGACCGGGAATATTGGAGACGGCAAGATCTTCGTCAGCTCGGTAGACGAAGCCTACACCATCCGAACCGGCCAGAGAGGGCTTTAGAAAATGAAAGAAGTAATGGCCATCATCCAGCTGAACAAGATGGAGGCGACCAAAGACGCACTGGAGGTCATCGGAATTAGCAGCTTTACCGCCTACAAGGCTTCTGGACGGGGAAAGCAGAAAGGTCTGCAGATACCTCATCCAACGCCGCTGGATGAGAGAGATGAGAGGGATGAGAGGGATGAAAAGAGGATGAAATACATCCCCAAGAGGATGATCTCGGTTATGGTGGAAGACGAATTCGTTCCGGCTGTTGTGGCAGTGATCACCAAAGTCAACCGAACTGGAAACTATGGCGATGGCCGAATCTTCGTCATCCCAGTGGAAGAATCAGTCAGAATAAGAACTGGAGAGAGAGGGAGCGTGGCCATATCATGAGCGGAGTCGAAAGAGAGCCAGTAACCATTGCCCGGAGCCGGCAGACGGTCGAAGCGATGGTGAAAGGACTTCCCCAAAAAACGCGGGACATCAGAAAAAAGCATGTTGTAGTCAAGGACTCCTGCGAGATCGAACAGAGGATCGAAGCCAACGACCGCAGCGTTCCGGGCATCCTGACCAACCGCGGTTGCGCTTATGCCGGCTCCAAGGGGGTGGTTTTCGGGCCGATCAAAGACATCCTGCACATCACCCACGGCCCCATCGGCTGCGCCTACTTCACCTGGGGAACGCGCCGCAACCTCATGAGCCAGGATGAGGGCAGAGAGTGTTATTCGGGCTACTGCCTGAGTACAGACGTCAAGGAGACGGACATCGTCTTTGGTGCAGAAAAGAAGCTGGCCGTAGCTATCAGGGAGGCCTATGCTATCTTCAAGCCGGAGTGCATCTCTGTCTTTTGCACCTGCCCCATCGGCCTCATAGGCGACGATATCGAATCGGTCTGCCGCAAGGCAGAGGAGGACCTCCGAATCAAGGTTATCCCAGTACGCTGCGAGGGCTACCGGGGCGTTTCTCAATCAGCTGGGCACCACATCGCCTCCAACGCTCTGATGGAGCATCTGGTGGGCACGGAGGAGCTGGAGAATCCCGGACCCTTCGACGTCAACGTCTTCGGAGAGTACAACATCGGTGGAGACTACTGGGTGGTCAAGGACCTTCTGGAGAGAGTGGGCTACCGCATAGTGAGCCCCTTCACTGGAGACGCCTCGTTTCACGATATCGCCAAAGCTCATAGGGCAAAGCTGAACATCCTGCTCTGCCACCGCTCCATCAACTACACCAACCGCATGATGGAGGAGAAGTACGGCATCCCCTGGCTGAAGGTCAACTACCTGGGTGTGGAGGATACCATTAAGACGTTACGCGATATGGCAGCGTTCTTCGACGATCCCGGCCTTACCAGAAAAACTGAATCCGTGATTGCCGAGGAGATGGCCAAGATCCAGCCGACGATCGATATGTACAGAAAGAGGCTGGCTGGAAAGAGGGTCATGATCCTGGTCGGTGGCTCAAGAGCGCACCACTTCAGGAACATGTTCGAGACTCTGGGAATGGAGGTAGTCGTGGCCGGATACGAGTTCGCCCACCGGGACGACTACGAAGGCAGAAAGATCCTCACCAGCATCGTCCACACCGGACGCTCCAAAGTCCTTGAGGACATCCACTACGAACGCGACCCGAACGTCGTCTCTCCATATGACGACGCCTCCTTGCAGAAGAAGAAGGAGAGTATTCCGAGGCTCATGGATTACGAGGGCCTGCTCCCTCACATGAAGGATGGCCAGATAATGATCGATGACTACAGCCATCAGGAGTGCGAGCGGCTGGTAAGGGAATTGGGGGTGGACCTCTTCTGCTCGGGGATAAAAGACAAGTACGTCTTCCAGAAGATGCACATTCCCTCCCGCCAGATGCACTCTTATGACTACAGCGGCCCTTACACCGGCTTTTCGGGCTTTGTGCAGTTCGCCAAGGACATCGACATGTCTGTGAATAGCCCCACCTGGAAATTTATAACCCCACCCTGGAGGCAGAAGAGTAATGCTTGACTATACACCAAAAGAGATGGCGCAAAGAGAGACCCTGGTCATAAACCCGGCCAAGATCTGCCAGCCCATCGGCGCCATCCTGGCCTATAAAGGCATCCACAACTGCATGCCCATCACCCACGGCTCGCAGGGGTGCAGCTCATACCTGCGCATGGTGTTGGCCCGCCACTATCGAGAGCCGACGCTCGCTGCTACCTCTTCATTCACAGAGGACTCGGTGGTATTCGGAGGCAGAAACAACCTCAAAGAGGCGGTTGATAACGTGGTGAACATCTATCATCCCGATGTTCTCGCCATCAATACGACCTGCTCCTCAGAGACCATAGGCGACGATGTCTCCTCCTTCATGGAAGAGATCAAAGAAGAGGAGTTCTTCGACCCCAATGTGCGTGTCGTCATTGCCAGCACACCCAGCTACGTTGGATCGCACATCACCGGTTATGACAATGCGGTAAAGGCCATCGTCCAGAGCTTTGCTCGCAGGGGATCGCCCAACGGCAAGCTGAATGTCATTCCCGGTTTCGTTGAGCCGGGAGACATTCGTGAGATCAAGAGGATACTTGGCATTATGGGCGTTCGCCATATCATATTCCCTGATACCACGGACGTATTCGACGCACCGATGTCACCCCAATCAGGCGGACTCTTTCCGCCGGGTGGAACAACCATCCCGGACTTGAAAGACGCCGCCAATTCCCGTGCTACCATAGCTCTGGGAAGGACTGCTGGCGCCTCCGGAGCCATGGTCCTGAAGGGCAAGTTCCAGATTCCCGCCGTCATCGGCCCCATGCCCATTGGCATTGGGAATTCCGATGCATTTGTGATGAACGTCTCCAGCCTCATGGATGTGCCCATTCCCCAGGAGATAGAGGAAGAACGAGGTCGTCTGGTGGACATGATGACCGATGCCCATCCACACTTCCACGGCAAAAGCTTGGCCATCTTTGGAGATCCGGATACCGTCGTAGGACTGGTCAGCCTGGCAGTGGAGATGGGCATGAACCCCGCATATGCGCTCACGGGCACTCCGGACAAGAAGTTCGAAGAAGAGGTTCATAGTGTCTCGCCAGACTGTGAAGCAATGATAGGAGACACATTCCTCCTGCACCAGAAGATCAAGAACAATCCGGTGGATATGCTCGTCAGTAATACCTATGGCAAGCTGATAGCCAGGGCAGAGGATATACCGCTGGTGCGGGTGGGGTTCCCCATAACCGATCGGGCCAATCTGCATTACTTCCCCATCATCGGCTACGCCGGAGCTGCCCGCCTGGTGGAGATGATAGGCAACGCCTTTCTGGAGAGGCGTGACAGAGACTCGGACGACACTCATTTCGAGATGGTCCTGTAGGAAACAACTACCATGAGCGTGATCAAGACCTTTGAAGGCAGAGTGGGTCACATATCCCAGAAAACGGGCTATGATACGGTGTCCCTCTCCTGCAGCAACGAGAGCCTCGCTGGTGCCGTCAGCCAGAGGGCATGCGTTTATTCCGGAGCCCGGGTAGTGCTCAATCCCCTCACCGATGCCCTTCATCTGGTGCACGGCCCCATCGGCTGTGCCAGCTATACCTGGGATATCAGAGGGAGTTCCTCCTCCGGTCCGGACCTCTATAAGAACAGCTTTTCCACGGACATGTCGGAGCTGGATGTCGTTTATGGCGGCGAGAAGAAGCTGGCAAGAGCCATTCGTGATCTGGCGGAGAGGTTTCATCCCCCGGCCATATTCGTCTATTCCACCTGCATCGTGGGGATTATTGGAGACGACCTGAAAGCAGTCTGCCGTAGCGCTACCGCAGAGCTTGGCCTGCCCGTCATTCCTGTCCGGTCGGAAGGCTTTCGCGGAAACAAGAATGAGGGCTACAAGGCTGCCTGTAATGCTCTATTCGAGCTGGTCGGCACGAAGGAACACAGGCCTGCCAGCCCCTATGCCATAAACCTACTCGGGGAGTACAACGTTGCCGGAGACCTCTGGGCCATCAAGCCCCTATTTGAGGAGATGGGGATCGAGGTGGTAGCCACATTTACTGGAGACGGCAGGGTAGCAGAGATCCAGAGATCTCATACCGCCCGGCTGAATCTGGTCCAGTGCAGCGGCTCCATGACCTACCTCGCAAAGAAGATGGAAGAGAGGTATGGCATTCCCTACCAGCACATCAGCTTCTTCGGCCTTGGGGATTTGGCATCAGCTCTGCGCTGCGCTGCTCGATTCTTTGCAGACCAGAGCATGCTGGCAAAGGCAGAGGAGATAATCGAACGGGAGACGGCTCGGGTCATGCCAAAGATCGTCTACTACCGTTCCCGGGTCCAGGGAAAGAAGGCCGCCATCTACATGGGTGGCGCTGCCAAAGCAGTCTCCCTGGTCAGAGCTTTCGAGGAGCTGGGAATGGAGGTGGTGATCATAGGAACGCAGACCGGTGACCGGGACGACTACCGGAAGATAAGCTGCATGGTCAGGGACGGGACGGTAATTGTGGATGATGCCAATCCTCTGGAGCTGAGGGAGCTGCTGGCAGTCCAAAAGGCCGATCTGCTGGTGGCAGGGGTCAAAGAGAGGTTTCTTGCTTATAAACTTGGAATCGCTTTTTGCGACTTCAACCACGACCGAACCACCAGCTTTGAGGGCTATGACGGCCTGGTAAACTTTGCCCAAGAACTGGATGCCAGCCTGAACAGCCCTGTCTGGAGGCTGCCCCTGCATAGACCAAGTCCTATTGCAGGTTCAAGAGGTTTGGAAATCGAGAAAGGTATCGAGAAAGCAGCAGAAGGAGGTGTACAGGCCGATGTCTGAGAGCTATTCCACAATAAATCCCTGCAATATGTGCATGCCCATGGGATCGGTCCTGGCTTTCCGGGGAGTCGAGGGGTGCATGCCTCTGTTTCACGGCTCTCAGGGCTGTGCCACCTACATGCGATTGTACCTCGCCCACCACTTCCGGGAGCCAGTGGACATCGCATCCTCGGCCCTGAGCGAGAAGGGGACGGTTTATGGTGGCTCTGCCAACCTGAAGATGGGTCTGAAAAACCTCATCATCGGTTACAGCCCCAAGGCCATCGGCGTAGCCACGACCTGTCTTGCCGAGACCATTGGAGACGACATCGTCCAGATCATAAATGAATTCCGTGCCGAGGAGAAATCCAATATCCCAATCATTCCAGTATCCACTCCCAGCTATTCCGCCTCCCATGAGGAAGGATATGCCAGAGCGCTCCAGGCATTGGTTCAGAGCCTGGCCAGGAGAACAGAGCCCGGCGGCAGGATAAATCTGATCATCGGATCGTTTGTTTCTCCAGCGGATGTGCGCTACCTCAAAAATATGATTATTGATTGGGGATTTGCAGACGGGTTCATCCTGTTTCCCGATATATCTGAGACCCTTGATGCTCCGCGAGAGGAAAACCCGCCAAGGATCACAGAGGGTGGCACAACACTAGAGGATATGGTTGACACTGCCAACTCACGCTGTACACTGACTATCGGCGGGCGCTTCCAGAGCAGTTCGGCTGGGGAATTTCTGGAACGAGAGTTCAGAGTGCCGCAAACGGCTCTGCCCCTGCCCATTGGCCTTAAAGATACCGACCTTTTCGTATCCATGCTGGAGGAGCAGACTGGAATTGCACTTCCCGAGAGGTATGAGGCCCAGAGGGGCAGGCTGCTTGATACCCTGGCAGATGTTCACAAATACATGGCAGGGGTGAGGGTGGCAGTTTATGGAGATTCCGATATTGTTCTAGGACTGACAAGGTTCCTCTGTGAGGCGGGAGCAATTCCGGCCGTTGTGGCAACCGGATTGAGAAGCACCCGCTTTGAGGCGGAGATAAGGGAGGCTTCTGATGATGCCCTAATTCTCCTGGGAGCTGATTTCAGCCAGATCCACGACAAAATAAGGAATGCAAGAATCGACCTGATGCTGGGCACCTCCAATGGCCGTCAGATATCAAATAAAGAGGGAATACCTCTGGTGCGGGTGGGGCTTCCCAACCACGATCGAGTGGGAGCAACGCGACAGCTCCTGGTTGGGTACGAGGGTGCCGCCCGTCTTGCGGATGCCATCACCAATGCTCTGCTGGATGAAGGCTCACGAGTGATTTGACCCTTGGGGCGTCATCAAGCAGCTTGACTGGGCGTTCTTTCAATAAGGTCTGGATCACAGGTCTAAGGGCCCGAGATTTCGAGCTGATTTTGTTCCATCTGGCAAGGCTTAAATAAGTTTACATATTAGCTCACTAATTAGAGATAAGTTAGTGCATATGATTATTGAGAATATATCTGAGTATATTGAAATTAGCTGAAAGATCGAAGCACATTGAAGCATATCGGGATATACATTAATAATCGTTGCATTTAGGGAGGACAAAGCCTTGATGAATAAACCTGTATTTGTCGCAATTTTTGCAGCCCTGGTCCTTTCCATGTCTGCAGGATTCGCCCAATCACCAGATGAGCTCACAGTCTTTACAGCGGCTTCGCTGACAGGAGCTTTTGGCGAAATAGGAGAGATGTACGAGAACGAAACCGGCATCCATGTGGCATTCAACTTCGACGGCTCACAGGCACTGCGCACCCAGCTCGAAAACGGTGCTTATGCCGATCTCTTCGCTTCAGCCAATATGAAGCAGATGAATGCCGTAAGAGAGAGCGGGCTAGTGAACAACAGCAGCGTCGCCATCTTCACAAGAAATAAGCTCTCGCTCATTGTCCCCAAGGATAACCCTGCAAACATCCGGAATCTGACCGACCTCGCCCGGCCGGGTGTCAAGATCGTCATGGGAACAAAGGATGTGCCGGTAGGCGACTATGCTCTTCAGATCATAGCCAAGCTTGGCAACGACTCTGCATATGGTCCTGACTATGAGACAGAGGTGATGGCCAATGTCATCTCTCAAGAGACCAGTGTCAGCTATGTGGTGACCAAAGTGGCCCTGGGAGAGGCGGATGCCGGATTTGCATATGTCTCCGATGTCACCCAGGATATGATAAGCAAGATAGATAAGATAGTTATCCCGGACGAATACAATATCATAGCCGAATACCCCCTGGGAATGCTTATGGAATCAAAGTATCCTGCCGAGAGCCAGAGGTTCATGGATCTGGTGATGTCGGATGAGGGAAGGGCGGTCCTGGAAAAGTACGGCTTTGATCCCGTCGAAAGCGAGCCTGAGGTGCGTGAGGAGACTGCTTCGGCAACAGAAGCTGCAGCTTAACCGGATGATCTCTTTTTTTTTGAGCCAGGGACAGAAATAAAACCAAGAGAATTTAATGAAGAGATCGAGTAACCAATGGCTTCCAATCAGATAGATATCAATCGTCTCGGCAAAAGGGATCTTGCTGAGCTGGCAGGTCGGGGGCAAGAGAGCATCAGCATCCTTTCCAGGGTGAGGGAAGTGGCTCTAAAAGCGGGTTTGGCCCTCTTGCTGATAATTGCCATGGCCTTCATAGCTCTGCCCGTGATCGCACTCTTTCTCAAAAGCCCCCTGGACACTACGCTCAGATCTCTTCATGATCCAGTGGTAATGGATGCACTCAGACTCAGTCTTATGACCTCCACCGTGACCACCATCACTGTGATATTAATGGGAACGCCTATCGCCTACGTCAGCGCTCGATTTCGATATTTCGGCAAGGAGCTGGCCGACTCCCTGATTGATCTGCCTGTTATCATGCCTCCTGCGGTGGCAGGAATTGCCCTGCTCATGGCCTTTGGCCGGATGGGAATATTGGGCCGGCACCTGGACGGTTTGGGAATTAGCATCGCCTTCACCACTCTGGCGGTGATCATGGCCCAGGTATTCGTCTCCAGCCCCTTTTTCATCCGCCAGGCGAGGACGAGCTTCGAGGATGTGGATATTGCTCTCGAGAATGCGGCTCGGACCCTTGGGGGTTCACGGGTCTACACCTTCTTTCATGTCATCCTGCCTATAGCCGTCAACGGCCTCGTCTCCGGGGCCATAATGGCCTTTGCCCGCTCTCTGGGAGAGTTTGGAGCTACCATCATGTTTGCCGGCAACTTTCAAGGCAGGACGCAGACCATGCCTTTGGCCATCTACACAGCCATGCAAGGCGATCTGGACGTCTCCCTGTGTATTGCCATAATATTGGTGGCCATTTCATTTGTGGTCATATTCCTGGTAAAGACTCTGACCCGGCGGGTGTATAAGAATGCTGGAAATTGACATCAAGAAGAGGCTTCGGGATTTCGATCTCGAGGTTAAGATGATGATCAAAGAAGGCGAGATCCTGATGCTGGTGGGGGATAACGGCTGCGGGAAGACCAGCCTGCTGAATTTAGTGGCTGGGCTGCAGGACCCGGACGAGGGCAGGATAGCGCTGGACGGAAGGCCGCTGTTCGATTCCGGTCTGAAGATCCGCGTCGCTCCTGAAGGGAGGAATATCGGATATGTCTTTCAGAGCTACGCCCTCTTTCCTCACATGAGCGTATATGATAATGTGGCCTTCGGCCTGCGGACCAGAGGGCTTTCCCGGAAGGCTATTGAGTCCAGAGTAATGGAGCACCTGAAGGCTGCTGGGCTCTGGGATATCAGGAAGGCCAGGGCAGTAGAGGTCTCGGGAGGGCAGAGGCAGCGGGTAGCACTGGCGCGGGCATTGATAATCGAGCCCGATCTGCTATTGCTGGACGAGCCGCTATCTGCATTGGACGTGCGCAAGCAGGCAGCCATGAGAAAGGAGCTTCGGGAAAGGATTCACGCCTGCCATGTGCCGAGCATCATAGTCACCCATGATCTGAGGGATGTGGCTTCTATTGGAGATCGGGCCTGTCTCCTGGAGAGGGGAAGGATCGCTCTCACTGGAGGCGCAGATGAGGTTATGGGCTGGGGAGAGGGCTTGCAGGATAGAGAAGGAGAGCCGGTATGAAGATATTGAATGGGATAATTCATTTAATATTTTAGAAAGATTCCATAATCCAAAAGATTCATTAGGAGTCCAGTCCTAACACGATAATGTAAATCCTTGTCGGAGGAATTTTAATCGGATCAACTTTTATAATCATCCTGATAGTCACCTTTTTAGGAGGCATAATCAGCGAAGGAGCCGCAGGATATGAAAATGATAATTCAACTCTGCTGATTGAGGAACAGGAGCGGGAAGTCCTTATCAATATAACAAATGAAGAGAGATTGGAGCTTGAGGGCGGATACGAGCTGGTGGTTAAGTCAATTGATATTGACGGCAATAGGGTTTATTTGGAGCTATACAAAGACAAAGAGATGATTGATTCCAGGATTATCGTGCCAGCAAACCAGGTTGACGATGAATTCGTCTATTCCCGACCTGGAACGTCTAATGAAATAAGGGCAAAATTAAAAAATTCCTTCAGAAGCGCTTATCAGAATCTTGCTACAATAGTGGGAATATGGCAGAATTCAGAAGACAATCCTGATCGTATATTGATAAACAAATCTCAATTAATAATATTGTCTTCAAAAGAGTCAATAAAATTGGAGGAGGGATACGAGTTATTCATCAAGTCAATGGACATCGAGGGAGACAAAATTTGTCTTGAGCTGGATAAAGATGGGAAATTGGTTCATGAAGAGGTGATCATACCGCCTAACGATGTTGATGACATCTTCCACTATTCCCGAGCGGGAACATCTCATGAGATATTGATCCACTTTAAAAACGTTTTGAGAACTCCGGATCAGGATCTGGTCACAATAGACCGAATCTGGCAGAATTCGAAAGACAATCCCGATCGCATTTTAATAAATGACTCTAGATCAATGACATTGAGCTCACAAATGCCCCTGGAACTACAGGAAGGTTATGAGCTGGCGATCCGGTTCGCAGATATCGAGGGAAATAAAGCGTACCTTCAGTTTAGCAGAGACGGAGAAGTAATTGACTCTAAGCTGATCATACCCGCAAATGAGGTTGACGACAACTTTGTCTACTCTCAGGCAGAAGCGTCCAACCAAATAAAGGTTCACTTCAAAAACGCTTACCGAGGCACAGATCATTCATTGGCTATGATAGATGGGATTTGGCAGACTTCAGGGATGGATCCCTATCGTATACTGATAAATGACACTCAATTGAGAACGGTGAGTTCAAGGTTTGGCTTGATGCTAGAAGAAGGATATGAGTTGGAGATTCAGTCCATGGACCTCGATGGTAATAGAGTGTACGTGGTGCTTGTCAAGGACGGAGAAATAGTTGCTTCTCAGGTGATCATGCCAGCGAACGAAGGGGATGATACTTTCATCTACTCCTGTCCGTTAAAAATAAACTTCTTGCCCTGTGCCGATGCTGCTATCAGCTT
>ENA-UOOK01005165-UOOK01005165.1-fermentation-metagenome-genome-assembly--contig:-NODE-5165-length-13322-cov-3.980930_pt1 | contig 13322 bp, 10 predicted proteins | sample MGYA00245777_ERZ724023 | MGnify/ENA primary metagenome ERZ724023 (study PRJEB28704, sample SAMN03018312) | fermentation metagenome | biome: anthropogenic terrestrial biome; feature: soil; material... | reverse complement strand
CCCATACCGCCGCTGGCTCTCCGCCATCGATACGAAAGGTAGTTACGGCACAGCCTTTCAGGAGCTAAGCTATGCCTTTGACCGGGTAGGGAATGTCCTGAGTATTGAGAACACAGCCCGGGATGTTAGGCAGAGCTTCCAATACGATGACCTCTATCAACTGATTAGAGCGGAAGGTTTTGGTTCAATTCGGGATCAATCCGGGGTTTCCGCCGCCAAACACATGAGTCACTACATCCAAACCTTTGATTACGATAGTATTGGCAATATGCTTGAAAAGACCAGCTACAACCATCTCACCCCCGGGAATAACAAACCGAAAGAATTGAATTATAGTTTTACCTACCTTTATGAAGGAACCCAGCCTCATGCTCCCAGCCGGATCGCGAACTGGAATTACCTTTACGATCATAACGGCAACCTAATTAGGAAAGACCGGCTGCTTGGAAATGAAGGTAAAGAAAAGAAGACAAACGAGGATGATGATAGGCTCAATCAAGGCCAGGGTAAAGCCAAGGGTCATTACAAGGAAGAGGATGAGAAAGCTCCTAATCCAAATAGCAACAGATACTATAGTAGTAAGGATAAGGATGACTCGGCAAAACTTGATAAATCCGTAAAGGAAAAGCCGGAGAAAGATAATAACGGGAATAACGGTAAGGGCAACAATGGAAAAGGAAATGATAAAGGCAACAAGGATGATGAGATCCCAGGAGGTGGTACCTCCGGAGATTATTACTGGAACGAAGAAAACCGCCTCACCGAAGCTAAGGTTAACGGCAGGAGCACCTATTTCCTGTATAACCATGCCGGTGAACGTACCGTTAAACGCGGTCAAAACGGAGAGACACTATATGTCTCGGAACATTACCAACTCCAGAATCAGCAGCAAGTAACAAAGCATATCTTTGTCGGTACCACCAGGATCGTCTTGCCAACTGCATCTAGCAAGGCGGTGTATCCGCGGACAAAATACTCCCGATTAGTTAACCTTACCTGTTCTGCTTTAACCCCATTCCATAAGATCTCATACTTGTCATCAAACAGAACTGCGGTTACAATCGTTTCTCCTTCCAATTGAATTTGCTTTTCGATAAAACCATTAAAACCACCGATGGTATCAGTTTCTAACCCGCCCATTGAACCACTTCTGTCCAAGAGAAAGATTATCTCTGTCAAATCCATGTTCATGCAATCATCCTTTCAGCTTTATTCCATGCTATAATAATAACGGAGAGTAACCAGAAATTGGTCGCTTCGCAAGCGACACTTTTATAACTTGCGTCGTGACAACAGAAAAAGCCCTTACCGAGGGAGGTTACCGACATGCTTACGGAAAAGCAAGTTTTCGACTTACAGGTGTACATCTCAGAACACCAGCAGCAATGGAATCTGGTGCTTTCTGAACCTGACCAATATGCCTTAAGGGAAGTGCCCCGTCCCGAACTGGATAAATTTGTGAATGACAAACGGAAACCAACTTTTAAGCAGATCCTCTTTGGCTTTATCGATCAAAAGGGCATGGAGGATACAGCGCTTTACAAAAGAGCCGGTCTTGACCGCCGTCACTTCTCGAAAATAAGAACAAATCCTGATTACCGTCCTGGGAAAAATACTGTGATCGCCCTGGCCATGGCCTTAGAACTAGACAAAAAAGAAACCGACCACCTCTTAACGGCAGCCGGTTACTCCCTTTCGGAGAGTGATACCTTTGATTTGGTGATTCAATTCTGTTTGGAACAAAAAATATATGATCTAGATACCATCAACCAGGCTTTAAACTATTTTAGTCTGAAACCCTTAGCCGGAGTCTGTGAATAATAGCAAAATAGTCAAGAGAAGGTATAGTTCCGGCTCCACTGCTGACGCTCCCCTGGATTAACCTTGATCGCAATAAACACCTCCGGGCTGATCACATGCCCTTGCCCCCACAACGCCACCCGCTGCGGTGTAAAGAAACTCTCTTCGGATACCGCTTTTTTGGTTGGCTGGTGACGGAGTGTCCATTTATGGGGCTGCTCCCGGAAAAAGTCTTGCATGCTTCCGTAAAAATCTGTTTCCGGTTTAAACTTCCAACTGATTTCTCGTCCATTGATCAGAAGGGGTTCTTGGGTCTCTGGATCGTCGGCGGGAACAAGCTGCGGCGGATATAAAAACTCCAGCTTATAATCGGCTCCCACCGACTGCCGGTTAATACCGATAAAGTTATGACAGTATTCGGTCGTCCGAATCGCCTGCGCGCCCCGATTCGAAAGGATGTAATCAATCTGAAGCTTATTTTCCTTGATCGAAATGGTCTTTTCGAGCTCGAACAGATAACCGTTGCACTCCAAAGGCTCGACCAGGAACTTAAGTCCATTTGGGATCTTCAGCACCGTGACCGGAAACGGGATAATCTCATAAGGACGGAAAAAATCATAAGGTTTCTGATCCGGCCGCTTTAAAAGACCAACACCAATTTTGGGAAAATAGCCCCCCGGTGCCACGTCTTCATACCCCAACGGTTCCGCAATACCAAATTCATTACAGATCCCGCATCCCCCACTCCCCTGACCGGGTACTAACGACTCGGGGACACAGTAGGTATGCTGCCCATCCAAAGTCACTTGGGTAATAAAACCGGTCCAGTCAAAGCGGGAACCATGGTACAATTCACCGGGTTCATCGATCTCCACCTGGAGGCGGTTATTCTCCAATTTAAACAAAACTAGCTTCCTTTCAACAATTAATAGCAGCAAGCATCAGCAGATCAGCACTGGTTGCCGTTTTCGGCAATCTTTTACAGATCATCCACCGGCGCTTCGTGTTCCATCCAGTTCAATTCGTTATCGATCATAAACTGGTTGGCCCAATCCAGGTTTTTTTCCTCTAATCCCACAAAATCTAAGATGTCGCGAGAAAACTGATTTACCTCATTTAGATTGTGGGCGACCAATAATTTGGCCAACGCTTGATCAAAGGCTTTCGGTTTCAGTGGGGCAGTCTCCACCACCTTTAATAACCACTTATGGTAGGGATATAACATCTGATTTTCGTTTAGGACCAACCGACAGGAAAACAGGACGATTTTTTGGATAGCAAGGTAGAACAGATACTGATTTTCTTTTTTTACTGCCTCACTATAATACCATCTCCAGGCTAAAAGCTGTGCCGCAAATCGTCTTCTTCGCTCTGCTTGATCCTCCATAGGAAACCTGGCGATCTCCGCCAGTAACGTGGAGAGATGATAAAGCCGGGAGAAAAGAATAATACTGTCTTTAAAGGCATAGCGGGCCGGATCACTACCTCTCGCTCTAAGCGCATCAAGAAAGTCTAAACTAAGCACTTTACAATCGATGTAACCCCCGGGATAATTACAAAGATCCCACCGACTGAAGGCAAGTTTATGTGCTGCTTTCCTTTTTTGATACTCCGCCGCTTCCACAATAATTAATAGATCAATATCCGCATCGGGTGCCGCAAAACCATGCGCTAGGGAACCCCCTAACAGGATTGCCAGAATCGTTTCATCGCTTTGCTGAAGGCGGACAAACTGCTCAATGGCCTCTTGATGATGGACTTCCACCACGTCACTTCCTTTTGGGTGATTGATTTAGGCACTACTTTACAAACCCTTCCCAAGCTTGATCTAGCCGGTCAATCCAGCCCTCCTGCTCCGCGTCGGGCAGCAAGCGTACCAATTGTAGAAAGAAGACACGGAGATGGACGGCTTGAAAATCGGAGAGACCACGTACAGTTGCCGCATACTTCAGATAAAAACGGAGGGCCTCCTCCCGAAGCTCTGCATCTGTGTCCTGAACCAACTGTAAACAAAGATATTCCGGGGTAAAGGGAAAGGTCTGAAGCCAAAGCTGAAGCTTCTCTGCTTCCGGCGTCTTCTCTTCTGCGGCCTTGAGGCGCTTAAATTCCGTGCGCAAAGTCTTGCTTTTCTCGGTAAACGGTTTATTCTTGGTTAATTGGCCGAGCGTCCGCGACCAGTAATCATCCTCCGGAAAGATAAAACAGGCGGTATGGGCAAAACGGGTAAGCTGTAATCGTTCTTTTTCTGCCGCCACTCCCACCAAATAAGCTGTTCTCCTGCTCCGTGGATTAAGATACCAAGCCTTAAAGGCGTGCACCGCTGCTTCTTTCTTCCGACCCGCCAACAGTAAAGCATCTGCCCGGATGACCTCCGCTTCCTGTTGGAACCAGAGGTGATTTGTTCTATCGCCTAACTCGATCCCAGCTAACGCAGCCAGAGCGCTTTCCGTATCTCCCTGTACGATTGCTTTCCGGGCTAAATAAAAGGGACGGATTGCTGGCGTAATTGATGTCACCGGACTAGCTTCCCACTCCTGAAGGGTTGAGGAAAGACCTCCTTCAAACAGGCTCATATACCCGAAAAAGAGGCTCCAACGGTCCCCATGTTTGATGTAACGTTGAAGGAACAAACGGGCGGCTTCTTCATATTGGAATACTTCACGTAGACTACGGCCCAGAAAAAACATCTGCCAAGGAAGATTCTCACCAGAACATTTTTGGAGACTAAAGGTATTAAACGCCACCGACTCCTCTGCAAACCCCAACTCCAAAAAGAGAAGCCCTAATCTACCCAGTTCATGATCATAACTACCGGTTCCAACCAAAAACCCGGAATTGACCGCCGACATATATAAAGGGATCGCCCGGTCATAAATGCCTCGCTTATAGTATTGTTCGGCCAGTTCTTTCAGCAGCGGATAATAGCAAGGATATTTAAGCGCGATATCCACAAAAGAGTTTAGCTCGACAACGGAGAGCTGATCCCCTTCCACTTTTATTTGACTGTGTTTTATCCTCGGATCCTCCGCCATGATCTCATCCGCATAACTGAGCACTTTCCGGTAGTTGGCATTCAACGCTTCATCCGGACAGTGGGCGGGAGAAAACTCCCAGAGCGCCGGGATGACAAGATGACCTTGTAAAGCCTTACCTTTACCGATCTGTGTCCAACTTTCGTCATCCGCCTCCCAACCCCTTTGGTTGGCGTACCAGAATTGAACCTCGCTAAATAACGGATCCCGCGCTAAAATCTTTTCATAGATCGCCCATTCCGCCTGCGAGCGCCACTCCACCTGAAAACTCTCACCGTACCACTGAACCGTCTCCAGCGCACTGGTCATCGGCTTAAATAATTCTTCAGTAAGCCCGGTGCTAACCGGGATTTCCCGGAAGTTGAACCAATCGAGGACCATCTGCCCCATTAAGGTAAAGTAGGGAACCGGGGTCAAGTATTCTTGGGCGAAAATCTCTTCGCCTTGGACATCAAAGACTTTTATCCTGCCCTTATAACCCGCCTTGCTTTCAATCAATTCACCGGCCACCGCATGGGTTGCCGTCCATCTTTTTATATAGGCCACGATCCCTTCGCGATCAGTAGCCGTCAATTGCAATGCACCGGGGTCCCTCCGATAGATAAACCCCGGATGCCGGGCCGAGTAGTTATCAGGAACAAAATCAAATTTAAACGACAAAAGCGCCGGAAAAGTCAGGGTTTGATTGGGATCACCTGCCCCTTCTTCGCAGTGATACGAAAAAGGGAGAAAAACCGGATTAAACATCCCTTGGCCATATGTGGCCTGCAGGGTATACCAATCTTTCTCCAGTTCACTAACGGTTAACCGACGGAGGGTTTCCGGTTGACAACGGTTAAAAACAGAGTACGGCACCGCCTCAGCAGTCAACTCGGTCGACGCCCCGATCATCACCGCTAGGATCAGGCTACAAAAGATAACCTTTTTCACTTCCTCAACTCCTATTTGGACTTTACGCGAAAAGCCCTATTTCCTGTTGGCTTTTTCTTCCTCGATGAGCGTGAGCAGCCGCGCTGCCCGGTCCGGATCAAGCTCAAGTAGCCGAGCATGCATTTCCATGGCGGAGGCATAATCTTCAAGCTTGACATAGGTGCAACCCAAATAGTGGCAAGCCCAAGCATACTCCGGATTTAGCTCGACTGCCTTAATGAGAAGACCTAAAGCTTCCTCGTAACGATCAAACCCGTAGTAATGATAAGCTAGGTTACAATAGGGAAGATAATAATTGGGGTCAATTTCGATGGCTTGCTGATAAGCACTGATTCCTTCATCATATTTGCCCAGCTTGACATAGCTACGGCCAAGGTTGTTATAGGCTGCTTTATAGTTTGGCGACAGTTCAATGGCTCGCAAAAAACATTTAACCGCCTCTTCATAGTTTCTTAAATCATGATAGGCTAGACCCAAATTGTTATAGGTACCAGTATGGTATTTGGTACATTTGATCCCCTCTTGGTAAGCTGCAACCGCCTCCGTATATTTTTTTAAGTTACGATAAGTGTTCCCTATTTTGTAATATACGTAGTAATTATCCGCATCAAGCTCCCGCCACTTTTCGTATGTTACCAGCGCTTCTTTATAGGAGGCTTGCTCATAATAAAGATCGCCCATTTTCTCTATAGCCCTACTATAGTCGGGGTAAATAGCCAGAGCCTGCCGGAAATTCTCCTTCGCCAACTCGATACGACCCATCATCTGGTAAGATGTACCTAAATTGCAATAGATAACGTGATCCTTAGGGTTAATCTTTAGCGCCTCCAGGTAATAGCAGGCGGCGTCTTCATAGCGCTTCATTTCATGATAGACATTACCGATCTCGTTGATGATCACTGTGCTACGTGGCCGATATTCAAGGGCTTTATTAAGCGCGGCAATAGCCTCATCATACCGCTCTAGTCTCCGGTAACATTCACTCATCCCCTGGTAACTGTCGGCATGATTGCTTTTAAACTTCACGGCTTGCCGATAAGCGTCAAGCGCCTCTTCATACCGACGAAGGGCAAAAAAGGTCTTGCCTAAACCATAATAAACCTCTTCATCCTCTGGGTTGGCCCGAGCTGCTTGTTTATAGGCCAGCAACGCTTTCTCCGCTTCATTCTGTTTCAGGTATGCTGTGGCCAGACTTTTTTGGTAATCCCGTTCATAATAGGAATTGACTAGATACGACAAAGCTTCGGGATGGAGCGGATCGACCCGGAGCGTATAGTCAAAATAGCGGATGGCGTTGTCGTACTGACCGGCTTCGAAATAATCCACCCCACTTTTGAAAATACCGGCCATGAGTTGGGGCTCTAAACTAAGCGCTTGGGTAAAAGACTTGAGCGCTTGATAGGTATTGTATTGTCGATCATAGGCCATCCCTAATAAATAATGGCCATAAGCTGATTCCGGCCTTTTCGCTAGAAAGGCGCTGAGGTATTCGCTGGCGCGCGGAAAGTCTCCCAGTTGATAGTAGGTGTAACCCAATTCATAGATCGCCCCTGCGTAATCCGGGTCTAAGGCTAAAGCCTTCTGATAATACCAGATGGCCTCCTCCGGCTTTCCGGTATCATAATAGATCAAGCCCAGATAATAATAGGCTTCCGGATTATCAGGGTCCAATCTGGTTAGTTGCTGATAAACCCCAAAGGCTTCTAAATTGCGTCCCAGCTCGTAGTAAGTGACGCCCAGTTTGCACAGGGACGGAATATGATCCCCTTGACAGCCCAGCGCTTCAAGAAATGCTGCCACTGCCTGCTCCCTTTCTCCCAACGCCCGATAAGTTACACCCAAATTATAGTGGTTATACGGAGCATTCGGATTAATCCTAGCCGCTTCGGTAAAAGCGGTCAAGGCTTGCTCATACGCCTGCTGATCGGAATAGACCATACCCGCACAGATCTGGGCATCTTCATAATCAGGATCATCTGCCATAATACGGTTGTAGACTTCAAGGGCTTGGTCAAGTTGACCAAGGTTTTGCTTGAGATAACCCTCCAAAAAGAACAGTTCCCGGTTTTCCGGCTCAAGTTTTCTGATATTTTTCAGTAAGGGGAGCGCTAGCTCGTAATCTGCCTGCCACAGGCAGAGGCGGAGGTCGCCAAAGTAGTTTTGTGAGGTCGGATTTTTCTTCACCCGTTTTGCCCATTCGGAAAAAGGGACTTTTTCCGTACCCACGATCTCCTGGAGTCGAGCTACCGGGATGATCAAGCTTTCGTTCCGCTCGGACTGGGGTTGAATGGTTAGAATACCTACCACTTCACCCTGGTCATCCAGGACCGGACTTCCTCGCCAGAAAGAAGGCAAAGCCAGATCTAGCCCCGCTAGCTCCCCATAAAATGGTAGCTTAACCACGCTATAGATCCGCCCGCTGAAAATCTTCTCCTGAAACGCAAAAGGCCCGCCGACAACATAAACTACGGGCGGGTATGGCTCCCAAGGAAGGTCCAAGAGCAAAAAATCGGTTGGTGCCGGAAGCTCGGTAGAAAGGAGGGCCAGATCGGTGAAAAGATCTTCGCTGATCAAGGTAACCGGGTAGGTTTTCCCTTCAAAGGTACTAATCTCCGCAGAAGAGGCCCCGACCAATAAACGCCGATCAGTGAGGATTTCTCCGCTTTCATTGATCAGGAATCCACAGCCCATCCCAGTCGACTTTCCTTGCTCATCATAGGTTTTAATCACCACAACCGCCTTTTCCGCTCTTTGAACCGGCATCGGCAGCTTTTCTCCGGCGGTAGCTACTCCGGTAGGCTGTAAGCGTAAAATTAGAAAGATCAGGAAGAGGTATTTAATACTGTTGGCAATGTTCCGTTTTAACACGACTATTCACCAACTTTTATATTTTTCATTATTCATTTATTCCCCATAAGTTTCTGCTCTCCTTTTTATCGGGTAGATTTGACTCTTTAATCCTCGTTCATGAGCGATTTTTTGTAAGCATTGGCCACTATATCCTCGATCTTGGCCTCATTTATATTCAAGTAACTGACCTGGTAATTATCGATAAAATACCGCAAGGCCTCAGCCGTTTCGACCACGCTACGCTGAGCCGTATATATTTTTCGCTTCCCTTCGTCCAAAATAAGTTTTAATCTGGAATCCACCGCTATGACCGGTTGATCGTCGGCAAAGACTACGGTAATCGTATATTCTCCACCGTACTTATCTTTAAAGCCCTGCAGAGAACCATTATACAATATGATCCCGCGGTCAATCATGATGATCCGGTGGCAAATCTGTTCAATATCATCCATGTCATGAGTGGTCAACATCACGGTGACCTTCTTTTCCGCATTAACTTGTTTGATAAATTGTCTGATGTTCCCTTTTGCCACCACGTCAAGGCCAATGGTCGGTTCATCTAAAAAGAGAATCTCCGGGTCATGAAGAAGGGCAACCGCGATTTCCGCCCGCATCTTCTCCCCCAGACTGAGCTGGCGGACCGGCCGTTTTAGAAAACTGCCCATTTCCAAGAGTTCCACATAAAAATCGACATTCCGTTTATAGACCGCATCATCGATCCGGTAGATCTTCTGAAAAAGGTCGAAGGTCTCTTCCATCGGCAAATCCCACTCCAGAGAAGAACGCTGCCCAAATACCACTCCGATCCGGCGGGCGTTTTCCTTCCGGTGTAAATGGGGGGTAAGTCTGTCCACCGTAATCCGTCCGGAAGTAGGAACTAAGATCCCGGTGAGCATTTTGATCGTAGTGGACTTCCCAGCGCCGTTAGGGCCGATATAACCGACCAACTCCCCCCGGTTCACAGTGAAACTGATGTCGTCCACAGCCTTAACGGTATCATATTCCCGGTGAAAAAGGGACTTTACCACGCTTTTCAGCCCTTTATCCCTACGGACTACTTTGAATTCTTTACAAAGATTCTCAACCTCAATATATGCCATAAAATCCCCTCTTTCACGAACCTGTTCCCTGATAACGATCTATGCCGTACTGCCAAAACCGGTAAGCCAGCAAAAACAAGCATAGCCCTACCGGAAAGGTGGCATAGGTTAGCGCAGGGTGGAAAAGATAATCTTCTTTGCCCAGAAACAACTGGGACGGATAAAAACTGATCAAGGCGTAGGGTAGGATAAAGGTCAAGATGATCTGAACAATTTTGTTATAGATTGAAAGTGGGTAGTTGATAAAATCTCGCAAGTTCCAGTATAAGAGATCGGCAAAACTGATCCGCAGCATCCAGAACCCGGTAACACTGGTCATAATCATCGCCGCGGCATGGATTAAGGCGGCGCCCAGGATTGAAACGGCAAACATCAATAACATGCCCGGACCCAGTCCAATCCCCAAACCTTTAAAGGACACGATGATCGTAAAGAGCGCTAAAGTAACATGGCTAAAATAGGCAACGTTGAAACCATTACAGACGAGGTAAAAAAAGGGATTGACGGGTTTCGTCAAAACCCCATCCAGTCTCCCGTTAATTACTAGTTCTTCAATGTCTTGTGCGAAATTAAAGAAGAAAAACGCCGCCAGCGCGTAGGAAAGGAGATTCATCCCATAAAGCAACAAGACCTCATAGGGAGTCCAACCGTTAAGCTCGTTAAAGGCCGTTACCAGGAGCCAGGTGGTAAAAAAACCCGCTCCATAGCTTAGCATTTGGGCAATTACCCCGGCAAAAAAAGAGCCCCGGTAAGAAAGGATTGAAGTCAGACGGATCTTAATGAATTGTAAGTAAAGGCGAAAATATCCCATTTTACTCACCCGCCGAAGATCATGATTTTTTTCTGGGCTGCTTTCCATACAAACGCTTCCAGCGCCGCCAGAATCCCGATCCAAACCAGTTGCGTGGCTAGCACACCCATCATCGCCACCAGACTGGTGCGTCCGAGGTAAAAAGTTACCGCTTCATAGGTAACATACCGGAAAGGTAGGAAGTAACTGATCTTGACCAGCACTTCCGGGTAAAACCAGATCGGTACAAAAGCACCGCCGAACAGGGTAAACGCCGCATAGTTCACAAACCTTACATACCAGGTGGATTGCAACCAGAAGGGGAGCATCCCCACCAGATAGAAATAGTAAAAGGAGATGATGACACCGTTGAGGACAGCATGGAAAAAGACCAGTGTATGCAGGGGTGATGCCGGAAGTTGTAAGCCAAAGACAGCGAGGACCACGGTATACACGGGGAAAACAAACAGCAAAAAACGGGCCAGATTTTCACCGATACTTTGCGACAATAAACAGGATTTCAATTTATAAGGCCTGATCAAGTCGATGGCAATCGAGCCGTTGATGATCCGTTGACTAAGGAGTTGGCCGGGTCCTTCCAATTTAGTCAGGGCAAGCAGACCAGTTAAGGCCAGGTAGTTAATCATATCATTTAAGGTGGTCTCCTGTACCACCGAATTAGCTGTGAACAGGGCCAGCCATAAACTAATCTGGACAAAGACTTGAATACAAGTACTCATTAGGTTGATGAAAACGTAACCCCTGTATTGAAAAGTTTTGAGAAAACTCAGCCGTAAGAGGGCTATAAAAAGAATCATGTTTACTCCTCCTGATACAACTCCTTGATAATCGTTTCAATCTGCGGTTCCTGGACTGCTAAGTCCCGGATCGTACTGGATTTGTTCACGAGGGCAATAAACTTGTTCAGCTCGCAGACGGCCATATCCAGCTCTAATTCCACATTATGCGCTGATATCTGTTTGGTAATGGTGATCCCCGGGAGGGTTAACGCAGGGAGGGGGTTAAGCGTGGAGACGGAGATTATTTTCTTTTCCCCCAGACGACTACGGAGGGTCCTGAGGGAATTGTCAAAAACCCTCTCCCCGTGGTTGACCACAATGACCCTTTGGGCCAGATGCTCAATATCACTCAAGTCATGGGTGGTCAGGATGAAAGTCACGCCATTTTTGTTCATCTCCAGAATAAACTGGCGAATCTTATCCTTGGCAATAACATCAAGGCCTATGGTGGGTTCATCCAAAAAAACAATCTCCGGTTGATGGAGCATGGCCATGATAAACTCACACTTCATCCGCTCTCCCAGGGAAAGCTGGCGGGTGGGTTTCCGGATCAACGCCCCCACCTCCAGGAGTTCCACCATCTCATCCATGGTCTGCTTGAATACTTGCTCCGGGATAGAGTAGATCGCTTTATTCAAATAAAAGGCGTCCACCGGAGGAATATCCCATAACAACTGGGACTTTTGGCCAAACACCGCCCCGATTTTGGCCACATACTTCTTCCGGTCTTTCCAGGGGGTAAAGCCCATGATGCTGACCTTTCCCCCCGAAGGGTACAAAATACCGGTTAAAATCTTTAAAGTCGTGGATTTACCGGCTCCGTTCGGTCCGAGAAAACCTACTAACTCACCACGCTCAATGTTAAAAGAAATCCCCTTTAAAGCGTGGATATAGACGGGTTTCCGTACGAACAGGCTTTTTACCGCTTCTCCGAAGGCGTTCCCCCGCTGATACGACTTGTAAACCTTGGTGAGATTCTCTACAGAAATTTGCATCTTAACCACCTGCACTGGTATATTTTTTTTGCATCAACCGCCAAAACCCAAGACTCATGAAGAGAAAAGCAATACTGGCCAACACCGCCCAGCAAGTACCAGCCGCCGGTCTCCCTAGGAGAGTCGCGGCGGGAATGTACCCCATGATGGCGATGGGGATGAGCATGGTAATAATTGTTTGCACGGCTTTGGAGAATATTACGGTCGGGTACATCCCGAAATTGATGATGGTAAAAAAGATATCATAGACCCGGAAATTTCCGATCCAAATGATCCCCAGTCCCGCTAAGATTAGCGCAAACCCAAAAAGGGTGACCAGTGCGACCAAGAAGATCGCGCTAAATTGGAGCCATTCCCCCAGCCCCGGCGGGGGAACCCGCTTGAGGGCCAAACCAAAGAGCATGATCCCACCGAAGAATTTACCGAGATCCTCCGCATCAAACGCAGTGACAATCGCCATGAAAAGAGTGGACTTGGGCTTGATCAACAAGAGATCAAAGGTACCGTCACGTACCCGGTTAATTGTATTCCACACGATCCCGAAATAAAAGGGAAACGCAATTCCCCTGGCCAGCAGAAAAACTCCTTGAATCAGCAATACTTCGTACATGGTCCAGCCGGGAAAAGAAGCCCCGTTTTCATAAATCAAAAACGTAATAAACGGTGCACCCAGCTCAACCAGTAACATAATTAGCATACTCATGATAAAGTCGCCACGATAAGCCATCCTAGTAGCCAGGGCGGTTTTGATCCCTTGGAGGTAAAGACGGAGATTGGCCATCATGCTCCCACCCCCGTAAAGCGCTTAATCCCAAAATGCCACAGGATTTTATACAAACCAAACATCACAAGCACCGCGCCGAACTGTAAGCCAACCACTTCCGGGATGGTTAGCTTAATACCAGCCAGTTCATAACTGCCGATAAACACCCGGGTTGGCACATAAGTTATAAATTGAAAGGGCAGGAAGAAGAGGATCTTTTGCATAACTTCCGGAAAAAAGGTCAACGGAATGATTGACCCCG
>ENA-UOOK01005163-UOOK01005163.1-fermentation-metagenome-genome-assembly--contig:-NODE-5163-length-13329-cov-2.692030_pt1 | contig 13329 bp, 15 predicted proteins | sample MGYA00245777_ERZ724023 | MGnify/ENA primary metagenome ERZ724023 (study PRJEB28704, sample SAMN03018312) | fermentation metagenome | biome: anthropogenic terrestrial biome; feature: soil; material... | reverse complement strand
CGTATATATAATATAAAGAAGGGTTCTTGAACGATTATGAAATGGTATCAAAACAAAACAGCCATTATTCTGCTTTTAATTTTCTTTTCCCCCGCCGGACTGTGGGTAATGTGGAAATATTCCGATTGGAACAAACAAACGAAAACCGTTGTTTCTGCGATTGTCGCCGTTGCCGTCATTATTATAGGTGTATTTTATCAGTCGGAAACCGTGCCGGGCGATAATATTTCTTCCGCGCCCACAGCAAGCGAAGCTTCAAGCGGTGGCGAAGAAGTCCTATCGGAAGCCGAATCTTCAAGCGTTGTCGAAGAAGCCCCGCCGGAAAGCGAAACTTCAAGCGGTGGCGAAGAAGTCCCATCGGAAGCCGAAACTTCTTCCGTCATTACTCCGACGGAAACTTCTATACCGGAAAGCACCGTATCAAGCGCGCCCCCTTCCGCTTCTACGCCGCCGGAAACATCAACGCCGACCGTTGAAAAAATTAAACTTGTTTCGGTTACTTCCCCGGTCGGCAGAAACGAAACCGCACGACTTGAGATAAAGGGCGAACCGAATTTTGAATATTCTATTTCCGTGTATTATGGTTCAGGCGCAAGTAAGGCGGCGGGGCTTGAAAAGAAAATGTCTGACGCGGCCGGTTCTGTTGTTTGGGAATGGAAAGTCGGCGGCAAAACAGCGGAAGGGAAGCACCGTATCGTCATTTCCGGCGGCGGTGAAAAGCTCGAAACATCATTTACAACCACATAACGAACGGAGGGGATTTCATGTTCTTTGTTGGCTTTTCAAAAACATTGCTTAGAATGGGCGGTTTTCGTATCGGCGCGGGCATACGCTTAAAAAAGTCCACAGCTGCGATTTTAGGGGTATTTATTCTTATGTTTTATATGATGTGGTATTCCGTGATATTGTCCGGTTGGATGATATACGGCTTTTGTTGGCTGTTCTTTTACTTGCCATACAAGGGCATATCTTCGGCTATTAAAAAATCAAAGGAAAAACAAGGGTATCAATCTTGACAGCTGTTATATATGCCCGCTATTCCTCTGAACGGCAAACAGAACAATCAATCGAAGGGCAAATACGCGATTGTACAGAGTTCGCCGAAGAAAACGAAATAACCGTTGTCGGGACATATATTGACCGTGCGAAGACCGGAACAAACGACCGCCGGGAAGAATTTCAAAAAATGCTTCGCGATAGCAAGCGGCGAAATTTTCAAGCGGTTATCGTATGGAAGATAGACCGCTTCGGGCGCAACCGTGAGGAAATCGCCAAGAACAAAGCTATTCTTCGTATGAATGGCGTTTCAGTGCTTTACGCCAAAGAGCATATACCCGACGGCCCCGAAGGAATTATCCTCGAAAGCGTTCTTGAAGGGCTTGCGGAATATTATTCGGCAGAGCTTCGACAAAAGATTGTTCGCGGTATGCGCGAAAGCGCATATAAAGCACAATTCAACGGGTCGGGACTTGCCACCGGATACACCACCGACAAAGACCGCAAGTTTCACATAGACCCGGACGGGGCGAAGGTTGTTCGCCTGATATTCAAGTCATACGACGACGGAATGAAAGTCGCTGAAATTCTGCGTATGTTGCACGACAAAGAAATACGCACCATGAAGGGCAACGAATTCACGCACTACGGAATAACCCGCATTCTTCGCAATCGTCAATATATAGGCGAATACCGATGGCATGATATAGTTATCCCCGACGGAGTGCCGCAAATCATCGAAAAAGAATTGTTTGAGAGGGTACAAGCGGAAATGGACAAAAATAAAAAAGCCCCGGCGCGGGCGCGGGGCGGCGATGTATCATTTTTATTAACTTCAAAAATCTTTTGCGGGCATTGTCGGGGAACGATGGTCGGGGATAGCGGCACGGGTAAAAGTGGGAATATGTTCTATTATTATACTTGCCGGAAGCGCAAGACAAAGCGCGCTTGCAAGAAAAAGTCTGTTAGGAAAGAATGGCTTGAACGCGAAGTCGCCATGCTGACGGCGGCTACCGTCCTTCAAGGCGATGTAATCGAATATATCGCCGGCCGGGTTGTTGAGATACAGCGGAAAGAGTGCGACGACAAATCCATGTTGAATTATTATAAGAAGCAATTGTCGGAAACAAATGTCGCCATTAAAAATATTATGAAGGCTATCGAAGCAGGGGTCTTCACCGACACCACACGCGATAGGCTGCTTGAATTGGAAACCGCCCGCGACGATATACAAGTCGAGATTGAAAAAGAGAACATTGCCCGGCCGGTGATAAAGCGGGAACAAGTAATATATTTCTTGAATAGGTTCAAGGGCGGCGACATTGACGACCCGGCGTACCAAAAGGAAATTATAGATATGTTTGTCAACAAGGTTTTCTTGTACGATGATAAGATTATCATCACATATAATTACAGCGGGGAAAAGAACGAGATAACCGCCGACATTGTGGAGGAAGCCGCCGAAGAAGCCGTTTCCGAAGCGGTGAAGGGGTGTTCGGATAAGCTCCCCTTGACACCACCATTTTTACCCCTGTCCCGCTTTTTCGGAAGTGGGACGGGGGCTTTCTTTTCGCCATTTTTAAGAGGATATGTATGTCCTGACCCTCCGGGTCAAGACTGTCGCTGTGCGACGGGGTGTGTACGCTGGTGGGAACTTTGTGCAGATGGATTTGCACATATTCGGAGTAAACGGTAACTCGTTTGAGGTAGAGATTCAGCAGTTGCCGTTTCTGGGGCAGGCTGCCGCTTCGGTAAAATTCCTGCGCCCTGCGGTAGGCAGAGATGATTTCCTGCTCGTTGAGGCGGCTGGCAATGAGGTTTTGTTCTTCCTGCTCAATCTGCATGGTCAAAGTCTGTTTGTCGGCTTCCAACTCGTCAAGGGTTTTTAGCAAAGAGGGACTGCCCGACTGGGTAATCACCGAAATGATGTTATCAATCTTGCGCTGAATTTCGTTTTTGTTACCGTAAAGGCGGTCAAGGATTTTTACCCCATCCCCCGCAAGCTCCTCATGGGACGCATAATAAGCGGCAATCAACTGGGGAATCCGCTCCTCGGCAAAGACAATTTCCCCAATGCGTTTTAAGATAAAATCCTCAATATAATTGCGGTTGACATCTTTGTTTCGGCAACGCTGGTTACCGTGGTTGTTCGATTTAACACAGCGGTAGGTGATTAGCAGGTTTTTGTTCCTGCCGGAAAATTGGCGGTTTCCATTATAGGAAGAGCCGCAAACACCGCAGAACACCTTGCCTGACAGCAGATAGGTTTCCTTTGCTCTCCCATTGGGCGCACTGCGGGAGCGCCCCTTGATAATAGCCGCCACACGGTCAAAGGTCTTTTCATCCACCAACGCGGGCATCCCGCCGGGAATACGGATGATTTCGTCCGCAGGCTTGCTTTTATGGTTGTTGCGGGTGCGGTTGTGGCTGTAGGAAGCCGCACGGTTGAAAATATAAATTCCCTTGTACTTCTCGTTGCGCAATATCTCTGAAATGCTGTTTTTGCCAAAGGGGTTGCCGTTGCGGGTTTTATAGCCAAGGCGGTTAAGTTCGGTGATGATTTCGCTATAGCCATATCCCTCGCACACCTGCCGGAAAATCATGCGCACCGCCTCGGCTTCTTCCTCGTTCACCTCATAGCGGCGAGTGTCGGGGTTGACCTTGTACCCAAAGGGCGGTTTACCGCCCAGAGCCTGACATTTGAGAGCCGACTCCCGCATTCCCTTCATGACCTCACGGGCAAGGTTTTTAGAATAATACTCGCTCATGCCTTCCAGAACCGATTCAAGGATTACGCTTTCAGGGCTGTCGTCCATATGTTCCAGCACCGATAGCAACGATATACCGTTTTTGCGAAGCTCCCGCTTGTAATAGGCGGAATCATAGCGGTTGCGGGAAAATCGGTCTAATTTATGGACAACCACAAAATCAAACTCATGGTTTCTGGCATCGGCAATCATGCTCAAAAATTCCGGTCGGTCATCGGTGGTGGCACTGCGGGCACGGTCGCAGTATTCACGAATCACCACCGCTCCGTTACGCTGGCAATATTCGTGCATGGCACGAAGCTGGGCTTCAATGGATTCCTCCCGCTGATTGTCGGATGAAAATCGGGCATACAATACGGCTTTGGGAACAAACCCACGGGATTTCATTTTCTGCATTGCGGTCATATTAAGACGCCTCCTTTGTTTTTGGGGGTTGATAGTTTTCGAGTATAATTTTTAGTAGAACAATGTCTTGATTGTCCGGTGAATCGGTGCTTTGAGTTATGCTTTGTGTAAAGTCCGCCGTGCCGCCGAAAAATGCTTTTTTCAGTTCAGATTTTGCTATATTGATGGTGAGCATTTCGTTTGAATAATCCGGCATTCAAACTCCCTCCTATAATTGTAATAAAGCCGCTCCGGAATGCAAACTTGCAAACTGGAGCGGCATTGTGAATGAATATAAAAAACGCTGACGGCCGTTTCCGGTTATCAGCGTGCATCCCTATTCTGTTGCTGCCGAACCAGCTTTTTCTGATAATCGGCAACCGCCTTTAAAATAAACTCCTCCATTTCTTTGGGATTCAAGTCTTTGCGAATGATGGCCTTGACCTTATCATAAGGAATACGAACCTGCTCTTTTTGGTTGGCTTTTTGCTCCTGCATAACACTTAATATAGCGGCTTCATCCAGCACACCATCATTGCTGAGTGCTTTCAGCTTTTGCGCCTGCGACAGCGACGGCGTTGCCTGCTCCGCTTCCATAGCAGATAATAAAATCACCTGCTGTTCTTCGGGCAGATAGGAAAGCTCCACTGCAGGATTGAACGCTATCCGCTTTTCATCTACCATTTGAAGTAATTGTGCAATCAGCTCTGTTAGGCGAATATAGCGTTGAACCTGTTTGTAACTTTCGCCGCTTTCTTCACCAATAGCGTGAACCGACCACTTCTGGACAACTTGTCCAGAAGTTAAATCCGTCCGTTTTCCCTGCCTTTTTATCGCCTCCAACTTCATCTTATAGGCAAAGGCCTTTTCGCTGGGCAGGATGTTCTCCCGCTGAACATTGGAGTCCACCATGGCGATAACCGCCTGCTCATTGCTCAAATCCCGAACCAGTACCGGAATGGTATCCAACCCCGCAATGGCCGCCGCCAATTTGCGCCGATGTCCGGCAATGAGTTCGTACCCCTCCCCCTTGGGGCGGGCAATTGCGGGAATTAGCACGCCGTTTTCTTTGATGCTTTCTACCAACTTCTGAAAATCCTCATCCTGCGCCACCCGAAAAGGGTGGTTTTCAAATGCTGCCAATTTGGATAGAGGCAGATGCTGAATCTGCTCCCGCTCCATATTTTCAGGCAATAAAATATCCGCCTTATTTGCGGCGGATGTGGTTTTAGTTGTTTTCTCTGTCATCGTATATGACCTCGCTCTCTTTCTTTGTTTCGAGCATCTTTTTCCATCCGATGCTCGGTTTCTACTAATTGCTGTAATTTCGGATATCGCTGTAGAACGCTTTCGGCGATGCGGAGCTTATCACGCAAAGGCTTCATTTTTGCGGATAAATCCTTACATTTATCTTTTAACCCAATCTCTCTTTCAGGCGAATGGCAACGGCGAATTTGGTTGCGATAACCTTGTCGCTCCAATTCCAACACTTTAATCTGGCCCGAAATATCATTCTTAAATGAAGAAAACTCCTGCACCGAATGGATGTTGTTATCGGCGAGGAGTAGATATTCTTTTTGTATTTGATGCAGTTTTGAAACTTCCATTCTGATGGACGGAGATAACGGCTGACAGCGCTGTTCCCGTGTATTTTGATCTTTTATTAGGAGTAAAAGTTGCAGGATAATATAAAAAATCACGTCCACCAAAACCACTCCCACATTGTGAGAATGCTCAATCTCCCAGTTCAGTTGCCTTTCCAGTTCGAGCAGAGGGTATCGTTTCGGCCTGTACGCAGGATTTTGGTTCATCTTGATATAGAAAAACTCATCCTTCCGGTGCTGTTCAAAACGTGCATTTATGACTTCTTTTGTATAGCCAAGACTGCTTAGTCGAATAGGACGTTTCCAATCCGGTGCTTTCACCGAAAGGTGCTGATACTTTTCATCACCACGAATAAACTGATAGCCGAGGGCTCCCAGCCGCCGCTGAAAATCCTCCGGATTACGGGAATACTGCAAAACGGATTCTATATCCCGTTTCAAAATATCCCTATGCGTCAATCCTCCGTTTTTGTGAATCCAGTAAGCACCTTTTTCGCCGCCATAGAACGGAGCATCTTTCATTACGGATTTACCATGCTCCAGACAAACAGCATCGGATATTTCACGCAGACGATAATGGTCGGAAATATGATTTTCAAATTTCCGCCCGGTTTTGAATGACACCGAATTTACGACCATGTGATTGTGCAGGTTATCGGTATTAAGATGCGTTGTGACAACAATCTCATATTCGTCGCCCCACATTCGCCGGGCTGTTTCCATGCCGAAGGCATGAGCTTCAGCCGGAGTGACCTCACCTGTTTTGAAACTCTGAAAACCATGATATGCCACGTTGCCGCCCATTTTGCCAAACCGCCGCTTGGTCGCCACCATTTGCTCATACACTCGTTTCTTCGGGCAGTTGATAGCATCGACATACATGACTTTGTCTGTTTTTTCATCATCGCCGACATAGCGAAGCGCCTTGTACAAATCATCATCCAGATATTTTGGATCGGTGGTTTTATCCGGGTTTCGGGCATATTCAATGACATCTTTCAGCTTTCCTTTAACCGGCCAGAATCCTGTGGTTGCCACTTTTTATCGCCCTCCAATTCCGTGTTTATTTGTGCTGCTGTTTCTTTACCGGGCGAAAGCAATTCTAACCCGATTTCATCAATCAGTTGTAAAAGCTTTTCTTCAACATCGTTGCCGAACTTGCCGTCAATGGCATTGCACAGCTCACACAGCTTTGCATGAAAATCATAAAAAGCGTCGGGCATCACTGCTTTTGGTGAATAACCCAACGCCCTTTTTCGCAAATATTCTGATAGAGATAACCCGCATTTTTCGGCTGTCTGTTCAATCTTAATTTTTTCTTGCGGTGTTACCCTTACAAAAATACTTTTAGGTTTTTCTTTCAAAAAAATCATTCCGACACCTCATTCCATTGATAGCCGAAGCCTCGCACCGTGATGAGGTGTTCAGGATGTGACGGATCGTTTTCCACCTTTTCGCGCAGACGGCGGACATAAACGGAAAGCGTATTATCATCCACATAATCACCAGTTCCGTCCCACAGTTCATCCAATATTACATTTCGCGTGACTGTATGCCCGGTGTTGCGAACCAATAAGGAAAGGAGCTTGTATTCTGCGTTCGTTAATTCCAAATATTTTCCTTTTAGTAAAACACGGCTGTGAAGAAAGTCAATGGAAATATCCCCGCAATCAAATGTGGATGAGGAAGTCGGCTTAGAGACTCCCGCCCTTCGCAGCAAGGCCCGGATACGGGAACAAAGTTCTCCCAGCTTAAAAGGCTTGGTAATATAATCGTCACCGCCGCTGTCTAAACCGCGGATTACATTGACTTCCTCATCCAATGCTGTCAAAAAAATAATTGGAACCTGATTCCTGCTTTTTCTTACCTGTTCACATACTGAAAATCCCGTTCCATCCGGCAAGGTAACATCGAGCAGTAATAAGTCGTATTGGTTTTGTTCGAGTAATCTCATTGCTTCCTGAACTGTGCGGGCAATTTCAAGAGCAAAGCCGTTCCTTGTTAATGAATGCTGCAAACCGTCTATCAGACTCAAATCATCCTCTAAAAGCAAAATTCTGTTTTCCATAACCATTCTTCTCTGTTTCCTTTTCCCCGCCGGCCTCTCTGTTTCCCTCGGAAAGCCTCCGTATGTTATCTTTCTTTTAGTATATACGGATAAGCTAATGCGGGCAAGTGCCGACCTGTCCGAGTACGCCGCCCTTTGGGTCAAGGCCTGAAGTGATCAGCATTCATAAACGGTTTATTTTTTTCAAGTGTTTTTTCGTCGTTTTCTTTTCTTTAGGCCTATTTATATAACCCCTTTTTTCCGAGATAAGAATATAATATCCGCTGTCCTCAATGATTTTTACTCCTCCGAAAACCGATTTGAGCTTATTTTTGTACCAGTCAAGTCTTTTCACGACCATCGCCATTCTTCCACCTGCCTTTAGGTGCTTAAATCCCTGTTCTATAAACAGCTTTGCAACTGAAAAGTCGGAGTGGTAAGGAGGGTTGCACAGAATGAGTGAAAAATCGTTATCCAAAAATGCCGATACTCCCTTACCGCACCTTACAGTAACATCCGGCACATTATTCGCAATAGCGTTCTTTTGGGATATTTCCACCGCTGTACTGTTGTTATCCACCATGAACACATTCTCGCCGCCAGTTACCTTCGCGGCCGCGATTCCGACGATTCCATAGCCGCAACCCAAATCCAGTACTTTGTCGTCCGGCTTCAATTCGACATGCCTCAGCAAAGACAACGTTCCCTTATCCGCAGATTTTGGCGAAAATAGACTTTCATGTGAAGCAAGCATTATTTTGTTGTCCCAGATTTCTACCTCAATTAGCAATTTGTTCACGTCCCATAACTTTTTAAATATGAATTTATATTGCGGCGATTTCTATACAAATGCGGCCGTCTATACAAATTTTCGCAGATTTCCGGAGCGGGAGAACCTGTATATCGCGATCAAAATGAACGCCGCCGCGAAAGCGGCCAGAATAACCAGGTTAATCGCGATGTCCCCCTGCCCGCCGCCGGCCTGCAGCTTCTGTATCGCGTCGATCGCCCACCTCTGCGGCACAAAATAGCTGATTTTCTGCATAAAATCGGGCATCAGGCTGACGGGCCAGTAGCATCCGCCCAGCATACATGTGGGAGTCATAATAACGCTGTTCAGCGTCCCCGCCATGTAGGAGGAAGATGAAATCGACGCTATCGCGAGCCCCAAGCCGACGGCGACGACTCCGAATAATATGAGGATAATAAACATCGGTATGGCGCCCACGCCCGTATCGATGTGAAATACCAGTCCCAGCGCCAGTTGAATCAATACTGTCTGGATCATAACAATGATCAGTCCTGTAACCGAATTGGCCGCGATATACTGTCCGGCGTTCACGGGGGCCGAGCAGATCCTGTAATACGTGCGGTCTCTCTTTTCCTTCAGGATAAAGGACGTAATCAGGCCGGACCCCAGCATCATAAACATGATCAGGAAGCCTACGCTGGTCACCGCCATGCTTTTGCCGGTCTTTTCATCATTCAGCGTCTCGGTTTCAAAGCTTGCCGCGTCCGCCCGGTATTGCACGTACATTTTGTCAAACGCGCCCCTGTCGCCGTTGGAAGCCAGGCCCAGCTTATGAAGGGTATCCGTATAATTGTTCAGTATCTGTTCGATCCATACGGTAGTGTCCCGGCCTTTTACCGAGATTACCGTAATTTCGGCGGGCTTTCCGGAATATATGCCGTCGGAATAGCCGGAAGGTATCACCACAGCGGCGTCAAGCTTCTGATCCAGCAGCAAACCGCTGATTTCGTTCTCCTCCACCTCCTGGATTTTAAAACCTTCCGTCGCCTCCAGCGCGCCCTTCAGGTCGTCCGCCGGCACACCTGCGTCCCGATCCAAAAGGCCTATCCTCAGCACCGACGACCCGGAACCGCTGTAAATCAGTATAGAGAGGAACACTCCCACAAGAGGCAGAAAAATATAGATGACGATATTCCCTTTTTTTCTGAAGGTCACTTTCATGGTATTTGCAATGATCAGTAATATATTACGCATACAGCCTGTTCCCCCTTTTCGCAAACAGAGCGGCAATCGCTATGAAGGCGGCCGCCGTGCCGACGTTTACTAAAACCGAGGTCATCACGCGGGAGTAATCGCCGTCGTATATAATGCCGAAAAGCGCCGTATTGACCCATTTGACGGGTGAAATGTCCGAAAGCTTTCCCACCGTGCCTCCCATGACATCCAGCGGCACATAGCCGCCGCCCAGAAATACGAATATGGGTATGATCGTGTTCAGCGCGCCGGACGCGGCATTGCCGTTCCTGAACAGGAAAGCCAGACTCGCCCCAAGGCTGATGGACATCACGGAATATGTCAGCAGCAGAAACGCGACCGTAATCAAATCCTCGCCCCAGTACGCCTTAAGAATAAATTTGCTGAACAGGATGACCGCCGTTCCCTGGACAATCGTAACGCAAATGCTTCCAACCACGTTCCCTATAAGCATTTCATGCTTCCTGACCGGCGCGCATAATATCCTTCCGCCCGTCTTCTGCTCGATGTCGCTTCTTATGCTCCAGAACCCTGTAAGCGAGGCGTACATGAGTATCATCGTCATCATGGTTACCGCGTAATAGTCCAGCGAGCCCGGCTCCCTTTTTTCGTTCAGCGATTTTACGGCGACATAATCCCCTTCAGCCGCCATTTCCGGCATGGCCATCGCGGCCGGGTTATTGGCCGCTATGGCGGACATAGCGCCGTAGGTGTTTGAAAAGCTGTTCAGCGCGCTTTCAATAAGACTTGTCTCAAATTCGGCGCGTTCATTTTTATACATCTTTATTTCCCGGGTATTATCTGAAACATAAATATAGGCGGAATATTTGTTATCCTTTATAGCCGTCCTGCCGCTGTTTACGTCGTCGGCTTTTACGAAGATGATCCCCAGTTCTTCGGATATTCCTTCCCTGAAGCTCTTAAACGCCTCGGTCAGTATCGGTCCGCTTTCATTTCTCTCCTCCGTATAAAGCACGGTAACGTCGTCCAATTTGACAGCGTTATCGAACGTGCCTGAAAACGCAGCCCCCAGTATCATGATCAAAACGATCGGGAAGAGGACCATCATGAAATTCGCCTTGAAATTACGGATGTTGAGCGTAAATTCCTTCAATATGATTCTCAATATGTTCATATTCCTGTCCGCCCCCTAGTCTCTCAGCCTTCTGCCGGTCAAAGAAAGAAAAACGGTTTCCAGATCCGGCGTTTTGCTCTCGATACTTTTTAGGGGGATTTTGTTCACGGTAAAATAAGTGATAATCTTATCCAGGTTATTGACTTCATGGGCACTGGATATTTTGATAATGCCATCCTGTATCGCAATGCCCATAACGCCGGGAATTTCCTTCAGCTTCTCCTCGTTCAGTTTGGAAACGGAGTCGCCGGCGGATACCCAGACGACGCTTTTATCGGTGATCAGGTTTTTAAGCTCGTCGACGGTTCCCAGGGCTATGACCTTCCCGTGGTCCATGATCGCTACGCGGGTGCATATCGTCTCCACTTCCTCCATGTAATGGCTTGTGTAGATAATTGTGCTGCCCATTTGGTTAAGCCTTCTGACAGACTGGAGAATGTGGTTTCTGGACTGGGGGTCTATCCCCACCGTAGGTTCGTCCATAATGATCACCTTAGGTTTGTGGGCGATGGCGCAGGCTATATTCAGCCTTCTTTTCATACCGCCCGAAAAGCCCTTCGGATAGCCTCCCGCTTTATCCGACAGGCCCGTAAATTCCAGCGCTTCCATCGCGGCCGCGGTAAGCTCCTTCCCCCTCAGCCCGTACAGCCCTGCAAAAAACTTTACATTTTCAACGCATGTCAGATCTTCATAAATAGCAATATCCTGCGGTACGATTCCAATGTTCCTTTTCGTTGTCATAGGATCCCTTTTTACATCCTTGCCCAGGATGTTTATACTGCCCTTATCTGTTTCCAGCAATCCCGTAATCATGTTGATCGCCGTGCTCTTGCCGGCGCCATTGGGTCCCAGCAAGCCGAATATTTCGCCTTCCTCTATGTTCAGCGACATTTTGTCCACCGCCGTCAGATTTCCAAAATTCTTTGTTACCTTTTCCATACTTACGACGCTCAATGTAAACACTCTCCTTTCACTTTCCGGCATCCTTTATCTTTCCATACCCTTTATTGAATATTATAAAAAAAACGGCTCCCCTCCGTTAGTACAAAAGGTCACCGTTTTATATGACGAAAGTCATGTCACGACTTCTTTCCCGTAAGATAATAAATCGCGATTTGCGTCCTGTGTTCAAGCCCTGTTTTGCCAAGGATCGAAGATATATAATTTTTGATGGTGCCCTCCGACATAAAAAGCTCCCTGGCGATTTCCCTGTTGGAAAGCCCCCTGGCTATCAGCGCGGCGATTTCCGCTTCCCTTTCGGTCAGGAGGCCTTCGGGGATATTGCTCCTCCTGCCCGACGACAGCTCCCCCTTTATGATCTCCATTGCCGCGCCGTGCATTACGGTACCGCCTTCGCTGACAAGCTTGATCGCGTCGGTTATCCCCGACGGCGGGCCGCCTTTGAGCAAATACCCCTTTGCTCCGCTTTTCACGGCGTTTATGATAAATTCGTCGTCATCGAAGGTGGTCAGTATCAAAGGCTTCGTGCCGGTCGTCGAAGAAATTTCCTTCGCCGCCTGCAGTCCGTCCATTATCGGCATCCTGACGTCCAATAGCGCTACGTCCACCGGTTCCCTGCAGCAAAACTCCACAGCTTTCAGCCCGTTCGCGACACAGGCCGCGACTTCGAATCTGCCGTCCGCCTGCAGGATTATTTTAAGCCCCTCCCTGATAAGGGGGTCGTCATCTGCGATCAGTACTTTTATCGGCATATTTCACCTCGCCGCGGGCAGAAGCGTAATCACGGAAAATCCATTGGATCCGTCCACGATCAATTCCCCGCCGGCATTTTCAGTTCTCTCTTCCATACCGGTCAATCCCATTCCTTTTTTTATCGTAAAAGCGCCTTTTCCATTATCCCGCACTTCCGCCTTTATCAGACGGTTCATGACATCCAGCTTAACATAAATATTTGTGGCCGATGAATACTTTATCGCGTTGGTAAGCGCTTCATAGATGTTATCGGTAATAATCCGCCACTGCAAATGCGTGATGGCTTCCAGGTTCCCGCTGTACGAAAGCGCCGCCTTCATAGGGCTCTTCAACGCGACCTCGTCCGTCATCAGCTTCAGCCGGTTTATACCCAGCTGCTCCGGAGCCGGCTTAATGTTCCTGAGAGCCGAGCGGATGCTTCCCATACCTTCCTTAAGATTCTCATTGACCGCTGAAATAATACCGGCTGCTTTCTCACTGTCTTTCCCGATGATCATCCCGGCGGCCTCCAGCTGTATAATGCTGCCCGCGATCGTATGGCCCACCCTGTCGTGTATTTTCTGCGCCAGGCTGTTCCGCTCCTCCAGCTGTGAAAGGTAGCGCAGCCTGGATTCATATTCGGTTCCGGCATACAGCTTGTTTCTGAGCTCTTCGCTCTTATCCCTCAGCTTCTCGCC
>ENA-UOOK01005161-UOOK01005161.1-fermentation-metagenome-genome-assembly--contig:-NODE-5161-length-13329-cov-76.299081_pt1 | contig 13329 bp, 6 predicted proteins | sample MGYA00245777_ERZ724023 | MGnify/ENA primary metagenome ERZ724023 (study PRJEB28704, sample SAMN03018312) | fermentation metagenome | biome: anthropogenic terrestrial biome; feature: soil; material... | reverse complement strand
GTAGAAAAAAGGATTATCTTTGGTCAAAATATAGATCAAAGTAAAATCTCAACAAGTTTACTTGAGAGACAGAACCTGACATTTAGACAAGACAATAACAGAATTTCGAGAAAAACAATAGGATTTTCAAAGAAAGTTAAAGGGCTATATAACCAAATGAGGCTCTATTGTACTTATTTTAACTTCTGTAGAGATCATAGAGGATTAACAAAAGAAAAGGGAGTTCTGGAAAAGAAAACACCTGCACAAGAGTCTGAAATCATTAAAAAGAAATGGAGATTTATAGAGTTGTTAAATTACAGGTGTCAAAACATCAACTGATTAACAAGGGAGCACCAAAATTCTGGCTTTGTTATAAAATCAGACAAACATTCACAATTAGGGAAGTTCATCAATCTCATCACTAGAAAAAATAATAATACAGATAGGTAAGAGTTATAGTATCAAGCTGTGGAAATAATATTTTTGTAACACAATCAGTCCATGTATATGAATTTAGTATATTTGAACTTGTCAGTAAGTGTTACTGCTTTGGCGTGTGGTACAGGTTTTAGATTACTAAAAGCTACTACAGGTGTTGGATAAGTAAAGGCTGTTGAAGGTGTAGTTGTGTTTAAATCCAAATCACCAGTAATTATATACGAGTCTCCGTACTCTGTAAATATGAAAGGAGTCGTCAAATTCACGTTTCCTTCTGCTAGAAGTGTCTTAAAACCGTCGTTGCGGTCGGTATCTCCCCAACCCTCTTTCACTATCTGAGCATCCATTTCAGCCATCAGCGCCCGTAGATACGTATTTTCATCCACTCCAGTACCAGGCGTTCCACCACATTGAGTAGTCGCACCAGTTATAAAGGATTCCATATAATCTTGACCAAATCTAATATTAGAATTGTACATAAAAGCCAGTGTTAATTGGTTGTTAGCACCAATACGATTCCATGCAGCAACAGTAGGATTCCAGTACATCTCTTGTATTAAATAAAGTTGTGCTGTTTGCCACAGCGGATCATTGATACTATTAACGTCTGTTATAAAGTTATCAAGACCAACCGTGCTGTTACTTGAACTTTCGTCATTGTATGGATGTGGACCGGCATCTATGGCATTTAGTGCAGGAATATACTTAGCAAGTGTATTATTGGGATTAAGTTTAGTGTAATATTTAATCAAAATATTACCATCCCATGTACCTGTTGTAAAACCAATAGCACCAAACGTTATTCCCCTATTATCATTTATGTTTTCTGCATAATTCCAGTTTGGTGTAACCTGATTATTTTCACAAACAGACAGCATTTGAACTGATTTATTATAGGCATCATTCGATGTTGCTATTGTACCTGCATATACAGGTTGTATCAACACAATCAATAAGATAGTTAGAAGTATTAAGTTAAATCGCATCATTACACATCCTTATTATGCATAACTATAAGAACGCAATAATTCCTAATAACACACGTTAACTGTATTCGCTATATTAACTGTATTAAATAGGAGAATGAAGCTCACATTCGTGAGCTTCTTGTTTTTATTATTGTATGCTTTTCTTACCTATTCTGTAGTACGTTATACCATCGCGTTTATCAATATATATTCTTACAAACGAGCGAATCCCAAAAATCAAAAACCACTTCTTTGAACCTCGATTTTAAGATAATCAATCGTGATACTAAGCAGGAAAATGGTCATGGCAGCCTTATGGATGTGTGAATGGGAATAGGTTTTGGGATAGGCTCATCAATAATGATGGGAGACTTCATGAGTGATTGTACGCTTCCCTTACCGATTCCGTAACACGGTATATCATGGTGTTTATCAAATATATTCTTACAATCAATAATTATGGGATGCCTCATGAGTGCAGTAATGGTTTCTTGGTCTATGTTACGGTATTCATCGTGGTCGACAAGGAAGATAGCACAGTCAGCATCTTTCAATGTTTCTTCGATGCTATTTTGACTGAATAGAGTACCGAACGGTGTCTTGAATGCACTGATATGTGGATCATAAACTGTTACATTTGAACCAAGGTTTTTAAGCGATTCAATAACATACAGTGCAGGTGATTCTCTTGCATCGTCTATGTTTTTCTTGTATGCTAGACCAAACACAGCAATATTAGAACTACGTAGTTGTTTACCAACGTTATGCAATGCTTCTCTAGCAACGTTTACTGTGTATATCTTCATATAGTGATTTATTTCAGCTGCTATTTCAATAAATCGAGGCATGAAGCCTAGTTTTTTTGCTTGATATGACAGATAGTATGGGTCAAGTGGAATACAATGTCCTCCAATGCCAGGACCTGGATAGAATGACATAAACCCATATGGTTTAGTTGCAGCAGTTTGAACAACTTCCCACGTATTAATATCCATCATGTCAAAAATCAAAGACATTTCATTTATGAGTGCAATATTCACACACCTGAAAGTATTCTCTAAGATTTTGGCAGCTTCAGCAGTTCTCGCATTAGTAACTGGCACTATATGCTTAAGCACGGCACCATACATCATTGTTGCAATCTCGGTACATTCTTGATTTATACCACCGACGACTTTAGGAATATCTTCTACATTATATGTATTACCTGGATCGATTCTTTCTGGTGAATGTGCGACGCCAAAGTGTACTCCAGCTTTAAGCCCGCTCTCTTCCAAAATAGGCACAAGCACTTCTTCTGTCGTACCTGGATAAGTTGTGCTTTCAAGAACAACGAACTGATCCTTCCTGAGAATCTTGGAAATCGTTATTGTTGCACTTTCAACATACCTCAAATCAGGCTCATGATTTCCATTGAGTGGTGTCGGCACACAGATTATGAAGAAATCGCACTTGTTTAAGTCATTTACATTACTTGTGGGATGAAATGAAGAACCAAGATAAGTATTAAGCACATCTGATGATATATCTTTTATATGTGATTTGCCACTTTTGAGCGTTGTGACAGTATTTTCACTAACATCATATCCAATCACGTTAAACTTCTTAGCAAAAACCATTGCCAGTGGAAGTCCAACATAACCTAATCCCATTATTCCGACAACAGCAGAATTATCATTTATTTTACTAATCAATTTATCCACGTTAATCCCCCATCCCACTTACTCAAACCCTTACACTTTTGAAATACTCAACTGTATTAGTGAGCCCTTCTTCTAAGCCAACTTTAGGCTCCCAACTTAGCACATTTTTAGCTCTGCTGATGTCTGGACATCTAAGTTTTGGGTCGTCTGTCAATGAATCCTTGTGGATAATCTTTGATTTACTCCCTGTGACTCCGAGAATCATCTTAGCAAGTTCAAGTATAGTCATCTCATGCTCGTTTCCAATGTTAACAGGCTCTGCGCAGTCAGACATCATCAACCTGTAAATTCCTTCTGCCTCATCAGTTGCATAGCAGAAAGAGCGAGTATAAGAGCCATCACCATATATGGTAATGTCATCACCGGAAAGCGCCTGATTGACGAAATTCGGTATGACTCTGCTATCTTTTATCTGCATTCTTGGTCCGTATGTGTTAAATATACGGACAATCCGTGTATCTACACCACAATAACGGTAGTACGTCATTGTGATGGATTCAGCAAACCTCTTTGCTTCGTCGTAGACACTTCTTGGACCAGTACAACTCACATTCCCCCAATATGCTTCAGATTGAGGATTTACAAGGGGATCGCCATAAACTTCCGATGTTGATGCAAGCAGGAAGCGTGCTTGTTTTTCTTTAGCAAACTCCAACATATTGAAAGTTCCTTCAGAATTGACTTTCATGATTGCAGTTGGAGCTTCGACACACATCTTAAATGTCGCTGGACTTGCAAGATGAAATACATAATCAACTTCGCCAGCATAATGAAACGGTTTAGTTACATCGTGTTGCATATAAGTAAAATTATCTGACTTAATATGCTCAATGTTTTTTACACTGCCTGTGATTAAATTGTCGACACACACCACTTCATGCCCTTTTGAAAGCAAAAGGTCGCATAAGTGAGAACCAATAAAGCCCGCTCCGCCAGTTATTATTGATTTCATTGTGAATTACCCCACTTCCTTTCACAGCCTAATCTGTTTTATTTTAGTTACAAATTAACATAATTAGAAAAATTTACATATATTTTTTACCAACAGATGGTTATACATACAGTCGGATAATAAATAATCATATATGAATAATAAATTCTAATTATAGGTAGGTATTGAATATTAGGATTATAGATAATAATATCAATATTTTTAAATACAGTTATGACGATATAACATCAAAGGTGGTGGAAATTAAAACTAAATTAAGTGGTAGGTTGTGCATAGCATTATCGTTAATATTAGCTATAATTATTACATTTGGCGTTGGCGCTATAATAACACAATATAATATTTCGCAAGACGATGGATATACTGATGGACATACGACGATTTTAAAAGTTCCGGAGTTACTTGATTCATTGCAGATTGCAAAAGCTGATGGTGTCGTTGTAGCAATACATGGCTGGGTGCATGAAGATTATAGCAACCTGACACATGCTGAAGCCACTAAAAATTTACACAACGCAGTAAATACTTTTAACAAAGCTGGACTTAACACTGCAATATTTGTAGCTCCATACCAAGTTTCGAATGTGTCAGAACCGTCAAATGTAATAGAAGATGTCGCAAACGCAGGTTTGACAATACCATTTGATGGTGCCATTCTATATGAATATACATGGGAATGGCGTAATATGACGCATGATACTGATTTAAGATATATAGAAGCTGTAAAGAAGATAGAAGAAGATAATCCACATATTATAATGGTTCACTCTCAAGATTGGAATGTACATACTAAATTATTCTTAAACAACTATCTTGCGAAAACTAAGAATAGAAATATATTAGTAAGAATGGACGACATAGATGCCAATACAAAGCCAGAAGTTATTCAAGATATGGCTGCACTGCGCAAATATTCTTCTGTTGGTGAAGTAGTGTTAGCTGTAATTCCTGCAATGCCTTTAGTTAAAAATGATATAAATATCGATCTATATATTTTTCATGTATCGGTAAATAGAATTATGCAAGCGTATTTGCTGTTTTTCTTGGTGTTTGGCACATTCCCTTTAGTTTTCTTTGTTATATGGAAGCTAATAACAAGTAGATTTAAAAGAGAATCTGATAAGCAACTACTGAAGACAGAAATAAAATATCCTGATCTGTTAACGATCATAGTTCCCGCTTATAATGAACAAAAATCAATTGGTAGATGTATTGAGTCGTTGTTGAATCAAGATTATAAAGGCGCAAAAGAAATCATTGTCGTAAACGATGGATCGACGGACAGAACAGCTGCTATAGCTTCACAATATCCTATAACCCTCTTGGATTTAAAACAGAATGTTGGAAAGGCTAGTGCACTCAATGAGGGTATTAAGATTGCAAAAGGAGACATTATATTATTTAGTGATGGTGACTCAAATATGTGCATTGATGCGGTATCATCAATAATGAGGTGCTTTAGTGCACATCCAGATGCAGACATAGTCACAGGGCAAGTGTTAATTAATAAACCTGAGAAATTTAGCTTCATTAATTGTTGTCAGAAGATAGAATATCATATTGAACAAGAAATTGTCAGATACCTCCAAAGTTTGACTGATGAAATAGTTGTGTGTCCTGGTCCCATTACAGCAGTAAAGCGTCATGTATGTGACCAAATACAGTACACTAATGATACAATATTAGAAGACGCAGATTTCTCGGCAAGCGCGCGTGAAAGTAAATTCATGATAAAATTAGATCAATACGCTAAAATTTATACAAATGCGCCTGAAACCATTAAGCAGTGGTATAAACAACGAACAAGGTGGTGGTACGGTAACCTTCAAGTGTGGCGTATCCATAAAAAATGGGCTATCACGAATCCGTGGATGATTTATAGTTATCTTAGCTTTGTTATGAGTTTATGCTCTCTTATAATGATTTTAGTCATGCCATATTTCTTGACTCAATATGGAAATATCTATGGTTTTATGATAAAAGGACTTATTTGTTTCTCAATATTAATGCTAATTAATAGTGCAATGATTTCAATATTCTTAAGGCACAATAAAATGCTAATGTTGATGGTAGTTCCGTATATGATTATTTATCCAATATTAAAAGTGTTTGTGCTTAGTTATTTTTATGTGCTCTATATCACAGGTATTGGACTAAATATTAAACACGGAAGAAGACACATAAAAGCGAAATAAACGAACATATCTTAGTTGCCACATGCGCACTAAGATTCTTATCTTACTATTTTTGGTTTTGCTTCTTATTAAGATCCTTAAGCGGAGATGACTACATACTCAAATGGAAAATAAGGCTAGGGAGATTGAGGAAATTAAAGATTTTAGTCACGCATGTGCACAGGAAAATTGAGATCAAAAAGAAAGAAAAGCTGAAAGAAATAGTTCAAAAGTTTATCTGGAGAATATACTGGACCTAGGAGATGCTGCTAAATATATAAATTTTAAAGCGAAAGTCACCGTTGGAAATTTCAGGAACTTCCGGATTCAAAAGGTGTAAATAATAAACAAGCCAAGATCAGAATTCAGGGCAACGGTTTTTTAGGAAGAGTATATCAGAAATTGGCAAACTGAATTTTAAGGGAGCATTCCACTACTAAAAATATTTCCTTTTTTCTAGAATCTATTTCTCTGTCTTTAGTGTTCTGTCTCGCAAGCGTAGCAGAACGATACAAACTACCTGAAGAAGGATAGATAAAAAACTTATTTTTCTCATAGATGTAAAAAACAGAAACGTGAAGCCCATTGATTGGTTCTATTATAAAAAACATGGCTTTGTTACGAAATCAGTGTAAACATTCACAATTAGGAAAGTTGATCAATTTCATCACTAGGGAAATTATACACAAAGGAAAGAGTTATAGTATCAAACTGCGGAAATATTATTTTTGCAACACAGCCAAATCTAGATGGCATCTTAGAAATATTCTGTCTTTTTATGCTTTTTTGCTGTGAAACTAAATTTTTACTTCTACATTATAAATTTTTGCAGCAGAACAGGTACGTCTATATACCTTTAGTATCTTATGAATTTTAAGTCGCAAGTGACTATATTAAAACAAATTTAACTATATAATTGGGGGGATGGATAATATTACCTAAATCAATAATATCCATGTTGATGATATTAATTTTAGTCGGACCGGCCTATGGTGCACCTAATGAAATGGATAACTCGTCAATAGTTACATCTAATATTACCGATGGATCATTAGAAATCGAAAGAAATTATATCCCAGTGCCAGAAACTTCACAAGGTAAAATATTACCTCCAGGACAAAATATAAAAGCAGCAAGTGTTGTTAAAGCTCCTGCAAGTGTTCCTGTATCTAAAACAGCTTTTTCTAATGCTGTAACATTTACATCTACTTCTGCTTCTGGAACTATGATTGATAATACTAAGAAAATTGCAGTATATATGCCTGCAATGACAAATTGGGTATGGAGTGAATCTCAAAACAAGGCTGTTAGAGTTGCTGTAACGTTCGACCCAATGACAACTGCAATGTTGAGTGAATTTAATCCAGATTACATTGGAGACACTACAACAAGTCTTAATACACTAACTGTTGGAAACTATGAACTTTTAATTGTGCCAGTATCTCAAATGTCTACTGCTGCCGCAAATAAGATTCAGGAATATATCAACAATGGTGGATGTGTCTGGTTCATAAATGACCCGTGTCTTACGGTCACTGGTGGTAGCGGTGTCCAGTTAACAAGTATTCTTGGAAATGTTGTGAGTGGAACGACTAGCAGTGAAACCACAATAACTATAGTTAATACCGACGACATTACTAATGGATTACCAGCAACATTTAAACCTGTAGGTACAGCTTCACAGTCTTCAATATTCAGAACATTTAGTACTCCTAGTGGAACAATATCGGGTATGAATTATCAGGTACTTATGTCATGTGGAAGTGCTGCAATGCTGGTTAAATTCGAGAATCCATCCAATGGCGCTCGTGTAATATATTCCAATCCTAATATGTTCATCTCTGGTGGTACTACCAGTTACTTCGATGCTCAGAACGCATCAAAACTGTTCACTCAGACTAAAGCTTGGATTATGAAATTTGCTCAGAATCCTAGCGGTGTTGAAGTCACTTATCCAAACAGTGATAAACAACTCACTGTCACTGTTGATGATGTAGAATGTGTTCCATGGGATGTAGCTACAATAGACCCAATGATTAATGCAGAAACCTCATTGGGTCTCACACCAAGTGCACTTAATACGTTCTATATTATTCCTAGTTCATACATGACAGGGCCTCGGCTCACTTATTACTCTCAATATGGTGACACTCACACACTTCATCCACACTTGACTGTATGGGATAAAGATAGTGTGTCTTTGGCTACTTATACGGCAAATGTCGCCGCTGATAAAGCGATTGTAAATAATGCAGCTGGTTCATCTGATTATGGGTTTACATCATGGCGATTCCCAATGACCACATATTGTGTCAACTCAATGCAAGCTGTAGCAAATAGTGGCTTTATCATTGAGACATCGAATGGTATAAATGGTGCTCTTGCTGGTAGTCCAACTGATAACACATTGTTTTTACCAAAACAGGTACTTGTGAATAATGCAAAGACAAATCTTATAGAATATGAAATTCCTACATTAGATCTCGATTACGCAACAGGAGCAGAATTTGCCAATGCAGTAAATGTCCACTCAAATCAGTTCAAGTATGGTAACTTCCCAATGAACTTCGTAATTGCTGGACACTATCAGGGAATGGCTACAAATTGTGGAGTTCCTGGTTGGGGCGTAACGTCTACAGAACTTACATCTGGACTAACAACTATCCTCAGCACTCAGCAGGCGGCAAATCCAAACTTTGCAAATATGAATACACTTGCAAATTATATAAATGGTGTTAGAGGATCAACTATTACTGGTACAGTTGATGGCGCAGTCACAACCATTACTGTCACAAACACACAACCAATTACTGATTTCACTTTGAAAACAACATTGGGTAATGTTGTTTCTGCAACTTGTGATGGCGTTGCCGCAAGCGTTAAACAGGATAGTTTTACTGGTATCACATATGTTACGGCAACCCTTGCAACCGCAGGAGCTCATACATTCGTGATTACTGGTACAAACACTCCAGTGCATCCACCAGCACCAATTGCTCCAGTAGCTAATTTCAGTGCCAACATTACTGAGGGTTTTGCTCCTCTATCTGTACAATTTAACGACAGTTCAGAATATGCAACTTCTGTAAACTGGAACTTTGGAGACGGCAATAACTCAACAGAGCAGAATCCTGTACATATTTACTTTACGAAAGGAAACTATACGGTTAACCTGACAGCAATCAATGGAAACGGTACAAATTCAAAATTAGCTACAATAACCGTTACAGAAAAGCCAGTACCAGTACTTCCCATATTCCCTGGATGTACTAATCCGCCGGCCGATCTGAACGATGATGGCCTCTATGAGGATGTCAATGGAGACGGAATGCTGGATTTCGATGATGTAGTAGCATACTCTGACAACATAAATTGGATAAAAGAAAACGCTCTTGTTGCTTTCTTTGATTTCAATAATGACAGTTTGATTGATGTTTATGATATCATAATACTTTATGAAATGACGAAAACATCATCTCGGGTAGTAGGTGATGTTATACCAGTAGCTTCTTTCAGCTACTCACCAATAGAAGTAAAACGTGGGCAAGTAGTAACATTCACTGACTCTAGTACAAATTACCCTACTAGCTGGAAGTGGACGTTCTCTGACACTAGAACTACTGTCACTACTACAACCGGAAAAATAACGCATGCATTTACGAAGAAAGGTACATACACTGTGAGTCTGGCTTCATCTAACAGTGCCGGTAGTAGCACACCAGTATCAAAGTCTATCAGAGTTTATTGAATTAAAAAAGAGCAATGGAGTATTGAACTCCTTGCTTAAATTACTTTTTTGTGCTCGTAATCTGGTTCTGTTGCAAAATCCATACTTTTTATGTGATTTGCTATGAAACTAAATCTTTACTTCTACATTATGAATTTTTACAGCAGAGCCGGAAATTCTGGAAGATGAAAAGTACAGAAACAAAGTAGAGATTGCGGAGACTTGTGGCTAGGCTGAACAGTCCAAAGTGATTAAAGAATTGCTGGAAAAAATTTAGGAGAAATTTCCTGAAAAACCCGAGAATTATTCAGCTTACGATTTTTCAGGTATGAGACTTTTCAAATAATCAAGCAGGGCAGCATGATCTTCAAGCACGAAATCTGCATGTTTTACCTTTTCAGGCTCAAGCATGCTCGCAACTGCAACGCAGTAAAGTCCAGCCCTTTTAGCGGCAGTTATTCCTAGAGGAGCGTTTTCAACTACAATACACTCATTTTTTGTTAAATTGAGCTCCTCAAGGGCTTTAAGAAAAGGGTCTGGATCAGGTTTCCCGCGTTCAAGGTCGCTCCCGGAAATTACGACATCAAAACAGTTAGAAAAATACTTTTTCACAACTTTATTTATTGTATCTATATTTGATCCTGAAACCATAGCAAGCTTGAAATGTTGTCTTAACTCTTTTAGGCAATCTAGAATGCCTTCAAAGGGTTCTATCTGATCAAACTCAAGAGCTTTGCTTTTCTTTTCAGGTAGTTGCTCTAAATGCCAGGGCTCAAGCTTCTTCCCAGCTTTTTCGAAAACTGTTTTAATTAACCTCCTGTTATTTGAGCCTTCGAGCTCATAAATATCTTTTCTGGTAATGTTAATACCAACTTCTTTGAAGGTTTTAACCCAGGCATCTGCCTGATAGAGCATGGAGTCTACAAGAACCCCATCCACATCAAAAATTATTGCTTTCAACATCTATTCAATAAATAGTCATTGATCTATAATAAATATTATGAAAAACAAGTTCATTAAAATTTCTATATAGATCTGTATCGGACAACGATACTCCGAATTCTTTTCTCTTCATAGGCTTTTTTCATTTGAAATATTTATTGTACAAATAGCCCCCCAGCCGATAGCCAAGTAAAGAAAAAATAAGAGTGCCAGGGGCGTAAATAGGATGGTCTGATCCTTTAATGGAAAATAATATGTTAAATAATAAAAGATAAGAGATTAAAAAGATTAAAAATCCAATTATCTCAAACTGTATTCTTGCTGGTTTCACATTTCATCTGACTCTTTGTTAGTTTCATATTTCACCTGGTCCCTCTCCAACCATAGAATCTGCAAATCTTAGAGATTTGACTTACCCAGATTTTACTTTTTACTCTTCTTCCTTTCCTTCTTTGCTTTTTTTATCTACTTCTCCTTCTTTCTTGAAATTAAGCGAAATAGAATTAATGCAGTAGCGTTTTCCAGTTGGCGCAGGTCCGTCTTCAAAAAGGTGGCCAAGGTGGCCTCCACATCGGGAACAGACTATCTCGGTTCTATTCATGAAATAGCTTGTGTCCTCTTTAAGTTGTACTTTGTCGCTCGAAATCACGTCATAGAAACTTGGCCAGCCGGTTCCGGATTCAAATTTAGTATCTGAAGTAAAAAGTTCCTGCCCGCAGGCAGCACAGGTGTAAACTCCTTTTTCTTTGTTATAGTACAGGTTGCCTGAAAAGGGTCTTTCCGTACCTTTCTCTCTCAGGACATGATACTGTTCAGGCGTTAGTACCTTTTTCCACTCTTCTTCGGATTTTTCAGTTATTTTCTGTGCCAGTCACAGCCCCCCTATCCCTATGCATATAATCTAGTTGTTCCGGAAATATTATTGTTTTCTTTGAACCAAGAGAATTAATTACTAACTAAAAATGAAGTTGATGGTAATATCAGGTAAGCTTATTTCATTTAGATACATAAATAAAACTATGTCTTCATTGCTTGAAGATTATGGGTCTATAAATCATATTCCTTTGGACATAGCCTTTAGAGATGCTATTTTCATTGGGATCTTTAGCGTCATTATGCTCTTTATTTTATTCCTTGCAGTCCGTCGTGGGATTCGGCATGTGCGAAGCAGTTGAAATTCTCCTTACACCCGTCCATAACATGCCTATGTTTCTTTTTATTACCCCTTAGAATGACGCTTGAATAGCTTAGCTTTGGCTTTTCTTTCTCTACAGCTTTTTATGAATATTCTCGATAAGTTTTCTATTATATTTGTCCTTCGAATCAGCTGATTATACAACTCAGTTTTGGTTTTTTAATCTCAGGATATTTGGTTCTTTTATTTTCAAATAACATTGAAACTATAATATTTATATAAAATTAAAATCAGGAAAATCGGGAAATATGCTGATTGAAGAAAAGAGAATGGATTCCGATGACTCTAAAGCTCAGGTAAATACGCCTTCACCTCAAGATAAAAAACATAATTCCGGAGAGGAAATGATAGGGGATTCCCATGGTTCTAACGAAGAGATGAAACATAAAAGGGCGAACCATGAAGGAATGAAACACGAAGAAATGAAGCATGAAGGTCATGAGGCAGCCGGCGGGAAAGAGCATGGTAATCACCATACCCATATGCTTGAAGATTTCAGAAAGAGATTTATTGTTTCCCTTGTGCTGACTTTTCCGGTCTTGCTGCTCTCGCCTACAATCCAAGATTTTTTTAACTTTGAGCTTCACGTTTCAGGTGCGGATTACCTCACTTTTTTACTTTCCTCAGTCGTGTATTTTTATGGCGGGTACCCCTTTCTCAAGGGAATAAAAGAAGAGCTTTCAGAAAAAATGCCTGGAATGATGACCCTTATTGCCATTGCAATCAGCGTGGCTTATTTTTACAGCTCGGCTGTAGTTTTCGGGCTTCCTGGAGAGATTTTTTTCTGGGAACTTGTGACCCTTATCGATGTAATGCTTCTCGGGCACTGGTTGGAAATGCGTTCTGTTATGGGAGCTTCAAGAGCCCTTGAAGAGCTAGTAAAGATCATGCCTTCAATTGCTCATCTAAAGAAAAACGATGAAGTTGTTGATATTGGGGTTGACCAGCTAAAAGTTGGGGATAAGGTTCTGATCAAGCCCGGAGAAAAAGTCCCTGTTGACGGGACTGTTGTCGAGGGGACAAGCAGCGTCAACGAATCCATGCTTACCGGAGAGTCAAAGCCTATCACGAAAAAACCTGGGAATGAAGTTATAGGTGGTTCGATTAATGGGGAAGCAGCTTTTGTTGTCAGAGTAGAAAAGACTGGAAAGGATACCTATCTAAGCCAGGTTGTCGAACTTGTCAGGGCTGCCCAGGAAAGCAAATCAAAAACCCAGGACCTGGCAAACCGGGCTGCCATGTATCTTA
>ENA-UOOK01005160-UOOK01005160.1-fermentation-metagenome-genome-assembly--contig:-NODE-5160-length-13330-cov-4.951563_pt1 | contig 13330 bp, 11 predicted proteins | sample MGYA00245777_ERZ724023 | MGnify/ENA primary metagenome ERZ724023 (study PRJEB28704, sample SAMN03018312) | fermentation metagenome | biome: anthropogenic terrestrial biome; feature: soil; material... | reverse complement strand
TACCCAAGTGGTGAAGGGGCTCCCCTGCTAAGGGAGTAGGTCGGGTAACCGGCGCAAGGGTTCAAATCCCTTCTTCTCCGCCAAATTTAGGACTGGCAGAGGCTGGTCCTTTTTTTCTGCGCACAAGGGATTTGAGCCCTGAAAAAGCAGCAAAAAGGCGGCGAGAGTGAAATAGAACCCGAAAAAATAACTTTACCGCGGACAAGACACGCCTATCGCTTTTCGCTATAGGCGTTTTTTCGTACCCGCGCTTTTACCTGGCATCTTCTTTTAACCCAGCTTTCCAATACATGATGAGCCGTGCTTTCGGGTATGGATCATCATGCTTTTTTATTATATAATAAAGATAAGAGCTGAAACCGCGCGGAGGGTAACCATGAAATTCTTAGGAAGCATCAATGTAATTACAGCAATCATGGCCGGCCTGTTTTTTGTGCCGATCATCGTTAGAATCGTCAGTCCCTTCCAAAACTTACAGCTGAGGCGTTTTATTGATTCGCTGATCAGCAGCATCACGATTCTGGCATCTATTATTTTGTCGGTCTATCTGACAAGCCTCATCCGCTCCGATGGCGGAAATAAATTTTTAACGGGGATTTACAAGATCATACCGCCCTTAAAAGATCTTGTGGCAAGCAATAATATCTGGATCTATGCGATATTCGTGCTCCTGCTGACCGCTCTTTTATCCGGGCTCATCGATTTGCTGATTATGCCTGTCTACCGATATGTCATAGGCCCTTTGGTCGATAAAGTGGAATCTTCCTTCAGAAAGCAGGGCGGATTTGTCAGGCGGATGGTGCTGGGCTTATGCCAGCTTCCGAAATCCATCCTATATGTCATCATTTTTTCGCTTCTGATGAACTTCTGCACCAGCTATAACAGCGATTGGGCGATCGGGAAACAAATCGATCGGTCTGCGACTTATCAATTTGTAAACAAAAACGTCCTCGATCCGCTGTTAAGCTCCAGCATTGTAAAAAAGATACCGGTTCTTCTGAACGATTCGTTCAAAGACGCCTCCTCATCACTGCGTAACATCCACTTAACCTATTATTTCAATGGGATGACGCTTGACAATGCCGTCAAATCGGACTCCCAAATCGACAGCGCCGCGAAAAAAATCGTAGGGAAAGAAACGAACAGCAAAAAGAAAGCATACCTGATTTACCAATGGGTCAGCAAAAACATCAGCTACGATTACGATAAGGCTGCCGTCGTAGCAACTGATCCTTCGCGGGTCTCCTCCGGAGCAATCGCCGCTTTCCATACAAGGACCGGCATCTGCTTCGATTACTCATGTCTTTATGTCGCCATGTGCCGGGCTGTCGGCGTAAAAGTCAGATTTATAACAGGTTTGGGCTACAGCGGCGTCGAGTGGGGCGATCACGCCTGGAACCAGGTTTATGATCCGGCGGAGAATCGATGGATCAATGTCGATACGACGTTCGGGAACAGCGGAAAGAATTATTTCGATCATGCGGGCTTCCGTGCAGACCATCAGGACGGCGTAGTCCAGGGCCAGTGGTAAATCATCCTTTGTCCTCCTCCCTGACCTTGTTGAGGCACTCCTCCGGGTCTTTGCCCGCGTCCTTTGACGCGGCAAACAGCGCTTCGCGCAGCTCCTCCTTCGTCCAATCCTCTTTTGGCACATATTTATGCAGAATAATGTTTTCTTCGTCGTCAGTGAAAAATTCGATCGGATCTCCGTTCCCGATTCCATTGATTTTACGAAGTTCAATTGGAACGACAACGCGCCCCATATTGTCGATTCTTCGAACGATCCCTGTTGCCTTCATGGATTTTTCCCCTTCCTAAATTCTTCTCCACCCTGTAGTATAACCTGATCCCCCTCATTTTCAGCCGGCGTATCATCCTCAATGAGCCTGACCGCTGGGATACAGGCTGCATCCCGTATTGATAACAAAATTGTTTTCATTAAAATCGTCAAATAAAATGTGCAAAGGTTTCAAAGAGGAAGTGAGATTCCGTCAATATCCGGATACTTCATCATTCAGCCGGCAACAATAATGCCGGAGGTGGTTTCTATTATGGTATCACGCAAATCGGTTATCACTTTCGGCATGGTAGCGATCCCGATCGCGATGTACACAGCCACGCAGGACAACGACATCCATTTCAATCAGCTGCACAAGGAAGACAACAGCCGTATCCGGTACAAGAAGACCTGCGCCCACTGCGGCAAAGAGATCACGGCGGGAGACATTGTAAAGGGATTCGAGTACGACAAGGACAAATACGTCGTCATCACGGACGAAGAGATCGAAAAGATCAAGACGGAAAAGGAGAAATCCATCCAGATCCTGCACTTCGCCCAGCTGAACCAGATTTCCCCCGTCTACTATGACAAAACCTATCAGGCCGCGCCTGAGGCGGGGGGCGAAAAGGCGTTCGAGCTGCTCCGCGCGGCGCTGATGGCCGAGCAGAAGATCGCCGTCGGCAAAACCGTCATGGGCACCAAAGACACCCTGATGGCGATCATCCCGCGCGAGGACGGCATCCTCATTTCCACGATGTTCTACGCCGACGACATCAGGGAGCTTCAAAAGCAGTACACGAAGCCCAAAATCTCCGAAGCGGAGCTGAATATGGCAAAGACGCTGATCAATTCGATGGACACGCCGTTCGACCCCTCGCAATACAAGGACGAATACCAGGAGAAGCTCCGGGCGCTGATCGAAACCAAAATCTCCGGCAAGGAGATCGTCGCCGCGGAGCCCGAGAGCAAGGGAAAGGTCATCGACCTTATGGAAGCACTGAAAGCCAGCGTCGAGAAGGCCAAAAAAGAGAAGGGTACGGCGTGATTTATGTCTGCAAAACTCGATCCGTACCATCAAAAAAGAAATTTTGAAAGGACTCTGGAACCGGAGGGCAGGGCGGCAAAGCCCGAAGAACAGCTCCGGTTCGTCATCCAGCACCATATGGCCCGCAGCGATCACTACGACTTTCGCCTGGAATGGGACGGTGCCCTTTTCAGCTGGGCGGTGCCCAAAGGACCGTCCTTCGACCCACGCGACAAAAGGCTCGCCATACAGGTGGAGGACCACCCGCTGGAGTACCGGAATTTCGAGGGGCCGATCCCAAAGGGGGAATACGGCGGCGGCACGGTGATGCTGTGGGATGAAGGCACCTGGGAGCCCCTCGGGGACGCCGCAAAAGGGCTCGAAGCGGGCTCGCTCAAGTTCGTTCTGAAAGGCAGAAGGCTGAAGGGAAAATGGGCCTTGGTCCGGATGAAAGCGAAAGAGGGCGAAAAGCGGAACAACTGGCTTCTGCTCAAGGAAAAAGACGGGTATGCCGGAACCGGCGGCGGAATCTCCCGGTTTATCACCAGCGTGCGCACCGGGCGCACCATGGCGGAAATCGAACAAGGGGCGGAGGAAAAGGTTGCGCGGAATCCTTTCCGCGAGACCCAGGCGCAGCTTGCCAGCCTTGTCGACACGGTCCCCGAGGGCGGGGACTGGCTTTATGAGCTGAAATATGACGGCTACCGGATCCTTGCCTATCTGGAAGGCGGCAACGCCCGGCTCATGAGCAGGAACGGCAACGACGACACGGCCCGGTTCCGGGAGATCGCCGATTCCCTCGCCGACTGGGCCGCCGGGAGGACGATGGTCCTGGATGGGGAAATGGCGGTCACGGATGCAGAGGGCAGAACGGATTTTCAGGCTCTGCAGAGCTATTTGAGCGCTCCCGAGGGCAAAGACCTCACCTACATCGTTTTCGATCTTCTGGCCCTGGATGGAGAGGACCTGAGAGGGCGGCCCCTGACGAAAAGAAAAGAAGCGCTGGAATCTTTGATGAAAGACGCGCCGGGCAGCCTTCATTACAGCCGGCATGTCAGAGGTCACGGAAAGGAAAGCTTCCTTGCGGCCTGTCAGGCGAATCTGGAAGGGATCGTCGGCAAAAAATCGGATTCCGTTTACAGCGGGGCGAGAAACGGCGACTGGATCAAGCTGAAATGCGGAAAACGGCAGGAATTCGTCATCGGGGGCTATACGCTCTCGGACAAAAAGACGAGCGGGGTAAGTTCGCTTCTTCTCGGCGTGTATGAAGGAAACGAACTGATCTATGCCGGACGGTCCGGAACGGGCTTTACCGCCCGCAGCATGGAAGAGCTCGGAAAAAAATTCGAAAAGATCAAGAGGAAAACCGCTCCTTTTCAACAGGCGCCTTCGGCGCGGCCGAAGGAAAGGATCACCTGGCTGGAGCCCGTTCTGGCCGCGGAGATTCGATTTGCGCAGTGGACCAAGGGCAACCTGCTGAGACAGGCAAGCTTCAAAGGCCTGCGGACGGACAAGGACCCAAGGGATGTCAAAAGGGAAGATACTCATGAGGAAAAACAGCCGGATGACGGGCCGGAAAAGGCGCAGCCATCCGCTGGGGATTTGGAGAAGCCAATGGAAACGAACGGCGGCAGCATCACCGTCAATGGAATCAGGATCACAAGCCCCGGCAAGGTGGTATTTGAGGATCCCGAAATCACGAAAGCGGGTGTGGTCCGGTATTATGCAAAGGTGTCGGAACGCATGATGCCGTATGTGGCCCGCCGGATTCTCAGCATCGTGCGCTGCCCCAAAGGGATCGGCCAGTCCTGCTTCTTTCAGAAGCATCCCGGCACGGAGGATCACAAAGGGGTCGCCACGATGCCGATTATGAACAGCAGCGGAGAAAAGGAAAACTACTTCTATCTCGAAAACGCGGCCGGGCTGATCTCCGAAGCACAGATGGGCACGCTGGAATTTCATACCTGGGGAAGCCGTATCGACGACCTGGAAAAACCCGATGTGATGGTGTTCGACCTGGATCCGGATGCGGGAATGGAGCTGGAACGGGTGCGCCAGGGCGTGAAGGATATCAAAAGCATTCTGGATCAGCTTTCGCTGATCTCGTTCCTCAAAACCAGCGGCGGAAAAGGATACCATGTGGTCGTCCCTTTCCAGCCCTGTGTGGATTGGGATACATTTCACGATTTTGCCGAGCACATTGCCGAAGTGATGGAGCAGAAGTGGCCCGAACGTTACACCAGCAATGTCCGGAAGGAAAAGCGGAAAAACAAGATCTTCATCGACTGGATCCGAAACGGCAGGGGCTCCACAAGCGTCGCCCCCTATTCCCTGAGGGCGAGAAAGGGAGCACATGTCTCCATGCCCATCTCATGGGAAGAGCTCGGCACGGCGGCTCCGGACGGCATCGGTATGGCGGACGCGCTCGCGAGGATCGGCGGGAACGATCCGTGGAGAGATTTTTTCCAGATCAATCAAAAGCTCAAATAACGGAAAAACCGGATCGGACTCGGCCATCCACAGCCGTCTGCGCTTTCCGGACGGGCCGATCAGGAAGCGGTCAAAGGATAGAGACCGTAATGGTCCCTATCCTTTTTGCGATTGCAGCCTTTCCCGGCGGATTGATTCCGATTACTACATATTTTAAACGAAATGTCCGTCAGCGCAACCCGTGTGTGACAAATCTACACCGTAGAATCAGCCTGCCAATTCCCATGATTGATTTTACAAGGCAATTATAGTAATATAAAAATATCACGCTAGGCCTTGCCTGAGAAATAAAAGGCGATGGATTTTCAAGGTAAAATTGTACCGAACAGGGAAAAAGATTCTTTCCGGACTCTGGGCATTTTCACGCCGGGCGGCGCAATTTCAGCCGAAACAGACCAGTTCCCTGATTGTTCAAATGAGGCCTGATTACTTTGTAAATGTGAGGATTATATGACAATAGAAGACAGCAAAATTTTAAACCAGTATAAAAGGCTGGTCCCCTTTCTCGGTGAGCTTCTGGGAACCGGCTGTGAAATCCTTCTGCATGACGTTTCCGATCCGTACCATTCTACGGTCGCCATTGCAAACGGCTTTCATTCGGGCCGCAAAATCGGAAGTCCTCTCACGGATTTCGGCTTAAACGTCCTGCACCAGGGGACGTACGAAAACTGCGACTATATCTCCAACTATTCGGGAAGCGGCAAAGGAAAGCATTTTGTTTCCAGCACATTTTTTATTAAGAATGAAAACAAGCTGATCGGCATGCTGTGCATCAACCGCGACATCAGCACCGTTCTGGAATTGGAAAATATGTTCGCCAGTTTAAAAAGCAAGTACAATCTGGAAAACACCTCGGCGGAAATCAATGAAAGTCTGGATTCGCCCGTTCCCGAAATGATCCGCGACGTCATCTCGAAAGCGATCCGGGATATGGGCGTCTTACCCGATCACATGCAGATCAACGAGCGCATCGCTCTGATCCAGTCGTTAAAGAAACAACAAATACTTGGAATCAAAGGCGCCGTAGCCGAAACGGCAAGGCAGCTTGGCATTTCCGTCCCGACGGTATACCGTTATATGAAAAAGGGGATCTGACAAAGGCCCGCAAAAATAAATAGAAACATACAAATTCCCTGCCGCTGACACAGAACAGAGCCGCAGGGAATTTTATTATGCCACAGGCGCAAAGCGCCGTTGTGGTATATTTTATAAATTGGCGAAGCTGGTATCATAGCCGTCTTGCGGCTATGATACCATGATGATAAGCAGAATGGTCGTTTTGGGGCGGCGAAGTTTTCAAACATATCCTTCGTTTTACTCATCGGCGCTGCTCCATGCATATGGAATGTGGACCATGTGGCGGCGGTCAGACGCGGCCAGAATAGATTGTCGAGCTTGTACTGATCTCGCCCTACTTTCTGCCCGATCACTTCGTTGTTTCACATTACGGCCGACCGTTACCGTCGCGGCAACGATGAAATTCAGGAATCGCTCAGGCGCAGGAAAAGCCTTTCCATTTACGATGATAAATGCGTGGGCCGCCATATTTTCACCCCAGACAAATAAAAAGAGGCCCGACAAACCGAATCAATCGGTCTATCGGGCTCGTGGCCTTTCAAAGGGCGCGAAAGAACGCGCTAGATGAATCATAAAATTGGCTCCGCGGTACATTGACTTTTTAAAGCTGAAAATAGATCGGGCAAGGAGATTTCCGTGTACCTGAAAGACGCATACATGAATGATGCAATGTTTACAGCTTGCAGTGGAGTTCCACTGGATTTACTTCCAAAAAAAATGCGACACATTCCTTTTTCGGGAAATACGAAGGTTCAGGGATCAAATCTGCCGACAAAATAAAGAAAATAGAGTTTAAGCTTCTTATTATGGATAGTTCCTCAAAAACACTGGGAACCACAAAACCCGTTATAATCAATTTTTAAGCAAAAGCGGCCGGAGAAATCCGGCCGCTTTTTATACAAAACTATTGTAAATTTGTTGAAAAATATGGAATCCATGCTATAATTGAAATTGCAAAGGGCATGTGGGCCGTAGGTTATCCCTCTCAAAAGGTGAGCGCTCTGCGAAGGCACGGGGCTATTACCCCAGAGAGGTGAAAGCAACATGGAGATCATGTGTGCTGTCTTGTTTTTGGTTGTTGCGACTGGCTACATAATTGTAGTTGCGCAGCAGGCAAAAAAATAACCGCCCCCGAGCCAAAGGTAAGCGGTTATTCCGTAACACTGGGCTTCCTGAGAAATCAGGATGCCCTTTGCTTTTTCTATTCTTATTGTATGCGCGACCCATCGATTTGTCAAGAGAATATTGGAAGTAATTCTTAGAAATGCTTCATATTGCCACTTTCTGGCTTTCGCGGTAGAATTATGAAAAAAAGGAGGATGGCAAATAATGAATTTTGGATCAGCTTGACAAGATTGCTTCTGAGATTAAAGACTCTTATACCAAACAGGATCGCGACAGGCAAAATGCTTAGTAAAATGTCTGACAAGTAGCAAAGAAAAAGACGACAATATCCCAATAAAAGACTTCATTGTTGAGGGGTTTAAACGCCGCGATCGACATTGCCTATCACAATCCATAACTATCACTGAAAACGCTCATTAAGCTAGGAATTATATATTTAGACGAGAAGTAGCAAAGAAACCGCCCCACTAAAATGGAGCGGTTTCTCTCTGTCAAGTCGAATACAATCCCGAAAAGTGGCTCTGGTTTGAATTCACTTGTTGAAATTGTATATATTTGGAAACAATGTTTATTGGGATTGTGGATTTACAGAGGGAATTGATAATGATATTATCATTATGATACATAATTTATCTGAAATAGAAGGGATCCGGAATGCTCACACTGGGAATGATCTACGATGCGCAAAGAGTTCTGAAGGACGTGGCAAGAGTCACCCCGCTCAGCCCGATGCCGGCTCTTGGGGACAACGTCTACATAAAATCCGAAAATCTTCAGACGACGGGCGCTTTCAAGCTCAGGGGCGCTTATTACAAGGTCAGCACCTTTACGAAGGAGGAAAAAGAAAGGGGCGTAATCGCCTGTTCAGCAGGCAATCACGCCCAGGGCGTGGCGTTATCCGCCGCCAGGAACGGGATCAAATCCGTCATCTGCATGCCGGCCGGTGCGCCGCTGTCAAAAATAGAGGCCACAAAGCGCTATGGCGCGGAAGTCGTATTGGTAGACGGCGTCTATGACGACGCCTATTCCAAGGCCGTGGAGCTGGCAAAAGAGCACGGATATACGTTCGCGCATCCCTTTAACGATGAGAAAGTCATCGCCGGGCAGGGCACCATCGGCCTTGAAATCATCAGCCAGTTGCCCGAAACCGACACGATCGTGGTCCCGATCGGCGGCGGCGGTCTCATCAGCGGCATCGCCTTTGCCGTGAAGCAGATCAAGCCGGAATGCAGGGTCATCGGCGTACAGGCGGCCGGCGCGCCGAGCATGTACGAATCTGTCAGGAAAGGCGAAATCATGGAGCTGAAAAAAGTCGGCACCATCGCCGACGGCATTGCCGTCAAAAAGCCCGGGGAGCTGACGTTCAACCTCTGCCGGAAGTATGTCGACGACATCGTCACCGTCTCCGATTCCGAAATCGCGTCGGCGATCCTGAGCCTTCTGGAAAACCAGAAAACGGTTGCGGAAGGCGCGGGCGCCGCTTCGATCGCCGCCGTCATGTTCGGGAAGGTGGATACCGAGAACAAAAATACGGTATGCGTCATTTCCGGGGGCAACATCGACGTTACCCTGCTTTCAAGGGTCATCACCAGGGGCCTGACCAAAACGGGCCGGCTGACGGAGCTGACCACGAAGGTCGTCGATCAGCCGGGGCACCTCATCGAAATGCTTCAGATCATTTCCAGGTCGGGGGCCAACGTAATCAGCGTCGACCACAAGAGGGAAAACAAAAATTCCGGGGTCAACGAGTGCGTCATTTCCATCGTGCTGGAAACCAGAAATCTGGAGCACGTGGAGGAAATAAAGGCTTCGCTGAAAAATGCCGGATACGATATTCCGGATTATTGACGACGTCCGTAAATAAAGGGGAGCGATTCTCCCTATCGCATTTCCAGATTAAGAGGCGGAATTCGTTTCTGTTTCTCCTCCGCCGGAAGCGGATGAGAAACAGAAACGAGTTCGCAATCATAGGTGGGATCGCTGTATTTTCGGAAAAAGAAACAAAACCAATTCAAAACAAAAGGAGTGACTGATGATGAAAATCATAAAGACGGAGCAGGCGCCGGCAGCGATCGGGCCTTATTCCCAGGCCGTCACCGCAAACGGGTTCCTGTTTGCCTCGGGCCAGATTCCGCTGGCCCCCGGAACAGGCGAAGCGGCGGGAAGCACCATCGAAGAGCAGGCCGAGCGTGTCTGCGAAAACATCAAGGGGATTCTCGACGCCAGCGGAATCACTTTCGAGGATGTCGTAAAGACGACCTGCTTTTTATCGGACATGAACGATTTTGCGAAATTCAACGAAGTGTACGGCAAATATTTCACCGGCAAGCCGGCCCGTTCCTGCGTCGCGGTGAAAGCGATTCCAAAGAACATGCTCTGCGAGATCGAGATCGTCGCGAAGCTGTAATACCGGCCGAGCGGAATCCGGGGCCTGACCGGCCCGTTTTTCGCTCGATTTTCAAAGGAGATGAGCATGATGAAAGATATTGTCGAGATACGCTGGCACGGCCGCGGCGGGCAGGGCGCGAAAACGGCATCCCTGCTGCTCGCGGACGCGGCCTTCAACACCGGGAAGTACGTTCAGGGGTTCCCGGAATACGGGCCCGAACGCATGGGTGCGCCGATCACGGCGTATAACCGGATCAGCAGCGAGCGAAGCACGGTCCATTCCAACATTTACGACCCCGATTACGTGGTGGTCGTGGACGAAACGCTGCTCTCGTCCGTCGCCGTGACGAAAGGGCTCAAGCCCGAAGGCGCGATCGTCATCAACAGCCCGAAGGCCCCGGCCGAAATCAGGCCGCTGCTCAAGGGCTACAAGGGGAAGGTCTGCACCATAGACGCCCGGAGGATATCCGAACAGGCGCTGGGCAGGTATTTCCCGAACACGCCGATGCTGGCGGCCGTCGTGAAGGTATCCGGCGTCGTAGGAGAGGACGAATTCGTCAGGGACATGGAGTCGTCGTTCCGGCACAAGTTTGCGAGGAAGCCCCAGGTCGTCGACGGGAATATGAAAGCGTTGAAACGCGCGCTCGAGGAGGTGCAGGCAGGTTGAGCATCAAGGCAAAGGATATCGATGAGGAAATCACCTGGAAAGAGATCACTCCGGGCTGCGGTATTTTCGAGGGCGGCACGTCGGAACTGGTGAACACCGGCGACTGGCGCACGGAGAAACCGATCCTGCACGCGGACAGGTGCAGGCAGTGCCTGCTTTGCGTCCCGGTCTGTCCGGATATGTCGATCCCGGTGGAAGCCGATGGCAAACGCGGCGGTTTCAATTACTTCTTCTGCAAAGGCTGCGGGATCTGCGCCCGGGTCTGCCCGTTCGGAGCGATTGAAATGGTCAAGGAAGAGAAATAAGGAGGGATGAGAAGATGGGAATCAGAGAAAGACTGTCGGGCAACGAAGCGATCGCCTATGCGATGAAACAGATCAATCCCGACGTGATGGGGGCGTTCCCGATCACGCCGTCCACCGAAATCCCTCAGTATTTCTCCACTTACGTCGACAACGGCCAGGTGGATACCGAGTTCATACCGGTCGAATCGGAGCACTCCGCGATGTCGACCTGCATCGGGGCCGAAGCCGCCGGCTGCCGCGCGATCAGCGCGACCTCGTCCTGCGGGCTGTGCTACATGACCGAGATGCTGTACGTCGCGGCGTCGGACCGGCTGCCGATCACGCTGGCGGTCTCGAACCGCGCGCTTTCCGGCCCCATCAACATCAACAACGACCACAGCGACGCGATGGGCGTGCGCGACACCGGCTGGATCCAGCTTTTCTCCGAGACGAACCAGGAGGCGTACGACAACTACCTTCAGGCGATGCGCATTGGAGAAGCCGTGAGCCTCCCGATTATGGTCTGTCAGGACGGGTTCATCACCTCCCACGCGATCGAGAACATCGAGCTCGTCGAGGATGAGAAAGTGAAGGCTTTCGTCGGCGAATACACACCCGAGGAGTATCTGCTCAAAAAAGGGAACGCGATCGCCGTCGGCCCCTACGCCATGCCGACGTTCTATATGGAATCGAAGCGCCAGCAGACCCAGGCGATGATCGACGCGAAAGACGTCATACGCAGGGTCGGCGCCGAGTTCGGGGAGCTGACGGGCCGCGCCTACGGCCTGACGGAGGAATACCGGATGGACGACGCCGAGGTGGCGGTCATCCTGATGGGCTCCTCCGCCGGGACCGCCAAGGAGGCCGTCAACGAGCTGCGCGCCTGCGGCCACAAGGCGGGCCTGATCAAGATCCGCTCCTTCCGCCCCTTCCCGAAAGAGGACATCATAAAGGCGCTGTCGGGCGTCAAGGCATTCGCCACGCTCGACAAGGCCGACAGCTTCAACGCGCTCAGCGGCCCGATGTACGCTGACACCTGCGCGGCCCTGTACCCGTCGCCGGTGCATCCCGCGGGCATCGGCTATATCTACGGCCTGGGCGGCAGGGACGTGCGCGTCGAGAGCATCAAGCGTGTTTTCTCTTCCCTCGAGCAGATCGCAAAAACAGGCGACATCGGGGAAACCTGCCGTTACCTTGACGTTCGGGAATAAAGGAGGGACTTGAAATGGCTTACAATCTGAAAAACGAACTGCAGAAAAAGGAACGGTTCGCGGGCGGGCACAGGATGTGCGCCGGCTGCGGCGCCCCGATCGCGGTGCGGACCGTGCTGCGCGCGCTGGAGCCGGAGGACCGGGCGGTGGTCTGCTCGGCCACAAGCTGCCTTGAGGTCTCGACGTTCATGTATCCGTACACCTCGTGGAAAGACAGCTTCATCCACAACGCATTTGAGAACGCGGCGGCGACGATTTCCGGGGTGGAGACCGCATACCGCGCGATGAAGAAACGCGGGAAGATCGATGAGGACTTTAAGTTCATCGCGTTCGGAGGCGACGGCGGGACGTACGACATCGGCTTTCAGTCGCTTTCCGGCGCGATGGAGCGCGGGCACGACATGGTCTATGTCTGCTACGACAACGAGGCCTACATGAACACCGGAATTCAGCGCTCATCCGCGACCCCGCATTTCGCCGACACCACCACGACCCCGACGGGCAAAGTGATCCCGGGGAAACCGCAGTGCAAAAAGGACCTTACGAAGATCATGGCCGCGCACAACATCCCGTATGTCGCGCAGACCACATACATCGGAAACTTTTCCGACATATCGACCAAGGCGCACAGGGCCATCTACACGAAAGGCCCGGCGTTTCTGAACATCATGGCCCCGTGCCCCCGCGGCTGGCGCTATCCGGCCGAACAGCTGATGGACGTCACAAAGGCCGCGGTGGAAACGTGCGTATGGCCGCTGTTCGAGGTGGTTGACGGCAAATGGATCCTGAGCTACAAGCCAAAAAACAAGCTTCCGGTCGAAAACTATCTTCGGATGCAGGGCCGCTTCGCCCATCTGTTCAAGCCCGGCAACGAGTGGATGGTCGAGCAGGTCCAGAAGGAAGTCGACAGGAACTGGAACGAGCTTCTCGCCATGTGCGGAGAATAAAACGGGTTTGGGGCCCATCGTTCGGAAAGGACCCCAGCGCTTCAAAGGATCTCCTATAAAAAATGAGAGGGGTGCCGCTTTTCTTTCGCGGCGCCCCTCTTCCCCTTCCGTGCATCTATGCCCGAATATCGGGGGGACGGTCAGAGAAACGGAATATGCCGGCTCTTCCGTTTCGGCACGATATCGCCGTGTTCCAAAACGGGGAGAAAGATCCGCAGCAGAACCAGAAGCATGAGGACCTCGACCGGGAGCATCACCGCATTTTTCACAAGGCTTTTTACGAAAAAGTAGTAATACCCTTTGTCGAACAGAATCTGGCTCCAGAGCGACCCAAGCC
>ENA-UOOK01005159-UOOK01005159.1-fermentation-metagenome-genome-assembly--contig:-NODE-5159-length-13335-cov-6.864910_pt1 | contig 13335 bp, 12 predicted proteins | sample MGYA00245777_ERZ724023 | MGnify/ENA primary metagenome ERZ724023 (study PRJEB28704, sample SAMN03018312) | fermentation metagenome | biome: anthropogenic terrestrial biome; feature: soil; material... | reverse complement strand
CTCTGAATTCCTCTTAAAAGAGCTCCTATGTTGTCTCCTGCCTGCGCCTGATCAAGTAATTTCTTGAACATTTCAACTCCCGTACATACAGTTTCTTTCGGTTCCTCAGCCAATCCGACGATTTGGATTTTATCCTGAACTTTCAATACTCCTCTTTCAACTCTTCCTGTTGCAACTGTTCCTCTGCCTGTAATAGAGAACACGTCTTCTACAGGCATCAAGAATGGTTTGTCAACGTCTCTTTCGGGTGTCGGTACCCAAGCATCAACTTCATCCATTAATTTAACTATTTTATCTCCCCAAGGTCCGTCCGGATCTTCAAGAGCTTTCAATGCTGAACCAACTATTATCGGAGTGTTGTCTCCGTCAAATTCATATTCGGATAAAAGTTCTCTTACTTCCATTTCAACCAATTCGATTAATTCAGGGTCATCAACCTGGTCTTCTTTATTTAAGAAAACAACCAATTTAGGAACACCAACCTGTCTTGAAAGAAGGATGTGCTCTCTTGTCTGAGGCATAGGACCGTCAGCTGCTGATACAACCAATATTGCTCCGTCCATCTGAGCAGCCCCCGTAATCATGTTCTTAACGTAGTCGGCATGTCCAGGGCAGTCAACATGTGCATAGTGTCTGTTTGGAGTTTCATATTCAACGTGGGATGTTGATATGGTAATTCCTCTTTCTCTTTCTTCCGGAGCTTTATCTATATGATCAAATGCTATAAATTCTCCGGTTCCGTATCTTTTGTTCAATACCAACGTAATTGCCGCTGTTAACGTTGTTTTGCCGTGGTCAACGTGACCGATGGTGCCGATATTAACATGCGGTTTCGTTCTTTCAAATTTTTGCTTTGCCATTTCAATCCCTCCCGGATTTAAATTTTAAATTTTTTGGAGCTTACGAGCAGACTCGAACTGCCGACCTCCTCATTACCAATGAGGTGCTCTACCTCCTGAGCTACATAAGCATGCTGTCAAACCCTTGTTGTTAACAAGATTTATTATATCAACAACCGGAAAATAAATCAATAGGAAAATTAAAGAGATTCTTCACAGCTGCACTCTGAATGACATTGCCATTTTTAGTGCCTGCATGAAGAATCTCATATTATGTATTTATGTATCCGCTTATTGTTTATGTCGTAATTAATATCCTTTTACAGCATGTTTTTTCTTAACCCTTTGCAGGGCATTATCTACTGATTTTAAATTTGTATTTAATGTTTCAGCAATTTCCTTATATGACTTTCCGTTACAATATTCTTTTAATACGGAGTTTTCATAATCACTAAAATATTGTGATGCAAATTCAATATAGTAGTTTTTTTCTTCCTTATAAAGCAATATATTTTCCGGATTAAAAGAATCATCACACACTTGCTCCACAATATCATATTCACAGTCACTTTCAAAACAATTAATTACTGAAAACTCATTAACTGTTTCATATTTTTCTGACTTTCTAAGAGCTGAAATGATTTGTCTTCTTATACATATTTCAGCATATGTTTTAAAGCTTACCCCATAATTTTCATCATAGGTTTTCATTGCTCTAAAAAGCCCGATCATCGATTCCTGCAGAATATCATCTTTTCTTCCGTCTGTTATATAAAAAGAGTTGACAATTCTTCTAATCAAATAAAAATATCTTTTCAACATGCATTTTTCAGCTTGTTCATTTCCTACATTGAATTTTTTTATAAGCTCTCCATCTGTATATAGGTCATATTCTTGCCCATACCTTAAATTGCCGTATAAAGAAAGAGAATTAATCATAATGCTCCTCCAATTCATATCGTAGAAAATTATAATCAATTATTGTATTATTATAATAATGATATACTTATTGAGAAATCATCAATTATTATCAAGATGCTAAAACTTTTTTCTAATCTTATCAAGTTTGTTCAATGTTTCAGTATCCAGTATCTGGTCGATGTTCGTTCCTTTTTTACTTGGTTTTTCGGTTTTTATCCTAATATCTTTTTTAGTGTTTTCCAATTCTAAAATCAATTCACGAGCAGTGAGCCTTGTCCCACCTCTTGACAAAACAATTTGCTGAATTGCTCTGTCGGATGTGGCAACCTGGACTATTTCATATCTTCCGATTTTATCAAGCTGCTTTTCAATATAGCTGTCCGCCGTTTCATGCTCCTTAGTATACACTACTTCCACTTCTGAAACATACTCTTTCTTTTCCTGACTTCCTTTTACCAAATGAGCATCAAATACAACAACTACCTTTAATCCTTTGTATGCTTGATATTCAACTAAAAGCTCAATAAGTTTATTTCTTGAGTTTTCAATATTTCTTGATATGTCTCTGTAGTACTGCCATTGATTTATAATATTGTATCCATCTATAAACAGATATTCCTTCTTGGTTCTTGCCATTTTAACATGTCCTTTGCTTCATTATTTCATATATAATAATTGAAGCAGCATTGGAAGCATTTAAAGAATTTATATTTCCCTTCATGGGGATTTTAACCAAAATATCGCATTTTTCTTTAACCAGTCTTCCTAAACCTGAACCCTCGCTTCCTATAACCAATCCTACCGGAACATCAAACTTCTCTTCATAGATATATTTCTCGCCTTCCATATCTGCACCGTATATCCAAAGTCCTTTTTCCTTTAATTTATCCAATGTACCTGCTATATTGGTAACCCTGCAAACAGGAATATATTCAATTGCACCTGCGGAAGATTTCGCAGCAACACCATTTATTTGAGCGGCTCTTCTTTTGGGAATTATAACACCGTGGGCACCCAAGCATTCGGCAGAACGAATAATTGAACCTAAATTGTGAACATCGGTTATTTCATCAAGAATTACAATAAAAGGCTTTTCGTTTTTTTCTTCGGCATAATTAAATATATCGTCAATATCCTTATATTCATATTCCATAGCTTCTGCTATGACTCCCTGATGTCTTTTGTTTTCGCTTAATCTGTCCAAAAGAGCCTTATCCACATTTTTTATCAATATATTCTTTTCTTTTGCCAATTCGAAAATTTTATTTAATGAGCCTTGCGCCGCATCCTTATTTATAAGTATGGTGTCAATTTCAGCATCGCTTCGAAGTGCCTCGATTACCGGATTTCTTCCTTCGATTATTCTCAATTGCTGTCATCCTTTTCTACTATTATTTCAATAACTTTTTCAAAGATAAACATAAGCCTGTCAATATCCTTATTTAAAAACAGGTATCCAAACAAAGCTTCAAATCCCGTCGCATATCTGTAATCCATAAAATCAACATTTTTGGGAGAAGAAGTAACCTTAGCATTTCTTCCTCTCTTAACAATCTTTTTTTCTTCTTCTGTAAGCTCAGCCGATAATTTGCTTATAATATAAGCCTGTGCCTCAGCCTTAACAAATTTAACGGTAAGTCTGTGCATTTTGTTTACGCTTATATCATGATTGTTTAAGACAAAGCTTCTTACCAACAGTTCATATACAGCATCACCTGCATAAGCCAATTGTGCAGGTGAATACATGTAAGTATTTTCTATTTTTGTGCTTATTTTATTTAACACTTCAAGTTCTTTTGTCAATTTATTTTCTTCCAATTTACACCCTGTCTTGTATCCTCTAACATAATGCCCTTAGATAAAAGCTCTGCTCTTATTTGGTCGGCTAACGGGAAATTTTTATTTTTCTTTGCTTCCTGTCTTTTTTGAATCATTTCTTCAATATAAGCAGCCAAATCTTCATGTACATCGTCTTTTTCTTCTTCTTTTAACAAGCTTAAGGACAATACACTATCAAAATCTTCAACAAGGCTTAGCTTTTCATTATTGTTTAAATTGTCGGACTTAAGCATTTCATACAATACAGTTATTGCATTCGCGGTGTTTAAGTCATCTCGCAGACAATTTTCAAAATCATTTTTAAATTTATTGAATACTTCCCTGTTCTCGCCTATATTCCCATTGGCAGCGTCTTTAATGCTTTTAATTCTGCTTTTGAGTTTATTATATGCATTTTCTGCGGAAGCAATCGAATCAAAAGAAAATGACAGCTGTTTTCTGTAATGAGAATTTAAAACAAAATATCTATAGGTTAATGGATTGTAGCCCTTTTTTATTAAAAGTGAAAGAGTCAGAAATTCTCCGCTTGACTTACTCATCTTTCCATCATTGTCAATGAGAAATTCACCGTGCCACCAATATTTAACCCACTCCTTGCCCGTATAGCTTTCTGTCTGGGCTATTTCATTGGTGTGATGAACGGGAATATGGTCTACTCCTCCGCAGTGGATATCCATTTGTTCGCCTAAATTTTTAAGGCTTATAACAGAGCATTCGATATGCCAGCCCGGATAACCCACTCCCCACGGAGAATCCCACTTCATTGCCTGGTTTTCAAACTTGGACTTGGTAAACCACAACACAAAGTCCTGAGGATTTCGCTTGTGAACATCTATTTCAACATCCTCTCTTGAGGCAATCCTCAAGCTGTCTAAATCCATCCCGGAAAGTTTTGTATAATCCTTAACCTTTGTAATGTCAAAATATACATTGCCGTTTGTGACGTATGTGTATCCCTTTTCTTCCAATACTTTGATAAATTCTATGTAATCCGCTATATAGTCGGTTGCTTTCGCCACTACGTCAGGCTTTTTTATATTCAATTTGTCAATATCTTCAAAAAAGGCATCCGTATAATATTGAGCTATTTCCCACACAGTTTTATTTTCTCTTTTCGCGCCCTTCAGCATTTTATCTTCGCCTTCATCGGCATCAGATTCCAAATGTCCCACATCAGTAATGTTCATTACTCTTTTAACATTGTAGCCTATGTATCTAAGGGTTTTTTCAAAAACATCCTCATGTATATACATTCTTAAATTTCCTAAATGGGCAAAGTTATAAACTGTCGGACCACATGTGTACATCTTAACTAAATTTTCATCTATCGGTTTAAAATTTTCAATTGTTCTGGATAATGTGTTATAAATTTTCATACAAATCGCTCCTCTCAACTATAAACTCATTATATAAAACTTTCGTTTGAGTATCAAGTTTAATTTTCTTAATCCTTCTTCTGCATGTAATGTAACTGTAATGGAACATATGTCGAAAAGTGGTATAATTTAAATGGTATTGACAAATTAAATAAGATATTCCGCATTTTGTAATATTAAGTTTCCTTAACAACTGAGAACCCCAAGGAGGAAAAAGATGAAGAAAACCATATTAATGATTATAATATTACTTTCTATAAATATATATGCCTTTGGCTCAACCGGTTATACAAATATATCAAATATTGCACTTTACGAAAGCAGCAGCCTTAACTCGGATATAAAAAGCATATTGAAAATGAGCTCAAAGGTTGAAATTCTTCAGCAGGAAGGTGAATGGTGCAAAGTTAAGACCCAGGACGGAAAAACCGGGTGGGTTGAGAAATATTTCATCACGGTTCGCTCCGAAAAATATGTTGTTAACAACACAGAAAACAATGTCAACATAAGAACATCCCCTACAACCGAATCTAAACAGGTTGGACAGCTGATTCCCGGTGACAAAGCAAAATACATAGATACATATCACAGCTGGCATATAATTGAATACAACGGCAATGAATATTATATTGCAAGCTGGTTAACGGATATTGAATACAAGCAGTCGGAAAAAATATATTTTCTTTATGATAAAATTAATATAAGAAGCAACGCTTCATTAAGTAGCGAGGTAGCAGCCCAGGGCAATAAAAATGATTCCTTTGAGGTTGTGGGCGAAGAAAACGGATGGTATAAAATTAAGCTTAATAACAAAAGCTACGGATATGTGGCGGGATGGCTTGTGACACATGATATAAACAGCTATGCGGAGAATCAAAAAATTTATAAAAAAACAACCGACAGCTTAAATATCAGGACAGGCCCTTCATCTGAATACAAAAAAATATTAACTTTGGAAAAGGGCGAATTGGTAAAAGTAATAGCTTCCGAAAACGGATGGGATAAAATAATTACACATAAGGGATACGCAGGATGGTGCAACAGCTATTATTTGAAGGAAGTTCTTCCTTTAAACGGAAAGGTAATTCTTCTTGACCCCGGTCATGGTGGTCACGACCCGGGAGCAATCAGTTCCACAGGCAAATTTGAAAAACATATAAATTTAGATGTTGCATTCAATTTAAAAGAAATATTAAATGAATTAGGCGCCTCTGTCTATATGACACGAACAAATGATACATATATTACAAATAAGGAACGAGGCAGAATGGCTGACAAATTAGGAGCCGACATACTCCTGTCAATTCATCACAATTCATTAAACAACAGCAATTATTTTGGTTTGTCAACCTATTACAACACCATAAATTACAAGGACCCGTCCTATGGCTATAATTTAGCCGAAGCGGTTTATTTAAATGCAATTACCGTTAACGGAGTATACAGAGACGGCATATTAGACCGAAACTATGAGGTGTTGAGGGAAACAAACACCCCAGCCGCACTGATAGAAATAGGATTTATGTCTAACCCAAAGGAAGAAATGAATATTCATAACATTAGCTTCCAAAATACAATGGCAGAAAAAATAGCAGATGGTATAATTGATTATTTCAATTAAATAATGACAAGGGGACGGGGTTGGTGACAACAATGTGACAACAACCCCGTCCCCCCGACACATTTAAGTTATAGGAATAATTCAGCAAAAATTTCAAAAGCCAAATCATCTTTAACCGCTAATGACAATATCCTGTTATGCTTAACGAAATTCGGCACGTTTTTTATGAAGGCCGTAGGATTTTCCCTGAACTTTTCAATTGTCAATTTAACGAATTCCTCAGATTCATATATTTTAAATCTTTCAATCTCATACTTTTCTGCAATTCTTTCAAAAAATCTTATGCAAATATCCTGATAATCATTTTTGCCTCTCATATCCAGTATTAATTCTAATCTTGGCAGAATCTTTTCAAAAAACACTCTATCATCGCATGTATCATAATAGCCTAAAAAATTTCCTATATTGATTATTCTATCCTTGTATTCATTGTAAAAATCCACCAATATATTTATAAAATTGCCTTCAAAGGGAATTAAATAATATTTATAGCCTTTAAGCTTCTTAAAGACTTTCATAGCATCATAATAACCTAACTTAATATACCCTTCAGCTCTTTCCCTGTTAAAATCCAGTGCTCCAAGCATTGACCCCAAGCTTTCCACCGGCTGGATATAAGTAATATTTAAACTTTTGATTTTAACCCTTCTGACAATACCAACCGCCATGGTTCTGACTGCAATAATGTCCTTGTATCCCTTGCTTGCAAGAATATCTATGGGAAGATTGTTATAAAATCCTCCGTCTAAATATTTCTTCCCGTCCATTTCTTCAATTCTGAAAGCCGGAAGATTAGCGCTTGCAATCAAAAAATCAACTAATTTTCCCTCGGGTATATCCTCCTTGAGAAGCTCCATAGGCTTTTTGTCGGTTATATTTACGGTTACTATTCCAAAATCAATATTTGAACTGCGAATTTTATCCTCATCAATATATGTATCGAACAATTCTCTTATTCTTGATGTGTCCAATCCCCGATTAGCAAGGATTTCTTTGGATTGATGCAAAAGATAGGAAAAATTAATATCATGAAGATTGAAGCTTCTTAAATCTTCAATAACTTTCTCGTCAAGATCAAACAATTCATAGTAATTAATGCTGCACCATACCTTTTCCAGTAAGTCATAATCCCCTTGAACCATCATTGCCCCATTAATGGCTCCTATAGAAGTCCCGGCAATTCCTCCGATTTCTATATTTAATTCTCTTATGGCTTTATATGCGCCCACATGATAGGCGCCCTTCGCTCCTCCGCCTTCCAATACCAACCCATACATACCCTCACCTATTCAATTGATAATAATTTTACCGAGCTTGCACCTTTTATTTTTTTCATTTCCGCTATTACATCATCAATAGATTTGCCTAAATCCGAAATATCCAATGATACATTGACAGATGCCTTGCCATTGATAGGAATGCTCTGATTAATAGTAAGTATATTAGCATTTTCTTGTGATAAATAGTTCAAAACATTTGAAAGCACGCCTTTTTCGTGTCTCAGCATCATTGAAAGCACGGCTTTTCTGCCAATCGAGTTCTCAGCTGGAGAAAATACATAATCCTTATACTTATAATATGTGCTTCTGCTTATTCCAACAACTTTAACCGCTTCACTTATACCCTTCACGCTTCCGTTATTAATTAGATTTCTTGCCTCAATCACTTTTTCATAAACATCCGGAAGAATCTTTTTACTGACAATCAAGTATTTTTTTAACATATGTCCACCTCTTTTTTTATGATTACAAAACTTGCCATCCTAAGTGCGCTGTAATGACAGGTTTATATTATCTCAACCTTAGCACCGTTTCTATCGATTTTTAATAATTTAACTTCCCATTCATATTTTAACTTGCTAATGCTGTCTTTAATTAATTCCGGCAATTTATCATTGTCGGTTATATTCATTAATGTAGGTCCGGAACCGCTGATAAATATAGCGGATGAACCGTTAACAATACAAATTTCAGATACATCATCACATTCATGAATTAAAGTTGCTCTGTACATTTGATGGAGCTTATCCTTTAATGAGATACCGATCATATTTATATCTCCGATTTCAAGCGCCTTCAATAAAAATGAAACCCGTGAAATATTGAATACCGCATCGCAAAAGTTAATAGTTGCGGGAAGAAGCTTTCTCGCTTCCTTGGTCGATGTTTCAAAATCAGGAATCAGTGCGCAGAACTTCAGCTTATCGTTAATATTGTAATGCATGGTGTAAGGCTTGTTTTTTTCCACAATGGATGCTGTTAAGCCCCCGTATACGCATGGAGCAATATTATCCGGATGTCCCTCAATCATAACGGCAATTTCAAACAGCTCATCCTTTGACAAGCCTCCATTGTAAAGATAATTAGCGCCATACACTCCGCCGACTATGCATGCCGAGCTGCTTCCCAATCCCCTTGAGACAGGTATCTGCGTATTCATTGAAATTTTTAACCCTTTGACTTTTTCCCCTAATTTTTTGGCCGTAATCATAAATGACTTATAAACTAAATTGTTTTTATTGTCGAAAATATCAGGGCACCCTTCAATTATAAGTCCCTTATCAATTTCCTCAAAAGTGTACTCATTATACAAATTAAGAGCAAGCCCTAAGGTGTCAAAACCAGGTCCTATATTGGCAGTAGATGCCGGAACTGTAACTTTAACCACTTTTCACCTCGTATTAATTAATTTATTTATTTGAAACATATATTACATAGCTTTCCATTTCATTTATATTGCAAACTTCATGGTGCTTTATTTCTCTATCCTTAAGATTTTTCAAATTTGCCGGAATATTTACCTTAGCTTTTTTAGACAGCTCTTCCATCAGCATGAATTCATCATCATTTGCATTGCCAAACAATGATTCATAAACACTTTTGGAAAATTTAAACGGGCTCGCGGTTGAAAGAACTAAGCTTACAGTATTATCCCCCGTATTAGCTTTATAATCTTCAAGAGCCTTATACGCCACGGCAGTGTGCGTATCAAGCAGATATCCGTATTTTTCAAAGGTACTGCAAATGGTTTTTTTAGCATCCTCCGCAAAAACACATCCTCCGTAAAAATCTTTATTAAGTTTATCCATCATTTCACCGTTTATTTCATATTTGCCCTCACTATTTAACTTTTCCATCAGCGTCTTAACAGTCTTGTTATTTTTATCGCTTAAATAGTACAGCAGTCTTTCAAGATTGCTTGATATCAAAATGTCCATTGAAGGTGAAATAGTTTTATGAAATTCCCTGTTTTTATCATATATTCCGGTCTTGATAAAGTCATACAAAACATTATTTTCATTGGAAGCACATATGAGCTTGTTTATAGGAAGACCTAATGTTTTCGCATAATAGCCTGCCAAAATATTTCCGAAATTTCCCGTTGGAACCGCAAAATTTACCATGTCCCAAGCTTTTATATACCCTTTTTCGATTAACCACATATAAGAATAAAAATAATAAACTATTTGCGGAACCAACCTTCCGATATTGATGGAATTAGCGGATGATAAAACTTTATTTTTAGAAGCCATTTCTATATTTAGCTTTTCATTTGCAAATATATTTTTAACCCCTGTCTGGGCATCGTCAAAATTACCTCTGATTGCGCAAACAAATGTATTTTTCCCCTCCTGAGTTACCATTTGTGCCTTTTGAACCTGACTTACTCCTCCCTCGGGATAAAAAACTATAATCTTTGTTCCCTCAACATCCTTAAACCCTTCCAAAGCTGCCTTGCCGGTATCCCCTGATGTAGCGGTAAGAATTATAACTTCACCTTCCATATCATTCATTTCATATGAAGCTGTCATCAAATGAGGCAATATGGAAAGTGCCACATCCTTAAAAGCCGATGTAGGACCGTTAAAAAGCTCTACCACATAATTTTCTCCCAACCTTACAACAGGAGTTATTTCTTCTGTGCCAAACTTATGAGAGTATGCATTTCTTATGCTTTTTTTTATAACCTCCCCGGGAAAATCATCAAGCATTATACTTAAAACAACTTCAGCGATTTCCATATAATTTTTCCCGATTAAATTATTTATATCAACTTTTTTATCTTCCAAATTTCTCATTACATACAATCCGCCGTCATCGGCGATTCCTTTGAACACAGCCTTTGATGCGGTAGATTTCAGCTCTGAATTTCTTGTGCTTTCATAACTTTGAGCCATTAAACCCCTCCATGTCTTATGTATGATTATATATCATATACTGTTCTCAAAGTAATTACAAGTGTTTTTTTAATAGAACAATTGGAGATGATGACAACCAAGCCCCCTCGACACCCCCGGCAACCCCCGTCCCCTTTACAACCCCATCCACTTACAACCCTTAAATAAAACTATTTTTTTTAAAAATATTATGGTAAAATAACACAAAGTACATTAAGTTGTCATTGTGGATATACAAAGCAATAAATTGCTGATCATACCAGACATTATTAAAAGTCATATAAGGAGAAATCATGAAATATATAAGTATATTAGGTTCCACCGGCTCAATCGGAACTCAAACTTTGGATGTTGTTCGTGAACATTGTGATAAAATAAAAGTTGCGGCAATTTCTGGAAACAACAATATTGAACTGTTAAAAGAACAAATAATAGAATTTAAACCCGATATCTGCTGCGTGATGGACGAAAGCAATGCTTTTGCTTTAAAAAGAATGCTTCCTTCCCACATAAAAACCGAAATTATTTCAGGAATGGAAGGTTTAATTGCCACTGCGGAATATGAAAAAAGCGAAACAATTGTTACCGCAGTATCGGGAATGATTGGCCTTAAGCCCACTGCAGCTGCTATAAAAAAAGGAAAAACAATAGCCCTTGCCAATAAGGAAACATTGGTTACAGGCGGAAAATACATAATGGATTTATCAAAAGAATATAACTCTCCCATACTTCCTGTCGACAGTGAGCACAGTGCTATTTTCCAATGCCTCATGGCAAATGAAAAAAAATCGGTAAATAAAATACTTTTGACAGCTTCAGGAGGACCCTTCAGAGGAAAAAACGAGGAATATTTAAAAACCGTAACTTTAGAAGCTGCACTAAAGCATCCAAGCTGGTCAATGGGCAAAAAAATTACCATCGATTCTGCAACACTAATGAACAAAGGCTTAGAAGTAATTGAAGCTAAATTTTTGTTTGATATAGAGCCCGAGAGAATAGAAGTTGTTGTACACCCCCAAAGTATCGTGCATTCAGGTGTTGAATTTAAAGACCATTCAACAATCGCGCAGCTTGGACTGCCGGATATGCGAATTCCCATACAATTCGCTCTGTTTTATCCCCACCGTATGGAAAACAGCTATAAAAGCTTATCATTGTCCGAAATCGGTGCCTTAACATTCGAAAAACCGGATTTGAAAACCTTCAAGTGCCTGTCTCTTGCCTTTGAGGCACTAAAAGCGGGAGGAACAATGCCTGCTGTTTTAAATGCATCAAATGAAGTATGCGTCAAATTATTCTTAGACAAAAAAATAAGCTTCCTTGACATAGGAATCATAAACGAAAAGGTTATGTTAAGCCACACACCCTCTGAAATTGATTCAATAGAAACAATTTTAGAGGCAGAAAAGTTTGCTAAGCAGACAATAAAAGAATTGTTGCGATAATAGAGAAGTCTCAATCTCTGCAAAAGACCTGCCTCTATTTTTCAGAAAATCATGTAACGGGGACATTCATATAAAGACAACTCCAAAGACTATCCAACTTTAGAGTTGTGTCCCCATACCTTAAATAAATAGGGCAGGACTTTTTTAATCCAACATATCTTTAATTGCTCTGTTGTTTATATCATCATCAACATTAACTATTATTACATCCATGCCGATTTTTAATATTTCTTCCCACTTGATTCTTCTTGGTTTGGTTTTGCCGAGCATTCCCATAAACTTGCTTGCTTCTTCTATATAAAATGCCGTGATTTTCCCTATCTTTGTATCTACTTCCACATCGTCAAACCGGCCTATAACTTCGCCGTTTTTTATATTTACCACGTCCTTCTCGATCAAGTCCCAATAATTAGTCACAATATCACCACCTTAAACCCTTATATATTATAAATTATGTACAACTATAATCAATTATGACAAAACCTTACGAAAAATTCCGGGGACGGACCTTTGAATGACAAATGTCATTTCAAGGTCCGTCCCCGGAATTCTTTAATAACTTATGAAGTTTTAAATCCTTTTTTTAATTGGGATAATGCCGATTTTTCAAGGCGGGATACCTGTGCCTGCGAAATACCTATTTCTTCGGCAACCTCCATTTGAGTCTTGCCTTTATAAAAGCGCATATCCACAATTTGCTTTTCCCTTGCGGATAAATTATTTATACTATCTTCCAATGTAATTTTTTCAATCCATTTCTCATCTATATTTTTTTCGTCCTTTACCTGGTCCACAACATACAGAGCATCTCCTCCGTCATTGTAAATAGGCTCAAACAACGATATTGGCTCCTGAATAGATTCTAAAGCAAATATGATTTCTTCCTTATCAACGCCGACTTCCTTTGCAATCTCAGCAATTGTAGGCTCCTGTGAATTAATTGCCGTCAACCTTTCCCTTACCTGCAACGCCTTATATGCCGTATCCTTCATTGACCTCGATACCCTTATGGAATTGTTATCTCTCAGATATCTTCTGATTTCTCCTATTATCATAGGAACAGCATATGTAGAAAACTTTACATCTAAAGACAAATCAAAATTATCAATAGCCTTAA
>ENA-UOOK01005158-UOOK01005158.1-fermentation-metagenome-genome-assembly--contig:-NODE-5158-length-13340-cov-5.170719_pt1 | contig 13340 bp, 8 predicted proteins | sample MGYA00245777_ERZ724023 | MGnify/ENA primary metagenome ERZ724023 (study PRJEB28704, sample SAMN03018312) | fermentation metagenome | biome: anthropogenic terrestrial biome; feature: soil; material... | reverse complement strand
CGGAGTCCGAGATCTGGCGGGCGCTGGTGCTCGGCACCCGCGACTACACCCACAAGTGCGGCTTTGCATCGGTCCTCCTCGGCCTCTCCGGCGGGATCGACTCGTCGCTCGTGGCCGCAGTCGCCGCCCGGGCGCTCGGGCCGGAGAATGTCGTCGGGGTGCTCCTCCCCTCCCCCTACACCTCGGGCGAGAGCATCGAAGACGCCCGGGAACTTGCAGAGAACCTCGGGATCAGGACGTACTGCCTCCCGATCTCCCCGATGATGGAAGCGTTCGACGGGGTCCTCGCGGGGGTCTTTGCCGGCAGGCCCCACGACACCACCGAGGAGAACCTGCAGGCCCGGATCCGGGCGACGGTCCTGATGGCCCTTGCAAACAAGTTCAACTCCCTGCTCCTCTCCACCGGGAACAAGTCGGAGATCGCGGTCGGCTACTCTACCCTCTACGGGGATATGGCTGGTGGGCTCTCCGTGATAGCCGACGTCCCGAAAGGGATGGTCTACAGGATTGCCCGGTGGCTGAACGTGAAGAGACCCGTCATCCCCGGCCGGGTGCTCGAAAAGCCCCCCTCCGCCGAGCTCCGGCCCGGCCAGACCGACCAGGAGACCCTCCCTCCCTACGACCTTCTCGACGCCGTCCTCCACCGCCACATCGACTGCTTCGAGGGGCCGGACGAGATCGTCGCCGCCGGGTATCCCGGAGAGACCGTCCGGGAGGTCCTCCGGATGGTTGGACAGGCGGAGTTCAAGCGCCGGCAGGCCGCCCCCGGGCTCAAGGTGACCGACCGGGCCTTCGGGACGGACTGGCAGATGCCAATCGCCGCGAAGGCGTGGTGGCGCTGGTGACGACGCCCCTCACCGCCGACCTGCTCGATATCTACGGCGCCCTCCGGGATGCGTTCGGCCACCAGCACTGGTGGCCGGCGGAGACGGCGTTCGAGACGATGATCGGGGCGATCCTCGCCCAGAACGTTGCCTGGAGAAATGCGGCGCAGGCCGTCCGGAACCTCGACGCCGCCGGGATGCTCGACCCGGACCGGCTCGCCGCGGCCGATGCCGGGGATATCGCCTGCCTGATCGTCCCGTCCCGGTTCTACAACCGAAAGGCAGGAAGGATCCGGGAGTTTGCCCGGGTCTACGTCGCGGAGTTCGAGGCGGACCCGGCAACGATGGCCGCCGTGGAGGCAGAGACCCTGCGCAAGCGCCTGCTCGCGATCAAGGGCCTCGGAAAAGAGACGGTGGATTCCATCCTGCTATATGCCTGCGGAAAGCCGGTCTTCGTCGTCGATGCCTACACCCGGCGGATATTCTCGCGCTACGGCCTCCTTCCTGAGGATACATCATATGATGGGATGCAGCGCCTCTTTATGGAGAACCTCGCCCCGGACCCGGACCTCTTCAACGACTACCACGCCCAGATCGTCTTCCTCGGAAACACTGTCTGCAGGAAGTCGCCGCTCTGTGACCGCTGCCCCATCCGGGCGCTCGGGCATACGCTCCGGTGCGCCGGCGCACGGGCGTGACGGCTCCCCGGCTTTGCTTACCACGAGAAGCGAGTTTGAGCACCCGCCAGGTGCAAGCCGCGAGGGGGTTCAGGGCCCGGTCACTTCTTCCGGTAGACGTTCAGCCCGATCATGACCTCCTCGTGCCCCGGCACCGGGATGTTGCCCTCGGTTGAGGCGATTGTGATCGACTTCCCGCTCTTCGATTCGCCGAACTCTTTTGCAAGATCCACGCGGATGACGAGGGTGTTCCCTTCGACCGTCATATCGACGTTCTTCATGCATATCTGTCATATGCCCGGACAGATATGCGCTTTGATAGGCAGGACCGGAGCGGCACATGGCTATCGTGGGCCGGCAGGAGACCGCCGGATAATGGCAGCACTGCGGGGTGATCCGGCAAAGATTTCAGAGCTCAAGCAGATCGCCCGGGATATGGGTGTTGAACTTTAGGAGGGTTTTTTATGAGCGTTACTACCGCTTCTACAACGGCATCGTCGGTCGAGCAGGCTGTCGATGAGATCAGAGAGCAGTGCAACGGGATCTCCCCACGGGTGGTTTATTTCTTTGCATCCTCCCAATACGACCCGGCATCGATAAGCAGAGCAATGCGCGACGCGTTCCCGGAGGCGCAGGTCATCGGCTGCTCGACCGCCGGGGAGATCACCAGCGGCCGGGTCATGACGAACTCGATCGTGGCCATGGCGTTTGACGAGGGCACCATCGGAGGTGTCGCCTGCAGCGTCGTTGCAGACGTCACCTCCGCGGAATCGCTTGCAGATGCAGTCCGAGAGCTCGAAGAAGAGATCGGGATGCCGCTCAGGGAACTAGACTTCCAGAAATATGTGGGCGTCATCCTGATCGACGGGCTGAGCGGTTCGGAGGAGCGGGTGATGGACCGGCTCGGAGACCTGACCGACGTGTCGTTCATCGGCGGCTCTGCAGGCGACGATCTCAACTTCAAATCAACCTATGTCTACCTGAACGGGGCGGCATACACCAACGCGGCGGTGCTGGTGCTCCTGAAACCCGCGAAGAAGTTCGACATCATTAAGACACAGAGTTTCCGAACCCTGAACACCGTCCTTGTGCCGACAAAGGTGAACGAGAGCCGGCGGGAGGTCATCGAGTTCAACAACATGCCCGCGGTCCTCGCGTATGCGAGGGCCCTCGGTATTCCTGCCGAGGAAGCACCGAAGAGGTTCATGCATAATCCGGTCGGACTCGTGACCGGCGATGACTTCTTCGTCCGAAGCCCCCGACGGGTCGAGGGCGGCAGCATCCTCTTCTACTGTATGGTCAAAGAAGGGATGGAACTCGCGCTCCTGGAGTCGACGGATATCGTCGCGGATACCCGCAAGGCGGTCAACGAGAAGGTCCGGCAACTGGGCGGGGCATCTGCTCTCATCAACTTTCACTGCATCCTGCGGGCGCTGGAGCTTGAAGAGAAAGGCCAGGGAAAGGCGTATGGATCGATCTTCACCGATATCCCGACGATCGGGTTCTCGACCTACGGCGAAGAATACATCGGGCACATCAACCAGACCTCCACGATGCTCATCTTCAAATAACCTCTTTTTAGTCCAAAACAGTAAACACTATCCCGGCCCCGGTCCAACCATCTACCGGATTGGGTTTCGTGACGCAATGGATGCGAAATACAGCGTTTTAGAGAAATACTTCGGCTATACGTCATTTCTCCCCCGTCAGGAAGAGATCATCGATGCCATCCTCGCAGGGCGCGACGTCCTCGCCGTCATGGCGACCGGGGGCGGCAAATCTCTCTGCTACCAGCTCCCGGCCCTCGTAATGGGAGGGCTCACGGTCGTCGTCTCACCGCTCATCGCCCTGATGAAGGACCAGGTCGACGGCCTCCGGGCAAACGGCATTGTGGCGGCGACGATCAACAGTTCGCTCGGCTATGGAGAGCAAAAGATCATCGAGCGCGTGATCCTTGAAGGCCGTATCCGGATCCTCTACGTCTCGCCGGAACGGGCCGTGCAGCAGTCCTTCCTCTCGCTCCTCGCCCGGGCGGACGTCCGGCTCATTGCCATCGACGAGGCGCACTGCATATCGATGTGGGGCCACAACTTCCGGCCCGAATATCGCCGGCTCCGGGTGCTCAAAGAACGGTTCCCCTCGGTCCCCGTCATCGCCCTGACCGCGACCGCCATCCCCGCCGTTCAGGACGACATAGCAGTGCAGCTCGCCCTCTCGAACCCGGCCCGGTTCGTCGGGAGCTTCAACCGGACGAACCTCACCTACCGGGTGGTGCCGAAGGCCCGCTACTTCCCGAGGCTCGTCGCGTACCTCGCCGAGCACCGGGACGACGCCGGCATCATCTACTGCTTCTCCCAGAAGGCGACGGAAGACCTTGCGGAGAAACTCCGGGAGAAAGGGTTCTCGGCGCTCCCCTACCATGCCGGCCTCCCGGACAGCGTCCGCGAAGAGCACCAGGAGGCATTCTCCCACGGCGACACCATGATCATCTGCGCCACCGTCGCCTTCGGCATGGGCATCGACAAGCCCGACGTGCGGTTCGTCATCCACACCGACCTCCCGAAGGATGTTGAGTCCTACTACCAGGAGACCGGCAGGGCGGGGAGAGATGGGGATCCGGCCGACTGCATTCTCTTCTACAGCCGGGGCGACTACAACACGATCAAATACCTCATCGAGAAGGAGTGCGTTGATGCGGCCCGGAAGGACGCAGCCTACCGGAAGGCGGGAGCAGTCCTCGACTACTGCGAGACCACCGGGTGCCGGAGGAAGTTTCTGCTCGCCTACTTCGGCGAGACCTACCCGGAGAAGCGGTGCGGCGGGTGCGACCGGTGCGAGACGCCGGTGAAGGTCTTCGACGGGACGGAGGCTGCATCGGCGGTCATCGCCTGCATCCGGGCGGTTGGGGGGCGTTTCGGCGCGTCCTACATCGCAGATGTGCTGACCGGGTCCAGAGCCGCGAGAATCCGCGAGAACGGGCACGATACCCTCCCCGCCCACGGCTCCGGCAGAGGCTACACCCGCGACCAGTGGCTGCTCTTCATCCAGGAGATGGTCATGCAGGGGTTCATCACGTCGACCGGTGGCCGCTACCCGGTCCTCATATCAAACGACCGGAGCCAGGCGGTGCTCGCGGGCGACCTCCCGGTGCCGCTCACGCAGCCGCGCCCGGAGGGCGTCGTCGCGGCGGAGGTGGAGGAGGACTACGACGAGGCTCTCTTCCTCCGGCTCCGCCAGCTCCGGAAGGTCGTTGCCGACCTCGAGCATGTGCCGCCGTTCGTCGTCTTCCACGACCGGAGTCTCAAGGAGATGGCGAAGCGCTACCCGGCGACCGGCGTTGCGCTCCTCCAGATATACGGCGTCAGCGAGGGGAAACTGAAACGCTACGGCAGGAGGTTCCTCGACGCTATCGACAAACACTGTATTGCACAGGGGATCGGACCGGAGCGCCGGAGCGAGTAATGTTTCGGCCGTTCCCGGCACCCTCACGGCCGTGACGCTGCACACCGGGCGAACCGGCACCGGCCGGCACCGGAGAAAATGACATCTTCAGGACGGGTGCCGGAACAGACCCTCTCGCATAATTATAGGAAGATTAATATATATTTTACAATATTATTACCTCACCGCAGATAGAAGGTGCATTGATTACCGCATCGACAGCCGACTCGCAGAAGATCAACTGAAACTGCACTCTTCCGGACATCGCCACATTGCCCTCAACGATGCCGGATCACCATCCGCAGCCGCCCCATCCGTTCACACGCCAGGGTTCGAATGCCTCCGGGCAACGGCATTCCCGTGCACCTGCCTGCCAGGACAGACCGTTCGGAGGTTAGCGTGATGGGAAAACGAAATGGCTTCTTGATCCTATTGGTACTCGTCTATGCACTGGTGACCGTCGCCGGTGCCGCCGCTGTAGATCTCTCCGTGGTGTGGAACAAGACTTACGGCGAACCCGGTGCGAATGATTCGGCATACTCGATTGTCCAGATTCCCGGGAGAGGATACGTCTTCGCCGGGGATACGGAATCGTTCGGTGCCGAAAAAACTGACGCCTGGCTGGCCGGCCTCTCCGGAACAGGCGATGAACAATGGAACAGCACCTACGGCGATCCGGAGGAGGATAGCGTCCGTTTGGTGATCAACACCTCAGACGGGAACGTTCTCTTCGCGGGGGCATTCACCTATGTGACCGAAGAGACCCGGAAGGACACCGATGTCTGGCTCGTAAAGACCGATCCTTCGGGGAATGTCCTCTGGGAGCGGACCTTCGGCGGTCCGGATGTCAACGCCTCGGCATCCGCGGTTATAGAAGCGTCGGACGGCGGTTACATCGTGGCAGGCCGGATCGCGAACTGGGGTGAACCGGATACCGACCTTCTCGTGATCAAGTTCAACGGGAGCGGATACGAGCAGTGGAACACCACCTTCGGGGAGCCGGGACTTAATGACTCGGCGTACGCCGTCGTCGAGACCTCGTCCGGCGATATCGGGGTCGCGGGAAGTACAGAGTCGCTCGATGCGTTCGGAACGGACGCACTCGTCCTGAAACTCGATCCCTCCGGAGCAGAGTGGTGGAACGCGACCTTTGGGGGTGCGATGGACGACGCGGCGAGATCGATCGTCCTCGCGCCGGACGGGGACTTCGTCTTTGCGGGGAGTTACATGAACAGCACCGCGTCCGGGGGGGCGGAGGACGATGCCCTGGTCGTGAAGATGAACCAGAACGGGAAGGTCGCGTGGAACTGGACCTACGGCGAGTCTGCTACCAATGAGTCGGCCTACGACATCATCGCTACCCGCGAAGGCGGGTATCTCTTTGCCGGCAGAAGCGGGACCTCTCCGCTCGATAACGACGCCTGGGTCGTGAAACTCGACAGCAAAGGAGCCGTCGAAGGCGAACTGGAACTCGGGGGTAAGAACCCGGGCGACCGGGCGGCATCGGTCATCCAGACGGCGGCATCCGAGTACGTCTTCGCCGGGACCTTCAACGCGACGAAGAAAAGTGGCAAGCCCGACACCGACGCCTGGGTCGTCAAACTGACCACGAAGCCGAAGACAGTGACGAAACCGCCGGCAAAGCCGCCGAAACCGCCGAAGGTCTGTCCCGCGCAGTGTCCCTCGCCGACGCCGAAACCCACACCCCGGCCCGCACCGAAGACCGGGTGCATCGGCGACTATGTCTGGAACGATACCAACAACAACGGCGTCCAGGATACAGGTGAGAAGGGCATCAAGGACGTCGTGGTGCAACTGCTCGGATCCGACGGCAAGACCGTGGTAAAGCAGACAAAGACCGATGCCCGGGGCGCGTACCTCTTCAGCAATCTGCAGCCCGGCGACTATTACGTCAAATTCGGCCTTCCGAAAGACTACACGTTCACCAAAAAGGATACCGGCGGCAACGATGCAAAGGACAGCGATGCCGACCTGCAGACCGGCAGGACCGATAAGATCACCCTCAAGGCGGGAGAGAAGCAGTGCCGGTGGGATGCCGGGCTGGTTAAGCAAGCACCGTCGACCGGGGGAGCCATCGGTGATTTCGTCTGGGAGGATACGGACAAGAACGGTGTCCAGGACGGAGATGAGAAGGGCGTAGCCGGCATCACCGTGAACCTTCTGGACGGGACCGGCAATCCCGTTCTGGCCGGCGGCAACCCGGTGACAATGCAGACCGACGCGAACGGCAAGTACCTCTTCGACAGCCTCGCGGCCGGGGACTACATCGTCGAGTTCATGGCTCCCCAGGGCAGGACCTTCACCGCAAAGGATGCCGGCACCGACGACGCAAAAGACAGCGATGCCGACCAGACGAGCGGCAGGACCGCCAGGATCACTCTCGCGGCGGCGGAGAAGCAGCTTCAGTGGGATGCCGGGCTGGTTACCGGCTCCGCTCCGGGGGCGACGGCAGAGGTTCGCGGCAAGGTCTGGGAGGACATAAACGGGGACAACATACAGCAGCGAGAGCAGGGTAACCAGGAGCCGGGCATCCCGAACGTCGAGGTGAAACTGCGAAAGACCGACAACGTGGGGACGATCCAGGACCGGGCGACGACCAATGCCGACGGGCTCTACCAGTTCACGAACGTTCCGCCCGGAGACTACTATCTTGAGTTCACGCTTCTGCCCGGGTACAAGTTCGTGGGAACACCGGACCAGGGCAACGACAACGAGGATAGCGATGTAGATCCCTTATCCGGTGCGACCGAGAGTTTCACTCTCCAGGCCGGCGAGATAAAAGACCACTGGGACGCCGGGATGACCCGTTTCACGGGAGAGATTGGAGGAACGATCTGGGAAGACGATGGTGATGGTCTCTTCGAGGGCGCTGCAGGCGGGGATCACGGTGGCGTCGCTGGTGTCGCTGTCGTGCTGATGAAAGAGGAAGGGGGAGGGAAACTAACGAAAGTAGATTCTACTGCAACAGATGCAAACGGAGTGTTCTTGTTTTCAGGTTTAGCACCAGCACAATACTCTGTCTTAATCAAACCTCCTGCAGGGACAACGTTCACAGGCTTCGATCATTCTGGCCCCAAGCGGAGTAATGTGGGATTCTTCTTTAAGAACGGCCCGTACACCGGATGGGGATCCACCGCATCCATACCTCTCGGCGTGGGAGATTCACAGAAACAATGGGATGTAGGGCTCGTGCGTGAGTCAGGATCCGCATCCGTAACCGGTTCAGTGGACGCGGGAGCGGTGGGTAGAGAATTGGCTCACTGGTTCATCTGTCCGCCGCCTCTGAATTGGATGGGCATCTGTCTCATAGCACCGATACTCTCACCCCACGACATAGCGGGACCGATAGGGTCAATTACCGCCAGTATAGATGGAGAGGACCTCTTTGATGGAGCGACAGGCGCCTATATCAACAACATCCTCCAGTCGTGGGTGCCGGGAATGCTCAGGGTGGCAGCTGAACTCTCTGGGACTATAACCACTGACAAAGCAGTAGAGACAGATTCTGAAGTCCTCCTTACACAATCCGGTTCACCCTCAGCCGGCACCCGCAGCATCGTTTCTCCTCAAACAGTCTCATCTTCGGGAGATGCCGACTACCCGGATGTTGCTAATACGACTGATCTTCAACCCCTCGCCGGTATTAGCAGCGCAGGAGTCGGCGTAATTTTGGGCGAAGTGGTGAATGATGTGAGCAGGAACAATCTACTCGATCCGGATGAGATGGGTATTCCAGGGATAGAGGTCCAGCTTTTGACCTCCACCGCAAGCACGGATTCCCGGACGACCACGCCGGGGGGCACTGAAGCAGGCCAGATAGCCACTAACGTAACAGACGCGAACGGGACGTACGTCTTCACGGGCCTTACGCCGGGAGAGTACTCCCTGCAGTTCATACTGCCGACCGGTTACGAGTTCACCGCTCCCGCCGAAGGGTCCGACCTGGACCCGCAGACCGGCAGAACGACAGCGATCGCGATCAGCAGTGAAGAGGCCCTGGCAGTGATCAACGTGGGGATCGCCGGGATCTCCACCCCGGCCGGCAACAGCACCATCGGCGACCTTGTCTGGAACGATACCGATGGGAACGGCCTCCAGAATGAGGGCGAAGGAGGCATCGCCGGTGCCGTCGTCGAACTCCACTACGCAAACGAGACCCTTGCGAACGAGACGACTACGGATGCGGACGGGGCTTACACCTTCGAGAGCCTCTCCGCGGGCGAGTACTACCTGATCTTCGCGCTGCCCGAAGGCTATAACTTCACGACGGCGGACCAGGGGTCCGATGACGCCCTCGACAGCGACGCCGACCCGGTGACCGGGAGGACGGCGAGCATCACGCTCGCCGAGAACGAGACGCAGGTTGACTGGGACGCCGGGGCGAACGTGACCGTGGCGGAAGTCGAGACCGGCGTCGTCGGGGGATTCGCCTGGAACGACACGAACGCCGACGGGATCCGCGATGCCGGTGAAGCGGGCATGCCGGATGTCATGGCAGTCCTTCTCAACGCTGACGGGACGGATGCCGGGACGACAACGACGGATGGCGACGGCGCTTACCGGTTCACCGGGGTCGCTGCCGGGACGTACTCCCTGAGGTTCACACTGCCGGAGGGCTATACCTTCAGCCCCGCCGGCCTGGACAGCACCGTCGATCCCACCGGCGGGACAACAGCACAGTTCGACCTCGCTCCGGGCGAGGAGCAGACGGACTGGAACGCGGGGCTCGTGCCGCCGGTTGTGGAGGAGACCCTGACGCCGGAAGAGGAGGTGACGCCCGAAGAAGAAGTAACACCTGAAGAGGAGGTGACACCGCAAGAAGAGACAACACTTGAAGAGGAAGTGACGTCGGAAGAAGTGATGACGACACCGGAAGGGGAGACCGGAGGAGGCAGCATCCTGTAGGACCGCCAGGGGAGATGCTCATCCCGGAGGATGAAGCGGTGCCGGAAGACTCCCGCTTCTCCCTGCCGGCCCCCGTGCACCGCGAAAGATCCCCCAACCCCGCCGCAACTCGATGTCTTAATGAGTAAGGAAAGACAACGCGCAATGTACAGGCACTATGCGGCTCATCTCATGGAACGTGGATCTTTTTCGCTCCGGCTTAAGAAGCGTGGAGAAGAAAGTCGAAGCAATCTGCCAGCATTCTCCGGATATCGTCGCCTTCCAGGAGGTGACGGATCGGGCTCTGCCGATCTTCCGGGAAGAACTGGAGAATTACGGATTGCTCTACTCCGTAGATAGCCTTGCTCTGGTGGAGATTGCCCGGGTGGCCTACATGGCTGAGCGGTTGAACGACCTCCGCGCACGCAACGCGAACGACCCCTTCCAGTTCGCATACAACGTCTCCCGGCTCTCGGAGCAGTGCTCGCCGGCCGGCGAAGCGAAGGACTTCGGATGCCTGATAGCGAGCAGGTATCCTCTCACGCCGTTGAACCCGCTCGACTTCGATATCCCGTGGAGGCAGCGGGTGGCCTCTGCCGTCGTCAGCGCACCGAGAGGCGAGTTCGAGGTCCACAACGCTCACGTCCCCACGGCGATAGGCGGCCGGAGGAACGAGATCGTCAAGGCGGAGACGCTGGTCGGGATCTACCGGCGCCTTGCTGTCCGGTCCGCACGCCCGCGGGTCCTCTGCGGGGACCTCCACATCCCGGAGGCGGAACTCCCTGACGGAACGATCATCCCCTTCTATCGTGACATCCTCCCGGACGGAACCTACACCACGGTCCCTGAGAACGAGGAATACCTCGGGCGGCCCAGAAGATGGTGGTACAACGCCGAGATGAACGTCCTCTCCGGCCTTGCGGAGTACGACCTTCCCGACACCTTCCGGAGACTGCACGGGTACCGGGCACGGGAGTACAGCTGGTGCCCCGACCGCGGGCCCGAGGATGTCCCGAAGTGTAAGCGTTACGATCACATCTTCGCGTCTACGCGCCTCAACCCGACGGCGTGCTGGTACCTGCACGACCTGCGGGGGCAGGGGCTGAGCGATCACTCGGCGGTTGTGGTGGACTTCGAGCCCTGATCCCTTCGGGCTGCCTCTCCTCTCTCGGGCGGCAAGAGCGGCCCTGCACTTCCTGCCAGACCGACGATCTTCTCGTGCCTGAGTTCTGACAGCCCGGCCGATGATCCCTGGTGCGACAGATTTGTCTCTGCGTTGACCCGGCGCGGGCCGCCGTGTCGCGGATGTAGTATCGCTGCCGCAACTATAGTCCCCCAATAAATCTCTATATAAATCAGTAGTTTCGATAGTATACTGGTGAAAACCGATGGTTGCACTTACTGAAGAGATGAAGACAGCGTTTCGGACGATGAAGGCCTTCCCGGTTGCTACCGCCTCAAAGGACGGGTGGCCGAACGTGGTGCCGATCGGGTTCGTCGAGCTCGTCGACGACGAGACGATCTGGATCGCGGACAACTTCATGAAGAAGACGCTCGCAAACGTCCAGGAGAACCCGAAGGTCTCCATCAACATCTGGGGACCCGAGACGAAGGGCTGCTTCCAGATCAAGGGCGACGTCACGATCGTGACCGAGGGCCCGGAGTTTGAGAAGATGCAGTTTACCGTCCGGTCGAAGATGTCAAAGGCGCCGGCAAAGAGCCTCCTCATCATGAAGATCCGGGAGATCTACGAGTGCGCTCCCGGCCCAAAGGCGGGAGAGAAGATTCTTTAAACCTTTTTTTGAGGAACCTTTGCCCGGGTCTGCCAGGGTTATTTCCCCGGCCCATGTGGGAGGGCGATCGACAGAACCGCCGGGGTTCGTGAAAATCTCGGTACAGTGGACTGTGGGGGAATCGCCATTAGGGGAGGGGCTGACGGGGAGAGGAGACTGTCTCCACCCCCCTGCGTGGCGATAACCAACGGAAATCCGTGTTATGGGTATGCTACTTGCCGCACGAAAGGAGCCGGGAAGGGAGGGCGGGATCCCCAACATTCTCCCAATCCCCTGGCGTGCATGCTCATCCTCTCTCCAGAGCAGTTAACGTTACAGTTCCGTCCCTATCGATACCCCTTCACAGGGCATACAATGCCCTACCGCCTCTTTAGATGCGCTCCCGCTCGCCTGTCGTAGTATACAATCGAGTGCAGAAGTACGGTTCGCAACCAGGGCAACAGAAACCAGAATAAACATGAAAGAGCGCCGGGAGGGAGATTTGAACTCCCGAGGTGCCAGGCACCAGAGGCTTTCAAGGCCACCGCCTTCCCGGACTAGACTATCCCGGCTCGCCGTTATCTATTGGGCCGCCGGATAAAAAAGGTTGTTCATCCCCGGCGCGCGAGGACGACGACGAGAAGCGCGAGAAGTGCCAGCGCCGCCGGGATCGGGGCGGCCTGAGCGGGGGTGGGGGTCGCGTCCCCGAAGAGCCCGGGTGCGGTCTGGCTCACCCTGACCGAGTCGGCATTCGAGGCTGAGACCTGCACCGTTCCGCTGTCGTTGTAACTCATGGGATAGACCTTGACATAGACGAGCCCTCCCCGCGCAATCAGTTCTGTGGTCTCGGGTTCGAGCATGCCCTTGTTGTTCACTTTGTGGGAGACGTTGTCCTCATCGATGTACTCGACCACCCAGTCGATCCCGGCCGAGGTCGCGATCGTCACCATGCCGCTTTTGGTATCGATCTCGAAGTACGCCGGGGCGGACCGCCCGGCATGGGCACTCGCCGATATCATCGCCTCTGTCGGGGTCGGGGCCGGCGCGCCCATCACCACGAACTCCCGGGTGCCGATGTAACCCCTGGCATCCTCGAAGACGACCCTGTACACGCCCCCGGCGGAGACGGGCACTTCCGTAGAGAACGTTCCGTCCTTATTGGTAGCGACGTACTTCGGCCCGTAGACAGGAGCGCCGTCGTGATCGACCCGGATCTGTACGCCCGTGTCCCCGAGGCCACTGATCATACCGCTGACATCAAGGCTGCCGTCGAAATTCTGGTTGCTCGGGGACGATATCGTGAGACTCCCCGACCGGTCGACCAGGGTGACGGTCTGCCGGATCTTCGAACTGCTCCCGAAGGTGGTCTGCGTGGGATCGATGAGTTCTAGCGAGTAGGTCCCTGCCTTCAGGCCTTCAGTATCGAACGTCGCGGAGAACGAACCGTCCTCCTGGACGACGACCGTCTGTCGGGCTATCTGGCTCTTCGTGTGCTGGGCATAGTACAGGACGATCTCTGTGCTGAACCCGGCGTTGAGCGTGGGTTTGGGAAGGCCCGCTATGACCGTGGTGCCGGTGACTTCGAGCGAGTCGCCGACATACACTGTCTGTGGAGCACTGATTGAGACATACGCGGCCGATGCCGTACTGACAAGCATCATCGCAGCGATGAGTGTCAGCCATGCGATCCTTTTCATACCAGTACATCAACGAATATGAGG
>ENA-UOOK01005157-UOOK01005157.1-fermentation-metagenome-genome-assembly--contig:-NODE-5157-length-13342-cov-5.428389_pt1 | contig 13342 bp, 19 predicted proteins | sample MGYA00245777_ERZ724023 | MGnify/ENA primary metagenome ERZ724023 (study PRJEB28704, sample SAMN03018312) | fermentation metagenome | biome: anthropogenic terrestrial biome; feature: soil; material... | reverse complement strand
CACACCCGTCCCCACGACCCTCTGCGCCTCCCCGGTTGCAAAGAACCCGGCGCCGAGCATCACGTACGAGAAGACTGCGGCCACGACGATGAACGCGATCAACACGATCGCGGCCTCGAGGCCGGTAAATGCATCTTCGTTTTTCATCAACTTACTCATGAAACGTTTCCTCCTGTTACCGGAGTCCGAATGAGCGTCTCATCTGGACTAGTACGGTTCTTTGGAGTATATGCGCAATCATGTATAAAAAATTATTTAATTGTAAAGCAATTTTTTTCGTACGTGTTTTGATAATACTTGCTTGTAACAGCCCTTTTGCCGGCCTGAACTCCGGGGAGGCAAGTATTTCTAACCGGAGGTGTAACGATACGTAGAGCAGAAAACCTGTGCGGATAGCCGCCGTTCCCGGAAAAGGCGGGCCCGCGCCGGAAAAATCCCGAATTTCCCCTGCTGCAGGGAGTGCGGGCGGCAGGGGGCTGTGACCGCACTGGCGGGTCTCAACAGGTGGAGATGAACAGGTATGGCGGAGAAACAGGATTTCGTATATGTCGTTCTGGCTATCGCAGTCGTCCTCCTGATAGCCCTCGTCATCAAGCCGGCGATGACCGGCGATGCGCCGGGCTTCCGGTGGCCCGGGGAGCCGGAGCCGACGGTCACCCCGGCGTGGACGCCCGCCTACGTCCCCACGGCGCCGCCCGCAACCGCGGCGCCCACGCCCACCCCGGTCCCCACCTGGGACGGGAAGCCGCAGAAGATCGGGTTCGTCGACCCCGCGAAATATCATATCCAGCCCGGAGAGCCGCCCCTGAACCAGACCGCGCGGCAGCCGGCGGCCGCGCCCGGCATCACCCGGTGGACGACCTACGCGACGATCGACGGCAAGTGGTCGGGGACAACCGGGATCGTCCGGATACCGTTTCCCATGTGGCGGCTCGACTACTCCGGGACCACAACCTCGAACTATGAGATCCCGCGCTTCAACTGCCAGGTCATGGACGCCGAAGACCCGAACCGGTTCGTCCGGATCATCACCCTCAACTTCCCCGAGTTCCTCGCCATGAAGGACAAACCCGAACTCCGGAACGAACAGTGGGTGAGCACATTCTATGAGGGAAACCACGACTACTACTTCGTCATCAACACCCGGTGCATCGACGCCTACCACCTGAAGATCCAGGTGCCTGAGGGTTACGTGGGTACCTAAGATAGATGCGATAGCGTCTCTCCTCAACGCCGGGGCGGGGCGACCGGCGGCGACGACCGGGATGAATATCGAGGAGGCCGGGATATGACGAAATCCCCTGGATCTGCCCGAGGATTACGGATCCTCGAAGTCGGGGAGCGCATACGTGCCGCTCAGGGCGGTCAACGGGGAACCGGTCGGCCTGTACCGGGATGTCGGGACGCAGATCGTGGAGCGGCAGGCCGGTGATACCCAGGGCAGGTCAAATCTCCAACCACTGGTTGGAGATCTGCAAAGGGAATTTCCCGGCAGTTTTTCCCCTCAAGCACGTTCACATGAGTACAATGTGCATTTGCCAGCCCGGAATCGCAAACCATTTATAAAAGATCCTCGATCTCCTCCCGCTCAATCCCGGCCTGCTTGAGAATCTCAAGGAGCGTGCCAGTCGGGAGGTCCCGCCCGTGCACCGGAACAGTGACCCGGCGCTTCGTCTCCGGGTGATAGAAGAGATGGTGACTTCCCTTCACCCGGTCCAGCACAAACCCCTTCTTCTTAAGAATCCTGATAACCTTCTGGTCCGTGAGGGCCGGAAGTTTAGGCATGGGCTTCGACGGTGAGGGTGTATTCCAGCAGCCCTTCCTCGGTGGGGATCTCCTCACCCTTCTCCCGGAGATCTTCAAGGTAGAGTTCGATGGCCTCTCGTGCCATCGTTATCGCCTCCTCGACGGTCTCCCCGAAGGTGACGCAGCCGGGGAGGCTCGGTACGGTGACGGTATACCCGCCTTCTGGCTCCTTCCGGAGGAGGATACGGTAGTTCAGGCTTCTCATCATAGTGCACCCCTGCTCGCGGTAGTATATTACTTGATGATGTAATAAAGGGTATCCGTGCGGGTGTCGCCATAGAGCCATTGTCCATTCTGGATCGACAATTTTAGATCGACAAGCGCACGAAGTCGCTTTTCGAGACGTACGTCGGTTCTGAAAAAATCGCACCATTGGTGCGAGAGATTGAGTGGAGACACAACGGGGCAAGTCGATCCTCCAACCACCGGCTGGAGATCTGCAAAAGGTGTTTCCTGGCATCGGTGACTCTCCCCTCCGATCTCCGGCACATGAAAATGAGGTTACTGGAGCATTTCCTGTAATTTTTCTTTGGGAATGCTGGTTTGATTGGAGATATCGTTAAGGAGGACGTTTAATGTTTTGACGTTTAACTCGTTATGGAGAGGGATGGTGATAGGTTTAATGCCAGTTTCGTATTGTTTCCCCATTCTGACATGACTTCCGGTTTGGCGAAGAAAAGAATACCCGATGGATTCGAGCATTCTGATCACCTGATACCCACTAACAACTGGCCGTCTTGGCAATGATATCGACCCTGTAATTAAACTTAAGATGTGGCCTGTCAGGGGTCGTTTCTTCCGGAGATTCGGGTGTGGTGTAGACGGTAATTTGTTCGCCCTTCTCGATTTCCTCTTCGAAATGAAGCTCTGTTGCTTCTATGATATTATCGATGAGTTCACCGACGGTTTTTCCTTGAGTATAGATGGAGTGTTCGGTAGCATGTGCGCCCCACCATCCGTCGCAAAAGTATGTTTTAAACTCAACGATCATAGCTTTCATCTCGGTGGTTGTGACATATGTTTGATAATATTATAAAGATAATGCTAAACCCGGGGAAGAGAGGGGGTTGTCAGGTTGAATAAACAACCTAAAAACTGACAAAACTATATGCCCGGAAGAATACGTCCGGGAAGTGGCCATCAAGACGGCGGAAGCGATTATTGCAAACTCGAACGGCCCGAAGGCGCTGACGATCCCGCTCGAGGCCCGGGCGAAGATGGCGATGAAGAACGGCGGAAAGATTCGACCGGGGAGAAACCTATTTGAGGTATCCGGGGACAGTATACTGTATCCAGAGGAGAGATAGAGATGGCGAAACCGATCGAACTCGGACTGGTCCTGGAGGGGGAAGACGCCCGGCGCTTTCACGAGTACATGGAGCAGCCCACCTACACGGACGATGCGCGAAGACTGATCCGGTTCGCGGCACAAGAAGCGCAAAACCGGCGTCTGTAAACATACTATGCCTCTCCCGGCACTCCGTTTCTCGCCTCATTCGAAAGATCTGGATCTATCGTCCTTCAGTTGCGGCCATGCCGATCTGGACGAATTCCTGCTCGAGGATTCGATGGAGTATCAGCAGGAGCGGCTGTCCGTAACCCGCCTTGCGTATATCGACTCTGAGATCGCAGGATTTTTCACCCTCGTCGCCGACTGCATCGATGCGAAGCAGGTGGACCCGGAGGATGGGAACCCTACCGGAAATACCCGGCGATAAAAATTGCCCGGCTGGCGACATCGTCGAAGTACCAGAACCGGGGCGTCGGGTTTCTGATGCTCGGCGAAGTCCTGGCGCTCACGATAACGCTATCCAAGTACGTCGGCTGCAGGATCATCACCGTGGACTCGAAACGTGAATCTGTGGGATTTTACGAGAAGTTCGGGTTCAAGCGCGCAACCAGTAAACTCTCCGACCCGGTCCACCTGTACATGGACTATCATAAACTGCTGGAAGAGGAGCATCTGGCGGAGTGAGGGCTCGATTGTGTCGAGAGGGAGGAAGACGACGAAACCGATCGAACTCGGGCTTGTCCTGGAGGGAGAAGATGCCCGGCGGTTCCAGCACTACCTGGACCACCCCACCGACACCGATGACGGCCGCGAGCTGATCCGCGAAGCCGCCATCCTCGCCCGCGAGATGCGGTTGTGACCCAAAAAATTACCCTTCGATCGTCTCTCTTTTTTATCTCTGCGGGGTGGAAGGCGGCATGAGCGGGAAGACTCTCTGCGCAAGCGGGGGGATGGGAGCGGCGCCCCTTCTTTGGTTTCACGAATCCCCCCGCACGGCTCATCGTTATGCCGAAGAACTGCAGATCGCTCATGTGATAACCGACAGGAGAGTTTCCGATGCACGTTGCCGCAAAGATCAGGATTCAGGTCACGCCCGAGCAGGAGGGCGTGCTCTGGCAGCTCTCCGAGAAGTGCCGGTTCGTCTACAATTTTGCGCCTCGCTCTGGAAACGCGTTATGGTATGTGAGTGCGGGAACACCCTTGACTCCCCTGCACCGTCGATAACTGAAAGATGGGGGCAGTCGGGGCGGGGTAAGCGTTTCCGCCGGAAATTCCGGATACAACCTTACGGTCTGGTTCCGGATCGTTGAGCCAAGCGCTCAGGTTCATGGGGCATACCGGAAGAAATCGGAAACTTACCCCGTTCCGGCAAAAGATCCTACTCGAAAACGGGCGACTTGAGGAGACCGCATCGCTGATGGCCCGAACGGGGATGATCACCTACTAATATGCATGCATCTCATTGGCAGGCCGGGTGGCCCTCTCCTCCTGCAGAGGCCATTCGAGAGGCGCCTGACCTGAAGTGCCCTCAGGTCCGTTCTTAGGAAACTGGTCGATATCTTTATCGCGCCGTCGACGCGATCAACATGTATGGTTGTCCCCGGCACCGCATGTGAGCGAAAACAGCAGCTCGAAGATGAGTTACAGGCGTTCGTCAATCGTTGGAGCCGGGATCCGTCGATCAAGAAGATCATCCTCTTCGGCTCGGTTGCCCGGGGCGATGTCCGTTGCGGTAGCGATCTCGATCTTATTATCGTCCAGGAGACGGATAAGAAGTTTTTAGCGCGCCTGGAGCCGTTCTACCGCGATGCCCGTGTCGCCATGGATATTCTGGTGTACACTCCGGATGAGTTCGCTGCCATGACTGAGGGGATCTTTCTTAAGAATGCGTTACAGGATGGTGTTTTGATATATGAAGCGGGAACCGGGAAAAGAAGGGATCAGATGGTTGAAACAGGCAGAACGCGACCTTGACGATGCGCGGTACACTTTTGCGGGCGAGAGGTATAATCTGGTCTGCTTTCTGTCCCAGCAGGCCGCAGAGAAGGCCGTCAAGGCGTTCCTTTACCTCTCGGGGGAGGAAAGAGTGCTCGGCCATTCCGTCGCGGACCTTCTTACCCGGGCCTCCTCACTCAACCATGCCTTTATTACCGTCTCGCGGGCAAGGACTCTTGACCTCTATTATATTCCCACCCGCTATCCGAACGGGATCCCGGGTGGCCTGCCGTATGAGGCGTTCGACCGGGAGGAAGGGGAGAAGGCTCTGACACTCGCCACCGCCGTTATCGACCTCGTCAAGAAAATGTTCACGGATTAGTGCATTGCAGGCGGGACTTTCGGGATTCACCATCACCTCTTGAACGCGTCGGTCTGGAGTATCTGGGTGCTGTTCCAGGAGTTACTGGATAATGATCTCTTGCGATCGTTCATGGAGAGGTTGCATGTCCGGGGTGAGCCGTATGAAATTGGGGTTTGATCGCGAGGAGAACCGGCAGTAGAGGCTGATTTTTGTCCGAAGACATGCTCTCCAGGTTGGGCGGGCTCCAGACGAGGTCTCGATCCGCCAGCGGGCCGATCTTTACAGATCCGGGGTTTTCGGGGTGCAATTCAGCCCCACGGCTCAAGCCGGGGGCTGAATTGCACCCCCTGGTCCGTACACTTTCACCCCACGCGGGATATCGTATAGACTGATGAGGCCCAACGCCTCTATTGGTTCAAGCAATGCGACACGTCACCCGGTACCGAGCATACCCCTCTCACGCCGTTGAGCAGCGGCTGTTCACCGGGTTTGCGAGGTGCTCCTTTGTCCGGCATTGGTGTCTTGAGAACAAGGTATACCGGGATTCCTGTCTCCCGAAGCTGAAAGAAGAGTACCCTGAGTTGAAGGAAGTCCACAGCAAGGTTCTGCAGAACGTGGTTCAGCAGATCGTTCACAACCTGATTGCCCTGAGAGGACTGAAGGCAAAGGGGAGGAAGGTCGGCAAGCTGCGGAAGAAGTGGCTTCACTCGATGATCTACGAGCAGACCGGGTTCAAGCTCACGGGCAACCGCCTCCGGTTGAGCAAGATCGGGGAGAGGTGCCGATCGAACTCAGCCGCCCGGTACCCGGGCGGATCAAGCAGATCGTGATCAAGCAGATCGTGATCAAGCACACGCCTGCTCACCAGTGGTTTGTGGCGATCATCTCCGAGACTCCGGACACGCCCGAACCGACGACCGGCACCCGGGCGGTCGGGATCGACCTGAATCTGGAGAACTTCTCCACCGATACCGACGGAGTGGTCTTCGAGCACCCGCACAACGTCAGGAAGTCGGCAAAACGGTTGCGGCGTGCTCAGCGAAAGTTGTCCCGGGCAGTGAAGGGCAGCAGGAACCGCCGCAAGCAGCGGGTCAGGGTTGCCCGGATCCACGAGCAGGTGGAGAACCGGAGAAACGATTTCCTGCACACGTGGAGCCGGTACTATGTTGATCGATATGATCACATCGCTCTGGAACACCTGAACATCAAACCGATGGTTGAGTCGCTGGACGCGAAACTCCGCGGCAGATCCAGATCTATTCTCGATGCCGCGTGGTACAAGGCCCGGGAGTTCATACGCTACAAAGCTGCGAATGCTGGTAGGTATGTGCATCTGGTCGATCCGGCCTACACGACCCAGGACTGTTTCCTCTGCGGGCACCGGGAGAAGAAAGACCTCTGGCAGCGGACCCATTGTTGTCCGGTCTGTGGGTATACCGTCCCGCGAGATCTGAATGCCGCACAGAATATTCTGAAACGAGCAGCCGTAGGGTGGGGCACACCCGAATCGACGCTTGTGGAGATCAGAACCGCTACACCGCCAAGTCTGGCGGTGCAAGTCCCGGTCAACGAAACAAGAATCTCCCGGCTTTAGCCCGGGGAGAGTGTCAAACGTCCCTGATACCTGCCTGAAGCATCCAGTAACGTATATCAGCGTTTGCAGTCAATGACTGATGATTAAACATGGGCAGAAAGCAGGGGAAACGGACAAAGCGTGAGGTCGAGACGTATGACGGCGGAGATCTTGACGCCGGCAACCCCACTCCAGCAGCATCGCAGGCTCTTTCCTTCGATACCCTCGTGGCGTCTGTCAAAACCAGCAGGTACCTGCAGGCCCTCATCGGGCTGACGCTCGTCGGGTTTCTCCTCCGGTTCTACAACCTCGGCTGGAACTCGCTCTGGCTCGACGAGGCTTCGACCCTCACGTTTGCCCGACAGTCGCTCATCGGCATCTGGGAGAGCACCGCCGGCGGGGAGTTCAACCCGCCGCTCTTCTACTGGCTGGAGCACGGGATGCTCCTCTTCGGGGATAGCGAGTTCGTGCTCCGCCTCCTCCCCGCACTCCTCGGCGTTCTGACGATCCCGGTTGTGTATCTCATCGGAAAGGAGTTCCGGGACCGAAATATCGGGCTCATCGCCGCTGCTCTCCTCACGTTCTCGCCCTTCCACATCTTCTACTCGCAGGAAGCCCGAGCATACGCCCCGATGCTCTTCTTCTTCTCCCTTGCGCTGCTCTTCTACGTAAGAGCAAGCCGGTCGAACGAGGCCCGTTCATGGGTCCTCTTCGGGCTCTTCTCCGCGGTCGCCTTCTGGATGCACTTCTACGCCATCGTGCCGGTCGCCGTCCTCATCCTCCACGCCCTCCTCACCCGCGCCGGCGAGTTCCGGCATGACGTCCGGAACGCGAGAAACCTGGCTTTCTCGGTCGTCGCGTTCGTCGTCGCAAGCCTTCCTCTGCTCATCGTAACGGTCAATCTCTTTCTCGTGAGGACTTCGTCCACCCCGACGTTCGGCATCCAGGGACTCGATGTCATCTACCAGACCCTCCTCCAGGTATCAGGGTTCAGCGACCTCATCCTGGTACCCTTCATCCTCCTCTTCGTGCTCGGCGTCGCCTACACCTGGCGCGAGGACAGAGACGGGGCACTCCTCCTCATCTTCATGATGGTCCTCCCGCTCGTGGCAAGCCTCATCCTCTCCTCAAGGATGCCGATGATACCCCGCTACCTCATCTACCTCCTTCCGGTCTACTTCGTCGGTATTGCGTCGGCGTATCCCGGGCTCTATGCCCTCGTGAGAGACAGGAGGGCGGTCTACCTTGCTGTCGCGGCGGCGGTCCTCGTGAGCGTCCCCTTTCTATCGACCTATTACACAACGCCCCAGAAGAACGACTGGCGGGGATTCTCCGCGGAGCTCGGGGGGATGACGGGGGAAGGCGACCTTGTCGTCGTGCTGCCGCCGTATATGGCGCAGCCGCTCGACTACTACTACAGCAACACGACCGACCGAACCCTCGAACTCGGGGCGACAACCGTGAAGGATCTCGAAGATATCCGGGACCGGTACCCCGACCGGCGTGCGTTCTACGTGGTGACCACCGATATCTTTGCTGCGGACCCCACCGGGGATGCAGTGGGCTGGCTTGACGGGAACGCAGCGTTCGCCGGGCAGCGCATGGGAATCTACCTCTTCACATCAGCCTAGGGGTGCACAATGGCTGACGTATACGACCTGACGGTGATCATCCCGACGTTCAATGAGGAGGAGAACATCGCCGCGATCATCGATGCGGTCAACGATGTCTTCCGGAGGAGCGGCATCCGCGGCGAGGTCCTGGTGGTTGACGACTCCTCAAAAGACCGCACGATCGAGATCGTGCAGGAGATCGCTAGCCAGAGTGACAACGTGCGCCTGATCGTGCGGAGGGAGGACCACGGCCTCTCCCAGTCGGTCGTCGAGGGATTCGGTGCGGCGCGCTCAGAGATCCTCCAGGTTATAGACGCCGATTTCTCGCACCCGCCGGAACTCATACCCCGCTTCTACGAGGCGATACGCGGCGGCGCCGATATCGCCATCGGGAGCCGGTATATGAAGGGCGGAGATATCGAGCAGTGGCCGCTTGCACGAAGGGTCATATCGTTCGGGGCCACGGTGTTTGGGCGTATCCTCTTCCCGGAGGTCACCGACCCCGTGAGCGGGTTCTTTGCCGTTCGGCGTGAGGTCGTTTTCGGCGCTCCGCTCACGCCGCGGGGATACAAAATCCTGATGGAGGTCCTCGGCAAGGGCCGGTGGCACTCGTTCGTCGAGATCCCCTTCATCTTTAAGGACCGCGCGGAGGGGACGAGCAAACTCAGGCCGGATACGATGGTGGACTACCTCCGGCAGTGCGCCGGCATCGCCCGCTTCTCGATAACCCGCCGGGCCGGACCGGTCTGGGATGAGTGGACAAAGATCGTCCGGTTCGGCCTCGTTGGGCTCTCCGGGATCCTCGTCAACATGGGGCTCCTCTACGCCCTGACCGAGGTTGCCGGCCTCTACTATCTCATCTCCGCCGCGATTGCAATCGAACTCTCGATCGTGAACAACTTTGTCTGGAACGACATCTGGACGTTCGGGGCCGCAGATAATCTCAGGCTCGAGCGGAAGATCCAACGGTTCGGGTCGTTCCAGGCGGTCTCTATGGGCGGGCTCGTCATCAATATGGCCATCCTCTACCTCCTCGCGGATGTTGCCGGAGTCTACTACCTCGTCGCGAACCTCGCCGGAATACTCATCGCGTTTATCTGGAATTATGCGGTGAACAGGCACTATACCTGGAAAGAGACATAGTCTTCGAGAAAGTCCCCTTGCCTCCAGGGACTGCGGGAGAGTCTCCCGGCCTCCAATCGCTGCAAGGTTAGTTACAATCGCTCAGTTCACTCCACCCCGGAGGGAGTCAGGCCGGGGCCCGGATATCGTTTTACCCATCGCCCGTATAGTAGTTGCCCGCTCTGCCGTGAGCCGGTTCATCGGTGAGACCCCCGCATTACCGGGAAGGAAGGCCCCTTCCGGCCGACCATACCCGTCCACGGGAGGAAGGATCATTCCAATCAGGATCGATCTCCATGAGTTGACCGGTACGTCATCGCAATACATTTGGATAGCGTTATCTGCAGTCGGGTGTACTTAAAAGCATTATGAGCCGCGTGAGGGGCCAGTACGACGATACAGCCCGGGAAAAGAGTGTGCTGGGCATAAGGTTCTCAGAGAAAGAGTTCTCGAAATTTCGGGAACACTTTGCAATGCTTATTGCCCTATCGATCATCACAAAGGTCGCCGTGGTACTTTTCACGACCGGGATCTTTCACTCGTTTGTCGACATCTTCGATGTATCGGTATATTACCGGTACGCGATGCAGGTCCTCGGGGGAGCGATACCCTATGTAGACTTCTCTCTTGAGTACCCACAGTTATCGCTGGTTGTGATCCTGGTTCCGCTCATCTTCACCGTGCTGACAGGGGACCCATCGACGTACCTTGTTGCGCACCAGGTGTTCATGTCGATTTTTGATATTCTAACAACCCTGCTTGTATATCTCATCGCGTTGAGGGTATCCGACCAGAGATGCGCTTTCATCTCGGGAGTGCTTTCTGCAACGGCATTCTCATCAGCGTATTTTGTGCTGACGAAATACGACGCCTTTCCGACATTTCTCCTGATGCTCTCACTGTTCCTCTTTATTTACCGGAAGGAGATCTGCGGTTACCTCTCAGCGGTCGCCGGGTTCCTGGCCAAATGGTTCCCGGGTCTCGCGATACCGTACTTCGCCCTTCACGAGTACATGAGCGGCAGGGACCCACGGACCATCGGCCGCCATATCATCGCATCAGCAGCTCTGCTTCTCATAATAACCCTGCCGTTTGCGGTGCTGAACAGTTCGGTGTTCCTCGCGACGTATACGGCGCACACCGGAAGAACCGCCCTGGCTCACAGTTTCTGCTACTATGTCGACTTCGCCCTTGAGAACGTTCTCGGGCTCTCGTTCTTCGCACAGGTTTCGCTCCTGCTGATGGCTGTCGTCCAGATATTCCTTCTGGGGTATTATTACTCGGCAAAGAATACCAGCGCTGAGTATCTCTGCGCGTTCCTCTTCTTCAGCACGTTTGCGTTCGTCATATTCAATAAGGTCTTCAGCCCGCAGTATCTCCTCTGGATCACGCCGTTCCTTGCCATATTCCTGGCTCGTTCCTACAAGGAGATAGCGCTCTTCTACGCAATCCAGGCGTGGGTGTATCTTGAGTTTCCCATCCTTTACAGGTCCATCTACATCAATGACGGATATTTCGTCGGGGATAGCAGTCCGCTCGCCTCAGTCCCGTTCCTCTTCTTTACGATCAAGTTCATCCTGCTGCTCGCTGCTTTCGGCATGGTCTGGATCTCTCTGAAACATCCCGATCTGAGAGTGGTCTGGACACTGATCCATCATGAAAAGAGCATGTAATTGTTTTGCAAGACAGTCGGAGGTGCCGGGGACAACATTTTTTCCGGGTGCCGGAGCGACCGGCGCGCCAGGACGGTAACAAATGGGAGATATCGGCTGGACTGCCGACAACCCCTCACCCGGAATACGCGCGAATAACACCCCGATACACATCCACAGCCTTCTCAAGCTGCTCCACGGAGACCCGCTCGTCCACCGCGTGCAGCGTCGGGATCTCCCCGGGCCCATACTCCACGACATCAAAGCCCTCGGCGCGGAGGTACTTCGCGTCGCTTGCGGCCCACTGGAGGAACGGGACCGCCGGCATGCCGTAGACCCGTTTAACTTCGTGGCAGACTGTCCGGACAACCCGGGCGTCCGGGGGCGTCAGGGTCGGTTCGGCGGCATCCATCTCGCGTATGGCGGCGTCCGGGGCATGCTCGGCGATGCTCTTCTTCAGGTCGTCGAGAGAGCACCCCCACGGCACCCGGATATCGAGTTCCATCCGGCACTGCTCCGCCACGATGTTCGCCTTCTCCCCACCCTCTATCCTTCCGGGGTTGAACATCACCCTCGTGAGGATGTTGTCTCCTCCCTCGAGCCCGAAGACGTCGTGGAAGACCCGGGCAGACTGTGCGACGAGCGGCTGCAGGGCTTCGGCGGGCGGGAACGGGTGCGCATGGACCTCCCGCAGGTAGCCGACGAGATCAACCGCCGCCATGATGGCGCTCTTCCCAACCATAGGATAGAGAGAACTGTGGCCCGGCCTGCCACGGAAGGAGAGGTCGACCCGGTAGAGGCCTTTCTGGCCGACCGCCGGGCTCATCGCCGGCGTCGGTTCGGCTATCAGGCAGTCGCGGGGCAGGAGCAGGTTCTTTGCCAGCAGCGACCGGATCCCGTACGGGCCGCCGGTCTCCTCATCGCAGACGAAGGCGAACTGCGCCTTCGGCGCGACACCGCTCTCGACGAGATCCCGGTAGGCGATGAGGAGGGCGGCGCATCCCCCTTTCATGTCGGTGGCGCCTCTCCCCCAGACGTAGCCTTCAGCGACCTCTCCGCTGTGGGGGTCGTGCGTCCAGTCATCGGGGATTGCGGGGACAACATCCACATGGCCGCAGAGGAGGAGGCGGGGATCAGGCTCGGTCGTGATGAGATCGTCCCGCCCGCCCGGATGGGAGACGACGCGGCTCTTCACGCCGAGCGAGTCGAGGAACTCCTTGATGAACTCGATCAGATCAGCCGTGCTCCCCGGCGGGTTCTCACTCCTGATCCGGACGAGCGATGAGGTGAGGCGAGCGACATCCATGCGTGGTCTCCTCAGAAGCCTTATTCGGGTCTGCTACTCGCGTACTCATCGAAGAGGCGGGCGAGCGTTGAGGTCTTATAGATCTGTTTGATGAACTTCGGGTCAAAGAACTCATCGATGAACGTCGAGAGGTAGTTGGCCGGGATCGCCTTTTTATCGTCGGGATTGAGCACGATGCGGAAACTCCGGTACTGGGCGGGGTCGTCGCGGTCGTAGACGCCGGACCAGAGCATCGGGAGTTCCTCGAACTTCTCCGGGTGCTCATCCTTCAGCCAGTTGATGAACCCGGGGAAGTATGCCCGCTCGCCGGCCTTCTCCTCATCCACGCGCCACCGCATATACTCCATGCTCATGATATTCCGGGGCGACATGTAGTTGTAAGCCTGGATGCCGAGGGTGAAGTCGATGTGGGCGAGGGCATCGGTGAAGTAGAAGTACAGGACTGGATGAAACTCGGAGGGATTTTCCAGGATCAGCGATTTGCCGTACAGCTTCTGCATGGCACGGGCATACTCATTCACTTCCAGCATACCCTCCTATTGGGGAGAGTGGTACAAAAAGTACTCCTTCAATGCAGGCAGGGATGGAACCGGAAATGCCGGGCGGGGCCGGTGGTGGGGGACCGGGGTCAGTGTAGGGGGCGGTGCCTGGACCGGGGCGGGGCGGGATACCGTATCGGT
>ENA-UOOK01005156-UOOK01005156.1-fermentation-metagenome-genome-assembly--contig:-NODE-5156-length-13342-cov-11.476180_pt1 | contig 13342 bp, 17 predicted proteins | sample MGYA00245777_ERZ724023 | MGnify/ENA primary metagenome ERZ724023 (study PRJEB28704, sample SAMN03018312) | fermentation metagenome | biome: anthropogenic terrestrial biome; feature: soil... | reverse complement strand
CAAATAACCAAGTCCAACCTTCTTGCTTATCTTTATAAGCTTGATAAGCTAAATAAGCTCCTACAAACATTGTAAAAAATCTAAGGAATTGAAAATATCCATAAGGTAATCCATCTAATAATGCAATAAAAAGAAAGATCGTAGCTATAATTATTAAAATTTTATTATTTACTTTCATAAATTATTTTTAAAGCCTTATTAGTCAGAATCTTTTTCAATTTTAGGAAGAGTTCCAAAATCATAAATTAACTTTTCCTCACTACAGTCTACAGAGCTTGGTGATGCATAATAATCAGATTCTGACACCTCATACACTCCATATATTTTTTTAAAATTCTTTCGACAATTATCAATTGTAGCCAGCAATCGCTTTGAAGCAATTAAATCTTCTTCACTTTTTGTTTTATCTAAGGATTCATTTTCCCATTCCTTATTTCTAAGTAAAAGTTTTTTATAATTATTATAATCAGGATATGTATCCTTTGAAAACAATGAGAAGCCTACAGCTTTAATAAGTTTAGCGGTTTTAAAATCCTTTTCTTTCATTCTTTCTTCAAAGAATAAATAATAAGCACATTTAATATAATTTTTAGGATATGGCAATAAAGATCTAGGAACAGGATTAAAAAACATTTGTTGTAATTCGTTCAGATTCCGCAAATTAAAATCGTTGAACTCAAAAAAAACCTTTTTAGCTAGATCGTAATTAGGTTCATTATATTCTGGAATAGTATTTTTTATTTTATGATATATGGATATAATTTCTGAGTTTGATAGAGAATGTAAAGTTTTTTCTTTTTTAGTTGTTTCTTTTTTTAAAGAAAGCTTGTTTAAATTCATACCTATTCTTATCTCACCATCCCAAGCAATATTATCAAAAAGTTTTTTTGGGTCAGGTGTAATCATATGTTCACCATTGTTGAATGAATAATATTCATCAAGCTCACCACTGGATGCAATAGTATAATGAAGTCCATGATCTGAACCAGACAGTCCTCTTGGTAATTTTGTTTTTGGTATATAAGTAACCAACAAATCCCATTCATTATTATCAATTTTTTCTAACCATATCGGATCATCAAATACCATTGTTGCTAATTTAAAATCATCTCTATGAACTATCGGCAAACTAACAGGCATATTTAATATAGATGATTCTACAATCAAATACCCATATGGTTTAAACATACTTTTTGCAACAACCTTTCCATTTTCATTTATTACAGTTCCATTTCGATCAAAATCTTTAACCTTAAAAACTTCCTCAATAATTTGTGTCCAGGGAATCTCTGAACCAATTTCAGGTATTAAGTTTTTTTCTTTACTAAAGAATCCCATACATTTATTTTATATCCTTTTTTTAAAATACTTTTATTAGACCTATTATTAATTAAAGAACTCAAATGATTGGAGCTAATGGGCTACTAGTAAGTACTCCAAACAAATATCCTTTAACTTCAACTATTATAAAAATATATTCACATTCTCATTATATATTATCTATCTCTTAAAACAAAAAACAAAACCGCTCTTTCGGAGAGTTTAGATTAAAATTTTTTATTCTTGGTGTGCCTATCCGGATTTGAACCGGAACTGAGGGTTCCACAAACCCTAGTGCTAACCATTACACTATAGGCACCATACATTTGCGAAATCATTTTAACACAAAATTTTTGTTTTTGAAACTCTTCTTAAAATAAAAATCAGCATATACATGCTGATTCCTTATTTCTTGTGCCCGAGACTGGACTTGAACCAGCATGGGATAATTCCCGCTACCACCTCAAGGTAGTGCGTCTACCAATTTCGCCACCCGGGCAATTAAGCAAGATAATAATATCAAAAAAAATAGATTTATCCAAATAAAAATCTCGCTATTTAGCGAGATTTTTATTTATTTTTATTCTGTACCTCCTTCTATCACCTCTTCCGACTCAACTTCAGTAGTAGTGATTCCGTCTTTCTTTACCAGACGAGTATCAGCCTTCAATTTTCTCCTAATGTCTTTTTTAGCTTTTTCTCTAACATAATAAATCTTACTTCTTCTAGCTTTGTTTCTTCTAACGATTTCAATCTTGTCTATATTGGAAGAGTAAAGAGGATAAATTTTTTCTACCCCTACCCCAGAAGCTATTTTTCTAATAGTAAAAGTAGCAGTAATGCCTGAACCGTGTTTTCTAGCAAGAACTAAACCTTCAAAAGCTTGTAGACGAGTCTTACCGTCTTTATCTTTCAATTTGTTCCAAACACGAACTGTATCTCCGGTAGAAAAATCAAGATTTTTTCTTTCTTCTATATCTACTTTTGCTAATTTGATATTTGTTTTCATATTTTATATATATAAAAAATCTTTTACAAAATAAAAATATTTTGTGAGAAACTACCCTCGCCTCGCCATAACATTTGCTAAGGCAGGCTTGTCTTATAATTAGGTCTAAACTCGGATTTTTTACCTTAAATATCTCTATTTAATGTTCAGATATTAACACAAAAAAACCTTTCTCGCAAACTAATTTTTATAACCGAGCTCTTTTAAAACCTTTTTCATGTCTGCATGTTCTTTTGCTATAAAAGTTTTTTCTTTGACTGTTTTATCTTTGTCTAATATTTTGATTTTTAAAGAAAAAGCGTGGAGCATTGGGCGGGTAAGTTTGGTTTTAAATTCTTTCTGAATCTTTTCTTTTTCATTTACTCCTACCCCATATAAATCATCCCCTAGTATTGGATGGCGAATGGATTTTAAATGCACTCTAATTTGATGAGTCCTGCCAGTTTCTGGGTAACATTCTACCAATGTAAAAGGATTACCAGTCTTGCTTCTTAGTCTTTCTATAACCTTATATCTTGTCACTGCTTCTCTCTCTTTTCCCGTCACGTCCCCTTTCCCATCATTTGTAAAAAAGTCTTTAGTGTTTTTTTTGCGAAAATCTGATTTGCTACGAGAAATTGCAGCATCAATAATTCCTGTATCATTTTTAATATGCCCTACTACTATAGCTCTATAAATTTTCTTTGAAGCGTGAGAGTGGAATTGTCTTTTTAGAAAATTAAAAGCATCTTTTTCTAAAGCAAAAATCATTACTCCAGTTGTGCCAGTATCCAGCCTATGAACCACCCCTTCTCTTCCTTCTTCTCCAACTTCTTTTAAAACACTTTGCCAAGTTTTCTTTTTAAATTTTTTTTTAGCAAAATCTTTCAACCAGTCAGACAAAGTGTATTCATTTTTTCTACCATCTGGATGAGTCATAATGTGGGCTGGCTTATCAATCACTATTTGAAAATCATTCTTGAATATAGTTTTTATTTTTGGTTTTTTTATCATATTTTTCTTAATTAAATAAAATACTTTTGAAAATTTTTGACGCTCTTAAGGGTCTAGAAAATTTGAGAAAGTGATTTTTTGTTTAATTTATTAGTTGCGGAAAAACACTTTTTGAGTTATTATATCACAGTAAGAAAATATGTCCGACTCCACTAAAGTTTTGTCGTGACCATGGGAGATTAGCTCAGTTGGTAGAGCAGCTCGTTTACACCGAGAAGGTCAGGGGTCCGAGTCCCTTATCTCCCACAAAAATCTAAAAGATTTTTTAAATAATTTAGACCCCGTAGTTCAATGGATAGAACGAGAGCCTTCTAAGCTCTAGATCTAGGTTCGATTCCTAGCGGGGTCACAAACAAAAAAAGCCCGAAAGGGCTTTTAATATTTTAACGTACTGGCCGCTTGATAAACGCGATGAGTATTCATAAACAATCTTTCCATCGAATCAAAAAGATTAAGCTCCAAGCTCACTCTCTCCAGAGTTCTTTCTTCACAAAAGTGAAGATGCTGATGCGCTATCGCGTAAACCACAGGAAGAAGGTTTTGATATAAAAACTTATATTCTTCTTCCGTAAATTTTTTTTGGTATTTGATTCTTCCAATTACTGTCGGAAAATCTTTTAAAGCCTTTTCAGCAAGATTCTTGTTCTTTTGAATAAAAGTCTTAATCTTTTTAGCCGCCTTAATAATCTCTTCTGGGGTTTCCTTTTTTTCAAAATCTCCGAAAAGAGAACCCAAATACTCTTTTTTTGATTGAACCATTTTATATTTATTTTAAAATTAAACAAACATCACTATACACATAGTACAACATTTTTCGGAAAAACGCAAATCTTAATATTCTACCTTTCTTTTAGTTCTATCTTCCAATTTTCTGCCGAGCATTCTTTTTACAGTTGGAGAACCACAAATGGTGACAGTTTTTTCTTTGTTCTCAGGTTTTTGGATAATGGGTATAATGGTGTCTAAAATATCATCAATTACAAAAGTGGTTTTTTCTTCTATGTCTTTTGCTCCAAAAGGTATAACAAGATCGTTTAAAATTACACAATCTTCGTGAATGCAAATATGATTGACCCCTAAAAGACGCTCTTCTTCCAGAACTCCAATAGTTGGAATATAATCTCTGTCTTGGAATCTATCTTTAAAGAATTTAGACATATTTATATATTTATTTTAACACAACAAGAAAAATTCTTCTTATCTCATTTGAGAACCGGCCGGCATTTCAGTTGTTGGAGTGAGCAACGCTAAAGTATCTTCTCCTGTTGCCAATATCATAGCCTGAGATTCCAGTCTCATAATTTTCCTTGGCTCCAAATTGGTCACAAAAGCAAATTGTTTATTTAAAAGAAAATCTTTTTCAAAATATTTTTTAATTCCAGAAACAACTTGTCTAGGATTTTCTTCTCCAAAATCCACGAAAAGCTTATAAAGCTTTTCACTACCCTCCACTTCTTCTACCTCCAAAATTTTTCCAATTTTAATTTCCACCTTTGCCAAATCTTCTATATTTATCATATTTTAATTATACTGTGTCTGATTAAATTAGCACGAAACAGATTTTTCCGATTATATCACTTTTTATTTTAAGAAAAAACCCTAACTCTTAAAAAGATTTAGGGTCTTTGTGCAAAATGAGCAAAATATTCCAAAAGCTTTCTCTATCCTGTATTCCAATGAAGGCCTAGAGTTTGTCATAAAGAACAATTTAGCTCACAATAAATAGTGTAACAAAAAGCTAAGAAGTTGCAAATATTTATCCCCTGTTCTTTTTGTCTAAAAATCTCTGTAAAATAATCGCTGCCGCAGAATCGTCAGCATTTTTTCTATCATCAAATCTTCTAGCTTCTACAGTAGAAAGCCACTCTTTTTCAAAAAATATTTCTATATCTATTTTTTCTTGTAATTTTTTAACAAAAATTTTACTTTCTCCTAAAATACTATTCGCCTCCCCTCTCAAATTCACACTCTCTCCTACAACTACATCCTTTATCTGTTTTTCTTTTAAAATCTGAATAATTTCTTCTAAAGATTTATCTTTATTTTTATTTAGAATAATAGAAAAAGGAAAAGCAAATTTTCCTTCTGCGTCGGAAACGGCAACTCCTATTTTTTTACTTCCATAATCTATGGCTAAATATTTTTTCATAAAAATTTATCACCAATCAATTTAGCCTTTATTTAATAAATTTTTTAAAACTTCTCTGGCTATCAGTCTATCATCACTAGAAACTTTTTTACCTTTAATACTCATAGTATTAAGTGAGCCTCTGGTAGCCAATAAAACTATGTCGTCCTTTTTAGCTAATTCGACAGCTTTCTTAATAGCTTCACCCCTGTCTAGAAGAATAAAAAGGTTTTCATTATAAACCTTCCCAGCTCTGACTGCTTCGTCGGCAATTTTTTTGGACAAAGTCATTTCGTCGTCAAAATAAGGATCAGAATTGGAAACTATAACCATATCCGCCTTTTCACCAACCGCTTTTCCCATATCATAAAGACGTTGCTCATCTCTTCCTCCTCCGTCACCGCCAAGCACTATAATAATTTTATTATTATCGTCTTTTTTTAAATTTTTAGCTGTATCAAGCAAATTGTTCATGCTTAGTTTTTCATGAGCATAGTCAACAATAACCTTGAAATCTTGACCTTCTTTTATTTCCTCCATTCTTCCAGGAATCAAACTCAACCTTAAAAGACCGTCTTGAATCTGAGTAAAGTCTAGCCCATATCTTTCTCCTAAAATTATGGCGGGAAGAGCATTGTAAATATTAAACTTCCCTAAAGTATTTAATTTAAAATCTGAGCCTTTATATTTAAAACTTATTCCAGAATCTCCTTCTTCTATTTTTGAAACATCTTCTAAAGAAAATTTTATATTCTCTGCACTACTTGCTTCCAAAAAGAATTTTGCATTTTCATCGTCCTCATTTACCAAGACCAGTTTTAAACTATCGAAAAGTTTCTTTTTAAAAATTCTCATTTTAGCTGCTCGGTATTTTTCAAAAGATCCTCCGTGTGAAGCTAAATGCTCTGGAGAAAGATTGGTAAAAACTGCCACATCCAAAAACAAACCTAAATGCCTGAATTGTTTTACTCCTTCACTAGTTACTTCTAGAACCACATATTTACATCCAGCATCCCTCATTTGCTTTAAAGTCTTTTGCAAAATAAATCTTCCTGGCATACTCATATGATATTTATTTGGAAGATCTTTTTCTCCAATTTTAATATTAGCCGTAGAAATAAGTCCTATTTTCTGTCCAGTCTCTGAAAGGACGGAATGTATAAAATTTACCGTAGAAGTCTTTCCTTTAGTACCCGTCACCCCCACCATAATCATCTTGTGAGCCGGGAAACCGTAGAGAATAGTTCCTGTAATAGCTAACAAAAAATGATAAATTGGTTGAACTAATCTATAAAGTTTTTTAGGTATGAGTTTTTCAATTTTTCTCAATATTTTTTCTAACATAGGATTTAGCTAAATTTTACCACGTTAAAACTTTTCCACAAATGTTAAGCTTATTATTTGCATTTTTTACTGGATTTTATATAATACTTAAGTAAACTTAAATACCAGAGAAGTTTACGTAAGTTGAAAACCCCCGAATCTTCGGGGGTTTTCAACTGGTTAATTTTAGTCTTTAAACAATTCTTCAAAAAGCTCGATTTTGTCCCCCATTAAATATCTGTCTAAATTAAAAATATTATAAGCGTCTTTTCCTGTTCCTCTAGTGATTCCTACCGCCCCCGAATACCCTAAATTTTGAACTAAAAATTTTATTTTTTCATTTTGTCCTCCATAGGGATAAGCTAAAACCTTTTCAACATTTTCTTTTCCAAATGTTTTCTCCAACAAATTTTGATTGTCTAAAATTTCTTTTTTTATAATACTCTCTCTTTGTTCTGGTAAAAATGTGTGTCGTAAAGTATGGTTGGCTACAGTTATTCCACTATCAAGCATTTCTTTTATTTGTAAAGAGCTTAGGCAAGCCGGATATTTATCAATACAATCCATATATAAAAACAAGGTAGCTTTCATACCGTATTTTTTCAAAATTGGAAAAGCTTCTGTATATTGAGTGACATAACCATCATCAAAAGTGATGACGACAGATTTTTCTGGAATAGGATTTTCTTTTTCATTTTTTAGATGATTTATATATTCCACTAAAGAAATCGAAGTGTAGCCCTTGTCTTTTAAGAGCTTCATTTCTTTTTCAAAAATTTTAGGAGAAGTAATAAAAAGTCTAGTTTTAGGGCCATCAATAGACTCTATTTCTCGTATCTGATGGTATCCTAAAATCACTACCTTATTTTTTGGTAAAACTTTCACCTTGTCAGAGTCTATATTTTTTCCGTACAACTGAGTCAGCTCTTCCACATTTAAAGCTTTTTCAAAAAATTCTACCTCCTCTTCTAAAGAAACCGCATTTTTTCTTTCAAAATAATCTGCCGTCAAAATGTTGCTTATTAAAAAAGGCAAGAAAAATAATACTCCCAAAAGAAGAGCTTTTGCAAAATGGTTTAATTTTGCTTCATCTTTACTTTTTGCCCTCATCACAATGAGCGCATTATAAGCTAAAAAGATTAAAAAACAAACCTTAAAATAAGGTTTGTTTTTTAATAAATCTTTAAGATTTAAGATATGGGGACAAAGTCTCCCAATCTAAAGTTGTTTTTATAACACCTAAAGCTCCTGGAGCTATTTGATATTGATTAAATAAAAAAGTTATACCTTCATCAAGAATATAAAAATTTTGAAGATTGGATCCGTAAAAAAATCCATCACAATTACACTTTTCTTTATCAAGAGTTACTCCGTCAGCTTTCAAATAAGCGAGCCCCATACCTTCCATCATCATATCTTCCATAAACATTCCGTTTTGCTCTTTTTTAATTTTTGCTGCCAAAATTCGGCTCAACTCTATATCATTATTATTCTCAGAAATATTTAACACGTCTTCGATATTGACTCTTCCTTCATTATTAAAAGTAAAAGTGTTAATTTGGGCACTCCCGTGAGCTCCTCCTGAAAATTGATAAATAGTAAATACATAAGAAACTGTGCCTTTGTTTAGGGATTCAAAGGTTTCGTAAGAAATATCATAACTATAAACCATTTCCGGCCTGTCTGGATAAAGATCAGACAAAGCTTTTTCTTCATTATAAATTTCTCCCCCAACTTTCCACTCCTGTTGTTTATTTTCTACAAGATAAGAAATAAAAGTTTCTATTTCTTTTTTTATGTCTCTAGAGTCAACTGGATATTTGACCGAAATCTCATAAAAATCATTCTTGTCAGTAATAGCCCTTTCTTCGACAAAATCACTCTTTGCCGAATTAGACATTATAGATGTAGTTGCTGGAATCTGATTGGAATTTTTAGAATTTTTAGATATTTTCCAAAATGAGAAAATTAAAGCTGTTAAAGTGATGATTAACAATATTAATAAGACAATTTGATTTCTTTTCATATACCTTATTATACTACTTTAATCTTAAAGCAACTAATTTAGTTTTTTAAGAGTGCTAGCAATTTGATCAATTAAAAGTGAGATATTAAAGCTTTCTCTTTCGACAAGACATTCTGTTTGCTCAGGATTGTCATAATTCATACATTGCGTAGCTTTAGAGCTAAAAGTCATAATTAAAGTCTTTCCTTCGAAAGAAAGAGCGTAAGCATAATTGGTATAAACACTCCCAGCAGCTCCCTCACTTTCTCTGGTTACACAATATTCTTTATCATTAATCATTTCTTTTTTGGTTTGCCCAGCTGGAAGAACTTCTTCTCCAGCCTCTAAACAAGAAAATTCTTGTTCGTAAAGATTTATTTTAATTGGCCAATCAACTGGACTAATATACTTAGTCCCAAAACTTTCTGGAAATTTAAAAGAAAAACCACCATCTTCTCCAGCGAGCCAACTTTCAGATACAAATATTTCAGTGCTAGAGCTGGTTGTCGAAGTCTCCGCTGGTCTATCTTTTGTATAAAAACGAGTTATAAAAGTAGCTAAAATTACTATTAAAATTAAAGCAATCAACATTTTAGTTCTTTTGTCTTTATTTTTTTCATCCACTAAGTCCTTTTGTTCTATATTTTCCATATATTTATTATTGTCTTTTTTAGTCTTTAGAAAAGATTAATTTTTATTCCTTTTATTCCTACTAGAATATTTTAGTACAAAAAAGATAAAAAGTGAAACTATAATTAATAGAGTAAAGATAAAGAAAAAATATCTATAATTATCTCCAAAGACATTTCCAAAAAAATATCCTATACCCAAAAGTAGTAGAACGAGCACCAAGTCTGTCCCTATAGAATATTTTAAAACTTTAGCTAAAGGATATTTAACAAGTCCTGACAAAATTAATATCGGCACTATAAAAACCATAGTGACTTTACCAAAAATAATCATTTTGCCAGGATGTTCTCCCCAAAATTTCTCCAAAGACTGAATCTTTTCCTCATACTTTTTTATAAATTTTAAATTTAATCCAAGCTTTCCTAAAAAATAATACAAGGTGTCTGGTATTAAATTTCCAAAAACCAAAATTAAGTAAGTTGGCCAAAAAGCTAATTCTTTAATATTTACTAAAAATCCAGCCAGAATCCCTAAAACCCTCCCCTCCAATAAAGCCGCTACAACCAAAAATAAGTATTTATAGGAAGCTAAAAAAGAGGCTACACTTTGCAGAAATGTGTCTATCATAAATATTTAGATTATTATACCGTTTTTCTGATAGAATATGAATAACTCTTTATGGAAATATTTATCACTAACATAATGAATCAATTTGGTTATTGGGGAATGTTGTTTTTAATATTTATAGAAAATATATTTCCTCCAATTCCTTCAGAAATCATTCTTCCTTTCGGCGGATTTGTGACGACTTTAGAAAAGTCTGAAGTCACTGTTTTTGGATTAATAATCTTTGCTACCCTAGGTTCAATATTTGGAGCTTTTATTCTTTATTGGATTGGAACGCTTCTCAATGTAAACAAGTTAGAAACTTGGTTAGAAAAAAAATGGATCAAAAGATTAGGTTTCAAAAAAAATGAAGTTGAAAAAACGGTAAAATTTTTTGAAAAATGGGAAGGAGTAGCGGTATTCTTTGGAAGGTGTGTGCCAATTGTTCGTAGTTTGATCTCAATACCAGCCGGCATGGTAAAAATGAATTTACTAAAATTTACCCTCTACACCGCTTTTGGATCTTTGGTTTGGAATACACTTTTAATTTCAGCCGGAGCTTTTCTTGGAGAAAACTGGAGAAACGTTGTGACTCTTGTAGACGAATATAAGAATATAGTTTTAATAATTCTTTCGACAGTAACTATTATTTTAATTTGGAGATATTTCAAAAAAAGAAATTCGTATAAATAACAAGACGAATAATATTTTTATATTATTTTAAATTAATCTTTGGCGGAAGTGGTGAGATTCGAACTCACGATGAGTTGCCCCATGCCGGTTTTCAAGACCGGTGCCTTCAACCACTCGGCCACACTTCCCTATTTAAAGCTTAAAAAGTATAGCATAATCAGCTTTAAAATGCTATACTTTAATTCTACCAATGAAATCTTATTAATAAAGAATTACAATGAAAATATATGAGTTTAGTAAATAAAATCAAAAAATTATTTAAAAAGACAAAAAAGGAAGCTAAAAACACTCCAGAAAAAATAGAAGACACAATTGAGGATATAAAAGAAAATATTCAAGAAAAAATAGAAGATTTGAAAGAAGACATAAAAGAAGAAGTAGAAGAAATTAAAGAAAAAATAGAAGAATCTATAAATTAAATTTAAAAATAAAAAATAAAAGCGGAATCTCTCCGCTTTTATTTTTTTCTTTTCTATATTAAAATCAACTTCTTATGAGAATAGTAATTTTAGACAATATTCGTTCAGCCTTAAATGTGGGCTCAATTTTTAGAACCAGTTCAGGTATTGGAGTTGATAAAATTTTTCTTTGTGGAATTACCCCTATCCCTTTTGAAACAGCTAAAAAATTTGAAAACCAAAATAAAAAACGAAAAGACTTTGTAAAAACTTCTCTCGGCTCAGAAGACGAAATCTCTTGGGAATATAGAGAAAATATTTTAGAAGTTATAGAAGAATTGAAAGAAAAAAAATTTGAAATTCTTACTTTAGAGCAAGATGAAAAATCTGTTGATTATAAAGATTTAAAAATAGAAAATGAAAATATTGCTCTAATTCTTGGTAGCGAGACTGCTGGTGTACAAAAAGAAGTCTTAAATCTTTCAGATAAAATTACAGAGATCCCAATGCTTGGATTAAAAGAATCTCTAAATGTGACTATTGCCTTTGCAATTTTAGCTTATAAACTTTGGGATAGATAGTTTATTTTAACTTTAATTTAAAATTATTTTTTCTTAAATAGTTATCTAGACTTTTTATAAAATTTTTATTCTTAGGATTTTTATCTGAAAAAAAATCTTTTATACTCTTTTCTAAAAGCTCTGAAAAGAGTTCGCTTATGAATAAAAATGCGAAAACTAATAATATTATTATCGGATTAGAGATAGAAAATTCTCCTAAACTAACATTTTTGAATAAATTAATACAAAAAAATTTGTATACCATTAACAATATAACTAATATTACGGATTCCACAAATAATATATGTTTATATAATTTAAAATAATTAAAAAATGGATCAGGAGTTTTTTCTTTTGGTTCATAAAATTTTCCTTCCTTTAAAATTTCATATCTAAATAAAAATATTTCAACTTGGTCGTATTTTTCATGAGCTAACCAAAAAGTAAATTTTAGCAACTTATCAATTAATAAATTTATTTTTTTCTTAAATTTAAGTCTGTCTGCTAGATGATTTTTGATTAAAATATCAACAAATTCGTTTAAAGTAAATTTTTTATCTCCATTTTTAAATTTATAAATTATTTTTCCTTCAGATTCGTTAAAAATAATATTTTCCCTATCTTTCGTGTTGGGGTTATAAAAGAAAGTAGTTATTTTATTCTTATATTTACTTATGTCAGTTATTGGATACTCCACATCTCCCTCCTTTCCTCCTATAGCCCTGGCTTCTTTTTCGGATATAACTTTAGGTCTTACCATATCTATAGAATAAAAAATTTCATTTTCATTTAAAATTGCTAATCGTATAAACATTCTATTACCATCTTTTTTAAAAATAGAGCCTTCTGGATAATCTTTTACTAGAGTAAAACCTATATCTTTTATTATTGGAATAATGTCATCTGTCCCTTCTTTTTGATACAAATTTGAAAATTTTTCACTTGTCATAATTTATAATCTTAAAGTAAAATATTTCTGAAAATATTTTACTTGTTATTTAAAATAAACCTTATAATTACTTGGAATAATCTCCATCTTATTAAATAAATCTATAGCTGATATTGTTTCTAATTCTGGCTCTTCTTGGCCTGAAATAATAACATTATAAATAAAAGCATTATTTTGTTTTTCTCTTAAAAATTCTAACTCATTTTTAGACAGTAAAAAAGAATTAGAATTTTTAAGAGACGTGCTTTTAACTTCAATAAATTTTTCTTCTCCATTTTCAAAAAATGAAAGTATGTCGTATCCCAATCCATCTCCATATTCTTTTGAAATATTTTTAACTTTCTCGGCTAAATTATGTTTATTTATACTCATTAAATACTCTTTCTCTAACAAATAAACGATTTCCTCCCCTTTTTTACCTACTAATGATTTATTTTTGTTTACCGAATCCCAGTCAATTTTTCTAGCAACCCTATATTTTTCATGATTTGGTAAATCTTCTTTTTTAATCTCAGTGTCAAATGTTGGAAGTACTATATTTTTTTTAATTAAAAATAAAATTTTTTTTCAGAATTTTATCAAAAATCAATTTTTATGCATAAAAATAACAAAATTCAGCTAAATTGCATAAAAATGCATCTTGACAGATTGAATGTAAAGATGTTACTGTCTGGTCATTATGAATTATATACAAGCAAACGCATGTCTCCATGCAGGCAAGTTCATGT
>ENA-UOOK01005154-UOOK01005154.1-fermentation-metagenome-genome-assembly--contig:-NODE-5154-length-13351-cov-3.617554_pt1 | contig 13351 bp, 11 predicted proteins | sample MGYA00245777_ERZ724023 | MGnify/ENA primary metagenome ERZ724023 (study PRJEB28704, sample SAMN03018312) | fermentation metagenome | biome: anthropogenic terrestrial biome; feature: soil; material... | reverse complement strand
TGGGGATTTGCGCGTTCGTATTCATTTCCTTACAAGCATCGTCGCAAATTCATGTAATGGGTAAGGTGCTCAGCCAAGAGGGTACTCCTGTGGAGTATGCCAGTATTAAGGTGGACAGCCTTTTCTTCTTCTCCGACTTGAATGGCAATTTTGATTTGACAATTCCGCATGGTCATACTTCGGATATGGTATTCTCTCATATTAGCTACCATAGTGTCAAGGTTCCTTATTCCTTATATGAGAAAGGTAAACTTACTGTGCATCTTACGGAAAAGGTGGAGGAGTTGTCTGCCGTAACGGTGTCTGGTCTGAAAGGCCAGGAGAAGAGAATCGCCTCGAAGGGGATGAAAATGCCGGGAGATGTGTCTTTTAGGAATATCAAAAATACTGTTTTTGAAACTGGGCCTATCCTGTCGAAGAAGCATGATTACCAAGTACGGGATCTTGAATTTAAAATGGTGAAATGCACGTATACAACTTGTACTATCCGTATCATTATCTATGATGTAACTGACGGGAAGTTTGCACCTGTCTTGCATGAACCTCTATATATCAAGTTCAATGACAAGAACAAGAATATGGATTATGTTGCCAAACTGAAGGAGGATGTGAGGTTGCTGAAGAAGCGTAAATATTATGTCGGACTGGCTGTGGTGTCAACTAACGGAACGGGTGAGATTCATTTCCCGGCTTATATCCATAGAGGTTATGTACATAACCTTGTTACCAATAAAACAAGGAAATGCTCTGCTACAATAGGCGTTTCGCTTATAGGGATGGATATAGAATAATAGACGTGATTTAAAATAATTACAAAGAATAATTGAAATAATTACAAATTTATTTGCAGGGAATAAATATTTATTATACCTTTGCAATATCAATAAATGAAACAATATACAAAGACGTTAAAAATACAAATTATTATGAAAAAGAAATTTATTTGCACAGTTTGTGGTTACATCTATGAAGGTGAAGAAGCTCCTGATCAGTGTCCGATTTGCAAGGCTCCTAAGAGCAAGTTTAAGGAACTGGATGAGAATACTGATGAGGACTTCAATTTTGCTACAGTGCATTATCTGGGTGCTGCATACAAAGAAGGCGTATCTGAAGAATTGATCAAACACTGCAAGGATACTTTTGCAGGTGAATGTAGTGAGGTGGGGATGTATCTGGCGATGTCACGTCAGGCTGACCGTGAAGGTTATCCTGAAGTAGCCCGTGCTTTTGAGCATTATGCTTATGAAGAAGCCAACCATGCATCACGCTATGCAGAGTTGCTTGGTGAGGTACTGAGCGATACAAAGAGCAATCTTGTTGCCCGCATTACTGCAGAAAAGGGAGCTTGTGCAGAGAAGTTTGCTATGGCCAAGAAAGCTAAGGCTGAAGGTAATGATACGCTTCATGACACTATTCATGAGATGGCAAAGGACGAGGCTCGTCATGCTGCCGGCTTTATCGGCCTTTACAAGAGATATTTCAAGTAATCAAGTACCAATCACAAATAAGAATGATTATGAAAAAGTACATTTGTAATGTGTGTGGATGGGTTTATGATCCTGCTGTAGGTGATCCTGACAACGGTATTGCTCCCGGAACAGCATTCGAAGATCTTCCGGAAGACTGGGTTTGTCCCGAGTGCGGTGTCGGTAAGGAAGATTTCAGTGTAGAAGAATAGTCATTATCATTTTTCAGGATAACCGTACAAATTCAGGCTTATAACCAATAAAGGGGTTGCACCATTTTGATGCAACCCCTTTTTCATTGTTATAGGAATCTATGATTTTTAATATCCAGGGTTCTGGAATTTCTTCAATTCATCAGGAGTCATCTGCATGGCATCGAGTTGACTCTGTGGTATTGGACGCAGATAATCTTCTTTTGTAATGGTACGTTTGTAGGTTACAGGAGTATGATCACCTGCAGCACTGCCTGCTATGGTATAACTTCCTGCGCGCTCAGCCCATGTCTGTGTGCGGACGAGGTCAAACCAGCGGTGGCCTTCCCCGAAATATTCACGGCTCATTTCATCAAGCAGGTAATTGATGGTTATGGTGCTTGGTGTAGCTGCAACCATCTCTGCACTGTGATCTTCGATTTTTGTCGTGTTGTCAGCATTGCTGAAACGCCATTTACCGGCTCTTGCACGGATCACATTGATCAGATTGCGGGCTTCAGTATTCATGTTGAGTTTCACAGCTGCCTCAGCGGCAACAAAGTAGAATTCTGAGAATTTCAGAATAGCATAAGGACGGGTACTACCTGCATTCGGCTGTCCAAGTCCTGCTCCGTTATCAGTACGGTATGGGCCGATCTTCCAAAGCATAGGGTACATGTAACGGCTGATACCTGATGGACCTACGACATAGTCAGCACGATTAGGAAGCGTACCCCCACCGATACCGTCTTCACCAGCACCGGAAGGATAGGTGATACCATTGTCACTGTTGACGAAACTCAGTACAGCATCGCCAGGAGCTATAGACAAGCCGTTGGCATTGGTAGCTGTTGCACCTGCATACTGAGTATCCTTATTCCAGTTGGCCCGGTATACGGTAGTGAAAGTTCCGTCATAGCGTGAATCCAGAGTCTTGTCGGCAAAGGTTTTGGTAAATGCTTCCTGTACGGGAGCCATACGAGTCCAGGGACGGCCCAGAGCCTGAGAGGCTTCACGGCGTACCGGGTTGAAGGATTTGCCGTCTGTAGTCTTAGCCAGCATGTTCGGATAATTCCAACTTACCATCCAGGATGCAAAGTTGTCCGGTGCACCACCGCTGCCGTAAGTAAGAGAACTGCCATTGTAGTATTCACTGCTTTCGGTATGGTCTGCCCAGAGCATCCACTCACTGTTACGGTCGTTCTGTGCTAAGTTGACATCGTAGAAAGTAGGTTGAAGGGCAAAAGGTCCGGGATGTGCAATACCATCCAAAGCCAGATCATAAGCTTTCTGGAAATACCATTTAGCATCGTGTCCGTCAGGATCGGTGCGGTTACATTCCGGATAGGTAGGGATGCTGTTCGGATTTTCCAGCCACCATGCATAGGTGAGGTAAGCCTGAGCCAGTACCAGACGCGCAGTATTCTTGCAAACACCGCCGGTGACACGAGGATTGTCAGGCAAGTTGGTTATTGCAGTGTTCAAGTCCGGGAAGATAGCCTTGGTATATACTTCAGGAACCGTGTTGCGGACAGAGGTACGTGAAGGATTGGAATTGAATTTCAGTATTCCTGCTCCCAGATCAAGTGGCACTCCTCCGAAGGTTTGAACCAGACGGAAGTAATCGAAGGCACGGAAGAAGCGTGCTTCAGAAATCAGACTTTCGCTGAATCCAGCAGCTGTGGCATTCTCTATGACATCGCTGGATGTATTGATATAGCCGAATGCATTTCCCCAGAGTACATCAGCGCGACTTGATGTGGCATCAAGTGTGCCGTTGCCGGAAAGGTCCGCATCTTTGAAGTTGCCGTCGGCAGACTGTGCGAAAGTGTATTCATCGGTTCCTGTCTCACAGTTGTTATAATAATAACCCTGTCCATAAGTATCGCGCAGATGCGCATAAAGAGCTGTCAGGGCACCTTCGATACCACTTTGAGTCTTCAAAAAATTAGGATCATATTTGCTTCGCGGCTGCTCATTGAGCACATCGGAACAACCTCCCAGCATGATCAGTGCAAGAGCTGCTGTACCCAGTGTTCTTATTTTATAAAATATCTTTTTCATTGTATGTTTGGATTAAGTTAGAATGTAATGTTGAGACCAAAGAGGAATGTACGTGTGGCAGGAGTATTGTAGCCTACTACCGGCAGAGTGTGGGCACCAGTGTAACCTTCCATGGTTACGGCCATTGTGCCGCTATTATTACTCAGCGTATTGGTCTCCGGATCGAGACCGCACTCATTCTTATAAGGAGAGAAGAATACGAAAGGATTCTCTACAGAGATGTATGCACGCAGGCGATTGATACCGAAGTCTTTCACTACTTTCAGTTTGTCGAAGTTGTAGCCCAGAGTGATGGTACGGATCTTCATATATCCGGCATTGAAATAGCCCAGGGTAGAACCGTATTTAGGGTTGTCACTTGACATGGCGCCACCTGGTTTCGGGTATTTGGCTCCGGTGTTATTCTCCGTATAGTAGTCAACTTTGATATTATTCCTACGTCCGCTGAGCATATTCAGGTAACCGTTGGCTGAGTGAATGGCACTGATGAGTTTACCGCCAATCTGGAAAGCACCTATTACGGTCAGGTCAAAGTTCTTATATCCTACAGTGGTGTTAAACCCACCGATCAGGTCCGGTTCCATGCTGGTGATCTTTCTATCGTCAGCATCGATTTTACGAGTTGGTTTTCCATTGGCATCGTAAGTTCCGGTATATTGTACCTTGATCATACCAACATTGCCGCCGGGTTCAAGGATGTCGAGATAAGGATCATTTTTCTGCCACAGGCCGATTTTCTTGTAGTCATAGATGACATCAATAGGATGGCCCACAAACCAGCGGTTGTCAACGTCTTCTTTAGCTCCTGAAGCCAGTGCAACCAGTTTGTTGCGGTTCTGGTAGAAGTTTACTCCGGCGCTCCAGTTCCATCCGTTATGATTGTCAAGGATAATTCCGTTGAGAGAGAATTCAAAACCGATATTTCTGGTTTTACCAATATTGGCGGTATAACTGCTTACACCCGTAGTTGCAGGCAGAGCAACGCCGAGCAACAGATCCTTGGTGTTCTGGATGTAGTATTCGAATGTACCGTTGATACGTCCGTTCAGGAAGGAATAGTCGAGACCGAAGTTCCATGTAGAAGAGTATTCCCATCCCAGATCTTCATTAGGCAGTGTAGATACATAATATCCACGTGCATATCCGTTACTCAGAGGCCCGAAGTTGTATGGACGGATGCTCAGAGCACCCAGAGTGGAATATGGACTGATACTCTGATTGGAGGTCTCACCATATCCTACACGGAGTTTCAGATTGTCAATCCATGTAAACTTCTTCATGAAGTTTTCACGTTGAATATTCCAACCTGCGCTGATGGCAGGATAGGTATGCCACTGATGACCTTTGGCAAGTCGTGAAGATGCATCAGCACGGAGAGCTGCTGAAATCATGTACCGGTTGTCATAGCTGTACATGATACGTCCCATCCAAGATTCGAGTCCGCTCTGCCAGTAGTCTTGTTTATTCGGGTCAACAGATATTTCTCCGTCGGCAGCACCAATATTATAATACTGGAAATATTCTGCAGGGATGGATTTGGAACTCATGTAGGTACGTTCAAAGCGAGTCTGTTCGGCAGAGTAGAGTCCAGTAATATTGATTTGGTGTTTCTCTGCGAAAGTTTTGTCATAAGTGATGATATTCTCTACAGCCCAGTTTCTGGTAACATCCTGTTGTACGGAAGCTGTGTTCGGAGTTGTCGCAGTAGTACTGTTGACACCGGTTCCAGTGAAGGTCCCTTCCTTGTTGGAACGATAGTTGAGGCCGACATTGACACGATATTTCAGTCCGTCAACCCAGGGACATTTTACTTCAGCATAGACGGTATTGTAAGAACCGAACCCCTTGTTTTCATCAAGCCATACATCCTTGAGATTATCAACGACATCCTTAGTTAGTACATACATGTTGTCGTTAGGCATGTTGATGGTGCGTTTCAGATTGCCTTTGTCATCGTAAGGACTAGCCAGAGGACTCATACTTAGTACATTATAAATGCTAAGCTGCGTTCCGGTTGTCTCGCGGTAACTATTGTTCGTAGTCAGTCCGAAGCGGAACCATTTACCGACGATCTGGTCCAGATTGCCATGTAGGGAGATACGTGTGAATCCCTGAGTTGGCACAACTCCTCCGTCATGGTAGTAACCACCTCCGAAAGAATAGCTGCCACCCCTGTTGCCACCGGCAACACTGATGTCATGGCTGGTAGTGATACCTGTCTTGAAGAAGAGATCCTGCCAGTCTGTATTTACATCATCGGATTCATCAACGGTATTCTGAAACATTCCCGCATCCTTGCGAAGTTGGGAAAACTCTTTACCGTTCATCATCGGATATTTATGGAAAATCTTTTTGAATCCGACATAAGCATTGTAGCTTACGGTGGCAGGAGCTTCCATCTTGCCATTGCCGGATGTGATAATGATAACGCCGTTGGCACCACGGCTACCGTAAATGGCAGTAGCGGAGGCATCTTTCAGAATATCCATGCTCTTGATGTCGGCAGGGTTAATGTCGCTGAGCTGCCCCATGAAAGGAATACCATTGAGAACGATCAGCGGGTCGTTGCTGGCGTTGAGGGATCTCTGCCCACGGATACGGATTTGCATTTCTGCTCCAGGTTGCGAAGAGGTCTGTGTCATCAGCACACCTGCTACACGGCCCTGTAATGCTCTTGCAGCGTCCGGTGCAGCTACTTCATTGAGTACATCACCGCGTACATTGGCGACGGATCCTGTGACTGCTTCCCGGCGCTGGGTACCATAACCGATGACGACTACGTCATTCAGATTGTGGCCTTCTTCTTTCAGCTCGATGCTGAAATGACTTTGATTACCGACAGTAATTTCCCTGGTTTTGTATCCTACGTAAGATATGATAAGGGTTGCGCCGGGTTTGATATTGATGGTAAAGTTACCATCCAAGTCTGTGACGACACCATTGGTGGTACCTTTCTCCTTAACAGTAGCTCCAATCAGTGCTCCTGAGGCATCATGAATCTCGCCTGTAATTCTTCTACTTTGTTGTACAGCCGGAGGAAAACTGGATGTTTTTGCGGCCATTACGTTAGGGGAATATGTAGTACACATGAGTGCACATATTCCTGCAATTAATGTTGTTTTTCTTAAAATCATAGGTTGTTAATAATAAAGTAAATATATTTTAGTCGTTTGTTAATAGAAATGATTTTCATGATTTAGATTAGTGACAAATGTCGCAATATTTATGGATATTGCGATACTTATTTGTCTCATAGGAATTAGAATATGTTTCCATACTTTAGCAAATATTAAAAATGTGTTTTAGTTATTCTGAAAGGGCTGTCTTAGGAAGATTTTCTTAAAAAGTAATGGTATGAAATCAAATTGTTGTAGTGGTCCTGATGAATGGCGTATATCTTTAAACAGTTTGATTAGAATATATCCGGCTTATAATAAGTATGCTTGTTTGGGTGCGTATCCTCTCACAGGCAATGGATATGTAGTGAATTTCTATTCAATTCCATAAAGAGATGAAACTTGAAAATGGAAAAGCTATAGGACTGATTCTTTTATTCAGAAGGATATAAATTTTAATAAACCTATATCTTATCGATGTTATAAAATAAGAAATATAAAATCGATAAATATCTTTTTGCTATGGCTTTACCATTAATATGGGAACTATTATGCTTTCAGACTTTGATATCAGGAAGATAAATTTCCTTTATCATATAAAGGATGATAGAAAATAGACGTTTGCCAAAAGACTGTAAAGGATGAAAGTTATGCTTCTATTGAGAATAACAGGTAATCATTTCTGGTAGAAAAACAGCAAAGGAATAAATACCGGTGCCATCGTAAATAGGGATGGCACCGATAAAGTGCTATCCATCTTTTTTCCTGGAAAGGAAATGACGGATCGGGTGCGGCTCACCACTTAGGAATATCTCCTTGTATCGGGTTATGAAGGTCTTGCTCCATGCGGAATCTTCTTTTTGGGAATTGTTAATATACGAATTGGGATTGTGAGGTGCAATCTTGTTGGTGAGGGCACAGATTTCCTGTACCAGACTTTTAAATTTCCTTGCATTCCCATGTTTGTCGGTAATGGCAAACTGTAGGAAAAGTTGATGTACCCAAATGCACAAGTCGGCCATGGAACTGTCCCACGACAGTTTCCCGTCTTTTCCCACTTCATGGAGCCAGGCGTAATCACTTAATAGAATATGATTCATTTTTTCCTTAGTCAATTCTTGATTTTCAGTCATGTTGGTTTTAGTTTAAAGGTTAATTGATAAGAGTGCCTGCCGGTTACCTTGCTCTGCACGTCCATTCTATATGTGCAAATATATAAAAATAAAGAGAAAAAGTTTTCTCCGTTCAGTCGCTTTTAAAGTTGGATATTTGAATAGTTTCTATATTTATTGCTACTCAGAAGGTTATTGTTTCTGAAGAATGACTTTTAAAAAAAATGTGTATTTCAATGATAGTCTGATAAGATTTATAGATATTCATCGCATGCTGAAGTTGCTGCTATCCTTTTAAAAACAAAAAGGAAAGGAACAGACAGTCAGTTAAAGTTCATTATAACAGGGAATATCTTTAAGGAATAAATAACTCTTCCGGGAATAATCCATTTTGCAGACATAGTGGTTGATGCCGTTTGAAACAATAAGATAATCGACATGGAGGAGCAAGTTATAAGTTGAAATCTGATCGAAGACTTTTTGTGTGATAGTTATGGCAGGGGCTTTGTACTCGATAATCATTCGCGGGTGGAGATTACTTCCGTAGAGTACGCTGTCGGCACGAAGAACCTTATTGCCTACTTTCAATTGAATTTCATTTTGCATTAAGGAAGCAGGATAGCCACGGTGTTCGATGAGAAAATGAATAAAATGCTGACGAACCCATTCCTCTGGGGTCAGTGCAACAAATTTCCTTCGGAGCAGATCAAAAATGACCGGTTTCTCTTGTGTTCCTGAGAGTTTGACTTGAAAATCAGGTAAGTTTAATGGTGTCATTTCTTTCTTGTTTGATTAGTTCCGACTCTGGTGGAAAATCCAGGAAACAAACAGGTAATGCGAAAGTTGTTTGTGGCAGTTTGACTTTGAAATCCCTCAGGATGAGAAAGTTCCGGCAGACTATCCTCGGTTTCAACTTCTTCTTGCAGTTATATCTGGAAAGATGACAAAACCATGAATTCCTTTTGGATTTCGTCTGATTTGCATTACCTTTGCATAAGTCATTTGCAAAGATAATAAAAAAAAGAATTCCGGAGAAATGGATATTGCCATTTCTGAGAAGTTCTCATCAAGAAACTATGGCAGAAAAAAATGTAAGCATCACCTATGGGACAATAATGCGGGATCTGAAAACACGCAAATTTGCACCTATATATATATTAGGTGGACAGGAATCTTATTATATAGATAAAATCTCTGATTATCTGGCCCAGAATGTACTTCAGCCGGAAGAGCGTGATTTTAATCAGACGATCGTTTACGGACCGGATGTGACATCAGCTCAGGTTGCAGATCTGGCTCTCCGTTATCCGATGATGTCTGAGCATCAGGTAATCATCGTGAAAGAATCGCAGGCCTTAAAGAATCTGGATCCTCTGCAGAAGTATTTTGAAAAACCACAGAAAGCGACTATTCTGGTTTTCTGCCACAAAAACGGAAAACTGGATTTAAAGAAGAAAATCTATTCTGTTGCACGTAAAGCCGGAGCTGTCATTTTTGAAGGAAAAAAATTGTATGACCGGGACTTGCCTGGTTTTATTGATACTTACCTGAAGCTGAAGGGAGTGACGATTGAACCCAAGGCTTCACAGATGGTCGGTGACCATGTCGGTTCTGATCTGAGCAGATTAACTTCAGAACTGGACAAACTTATGATTTCCTTGTCGAAAGATGAAAAAAGGATTACGGCTGACCTTGTGGAGAAGGAAGTGGGAGTGAGTAAGGATTTTAATATTTTTGAACTCCAGAAAGCGCTTGCAAAAAAGGAAATTTTCAAGGTCAATGAAATTGTCACTTATTTTAACAAAAATCCTAAATCTTATCCCATCTACCGTTTGCTTCCCCAACTCTTTTCCTACTTTCAAAATCTGCTGATTGTGGAGTATATGCCTAATAGAAATAACCAGAATGAGGTGGCTGCAAAACTGGGACTCAGAGGTGGATGGGCTGCAGGAGATTACATGACGGGACTGAGATATTACAGTCTTCAAAAGGTCATCCTGATCTTGGAAAAAATCAGGGATACTGATGCGAAGAGTAAAGGAATAGGGAATCCAAACACGGATGGGGGAGAGTTGTTGCGAGAGTTGATATTTTTTATCCTGCATTGATTTAACAATTTTTTAATAGGAGTTTTGGGTGTTTGAGGCCCGCTTTTCGATAAAAAAATCGAAAAGCGGGCCTTTTTTTTACCCTAAAAGGGTAAAAAAGGGACCTTTTTGTCTAGTTTGCAACCTGAATATGATGCTTTTTTTCGGCAGAAGTGTCCGATTTTCAGCAAGTTAAGCCAAAAAATAAGCTCTGAGAATCGCATGTTTTGAACGATTCAAGCAATCGCCCGAATGGCGTGATTTATGAATAAAAAGGACTCAATGAGTAGGTGAAAATTCAGTATTCACATTTATTAGTATTTATGTATGTTGATTATCGATTTATATATTTACAATACGTAAGGATTGTTTCATGTTTTAATATTGAAATGTAAGGTATGTAAATCGGATATATTGAATGTAATTTGTAAATCAAAATCGATAAATATAAGTTTGTGAATGTAAACAAATAATTATACATAGCGTTTATAAGATACATATATACCTAATAATCAGTATTTTATGATTATATTTTCAATTTGTTGAGTATAAATTGACATATAGATGCTCCGTTTTATGCATAAGCACTTCATTATACATTTGTAATTGTGAATATACCCCAATAACAGTCAGTTAATTACAATATAGTGCTCTACAAATCATTTGTACTAAAAGAAACCTTTATATATTGATTTGTAAATGTAAATGTAAATATTCAGGTTTGTTGCTTTTATATTATTGAATATTAAACTGTAAATGTAAAATTCGAAAACTAAATTTCGCTCTACGTTTGTTGTATGATTCAATTTTTTGTTTTACCTTTGTAAAATCAAAGAAAAATCCCTTTTTGAGGGTATAAGGCTACAGATTATGGCAGAAATGAAAGACAGAATCCGTCAGTTGATGGAGAGCCAGCACATGACTCAGCAAGTGTTCGCTCAGACTCTAGGAATCTCTTCAGCATCTCTGAGCAGTATTTTTACAGGTCGTACAAATCCGACCTTGAAACATGTAGAAGCGATCAAGCATCGTTTTCCGGATATCAACCTTAGTTGGCTGATGTTTGGCGATGGTCCGATGCAGTTGGATACGTTACAAGATAAAGAGCAAGAAGAAGAAGAAGGAAATTCTGTTTCAGACGTCCAGGAACCGAGTTTAAACTTTGATGAAAAAGCTTCTGTTCCCTATTCAGACCATTCTACAATTCCAGAAGAATTTAAGGTTGATGACAGGCCTCATAGCCGTGTTATCAATGGAGTAAAGTTTGTTGACAAACCACAGCGTAAAATCAGAGAAATCCGGGTCTTTTATGATGATATGTCCTGGGAAGCTTTTGTTCCCCAAAAATAAGGCCGAAATCTTCCTGACAGAGGTTGTTTGAAGAGGATTCATCTATAAACTCATAACTAAGAATATTCGCCTTTATTAAAAAGGTGGTGAAAAGTTGAGCAGATAACAAATCGTTTTTGATAATCCTCTAATCGACAGGCGCATTATGTTATTCTTTTAAATCCCTGCGTTTTTACACCTATTTTTTGTACCTTTGCAGGAGTCTGAGATAAAAGAAAATGAAAAGATACCTGTTGGACCTTGAGGTCGTTTCCAAGGAAACTCTCAGTGATATTCATGCACTGGTTAAGTTGACGGCATCTGAGCCACTTCCAGAGATGTACCCGGGGCAGTTTGTCGAGGTACGTATAGAAGATTCTCCTTCTACCTTTTTACGTCGTCCTATATCCGTTAATTTTGTAGATCGCCAGAAAAACCAACTCTGGTTGTTGATTGCAGCAGTTGGTGAAGGTACTCGTCGCTTGATGAGACTAGAGGCGGGCGATCATCTTAACTGTATTCTTCCATTGGGTCATGGCTATACCCTTCCTGAGTCATCAGGAGAGAAAATACTGCTTGTAGGTGGCGGTGTAGGAGTTGCTCCATTGCTATATCTCGGAGCAGAGATCAGGAAAGCAGGTGGAGAACCTGTATTTCTCCTTGGAGCAAAGAGTAAGAAAGACTTGCTGGAAGCAGACCTGTTCAAGCAATATGGCAGAGTCTATATTACCACAGAAGACGGTTCTGCGGGCGAAAAAGGTTTCGTCACCCAGCATTCCGTCCTGGAAGAGGAGCGATTTGACCGGATAGCTACCTGCGGTCCCAAACCCATGATGGTGAGTGTGGCCCGTTATGCCGAACAGGCCGGCATCGAGTGTGAAGCCAGTCTGGAGAACAGTATGGCCTGTGGAATAGGAGCCTGTCTCTGTTGTGTGGAGAAGACCATTGATGGGAATATACGAGTGTGTCAGGAAGGCCCGGTATTAAATACAAGAAAGTTGTTATGGCTTCATTAAATGTAAAGATCAATCGACTGGAACTGAAGAATCCGGTGATGACGGCATCCGGAACTTTCGGATATGGCCTCGAATATGCTGACTTTGTACCCCTCAGTGAGTTAGGTGGCATTATTGTCAAAGGTACGACTCTGGACCCGCGTGAAGGGAATGATTATCCCCGTATGGCTGAGACTCCGGAAGGAATGCTCAACTGTGTAGGACTTCAGAATAAAGGTGCAGACTATTTCTGCAAGCACATCTATCCCCAGATTAAGGATATTGACACAAATATGATTGTCAATGTGAGTGGCAACTCTCCTGACAACTATGCGGCCTGTGCAGCCAGAATAGATGCCCTCGACCGGATTCCGGCCATCGAACTCAATATCAGTTGCCCGAACATCAAAGGCGGAGGCATGGCCTTCGGTGTGACCTGCGAAGGAGCAGCAAGTGTAGTGAAGGCAGTCAGGGAGTGCTATCATAAGACGCTGATCGTAAAACTCTCTCCTAATGTAACGGATATTGCAGATATAGCCCGTGCCTGTGAAGCCGAAGGTGCTGATGCCGTATCCCTGATCAATACCCTTCTGGGTATGGCTGTGGATATAGAAAAGAGAAAACCTGTTCTGAGTATCCGTACTGGAGGGCTGAGCGGTCCAGCCGTAAAACCGATAGCTTTAAGGATGGTTTATGATACTGCCCGAGCAGTAAAGATCCCGGTAATCGGGTTAGGCGGAATCAGCAGTGCCCGGGATGCTATAGAATTTATGATGTGTGGCGCTACAGCTATACAAGTGGGTACAGCCAATTTTCTGGATCCTGCCGTGACCATGAAAATCAAGAATGGAATCAACGACTGGCTGGACCAGCATGGTGTGAAAGATATTCATGAGATTATAGGAGCACTTAATTAAGTGACCCTATAATCGATCATTTTATAATTTTACGGTTTTATTGAGCAGATAATTGTAAAATGATCGATTATAGG
>ENA-UOOK01005153-UOOK01005153.1-fermentation-metagenome-genome-assembly--contig:-NODE-5153-length-13351-cov-6.867253_pt1 | contig 13351 bp, 13 predicted proteins | sample MGYA00245777_ERZ724023 | MGnify/ENA primary metagenome ERZ724023 (study PRJEB28704, sample SAMN03018312) | fermentation metagenome | biome: anthropogenic terrestrial biome; feature: soil; material... | reverse complement strand
GATACGAATTGCAGACAGCAGTGCCGGTGGACCTTTTCCCGCGTACCGCACACGTTGAGTGTGTTGTATTGATGTCAAGGATGGAGAAATAAGGAATACTCTGAACACTGATGAATAAAGGCTTTTCGAGGTTGGAAGGTTTTCTGCCAGTTGTTGAGCAGATACTTTTAACCTCGAAAAGCCTTGTTTTTATTTATTGAGGAAACAAGTCGACCGCAAAAATGTACGTAGGGTTGAGTAGACAGATTAGATAACTTCATAGGGTTGAGGAGATAGAATAGATGACAGATAGGCCGAAATGTCTGTGTCGAAATTTGTGAATAAAAAGAGATACTTTGGCTTTCAGACTTGAATAATTTCCATTAGGGAGATTTGTAAACTATTAGTGTAATGCTGCAGACATGCAGCAAATGTTAAAAAAGTCTTGATTATTCGCAGCGAATATGTTATCCTACTGTAGAGGTGATAGAATGTCTGAGTTAGGCGATCGATTGAAAGAAAGTCGTGAAAAAAGCGGTTTGAGCCTCAAAAAGGTATATGAAATAACCGGTATAACAGATTCAAGACTTAGCAAGATGGAAAGAGGGCAGATTGATTATACTCCCGATGATTTAAAAAAACTTGCAAATTTATATAACATTCATTTGATACCGCTCTATGAGTTAGCAGGTTACTTGAGTGAAGAAGATATTAAAGAATATCAGTTTGTGTTTCAAGGGGTTTCTTCCCTTGATGGTGAAGAAATGCAATACATCCAAGCACAAATCGATTTTCTCAACAGAAAAAGGAAGGTTGATGAGATATGATTTATAGGCTTGGAGAATTGTTCTGTGGTCCGGGCGGGATTGCTTGGGGAGCCATAAATGCAGATATAAATAATGACGATTTTGGAATTGTACATCAATGGGCAAATGATTATGATGCGGATACCTGTGAAACTTATAGATTAAATATTTGCCCCGATGCACCTAATACCGTTTACCATGAGGATATTCGTAAATTTGATATGTCCAAATTAGCCCCGATTGACGCATTGGCGTTTGGTTTCCCTTGCAATGATTATAGTGTTGTTGGTGAACAAAAAGGTATGGATGGGGTATATGGTCCCTTATATTCATATGGCGTCAAAGCTTTAAAAACCTTTAAGCCACAGTGGTTTTTAGCAGAGAATGTAGGCGGACTTAGAAACGCAAATGATGGTAAGGCCTTTACTAAGATTCTAAATGAACTGAGAGGGGCTGGCTATACGATTACACCTCATCTGTATAAGTTTGAGGAGTATGGAATACCTCAGGCAAGACACCGTTTGATAATTGTTGGTATACGTAATGATATCAATATTGAATTTAGAGTTCCATCAACAGCACCTTATGCCGGAATTGATAATACCTGCAGAAACGCAATAGAAAATCCTCCTATTCCAAGGGATGCATATAACAATGAATTAACGAAGCAATCGGCAACCGTTGTTAGAAGACTGCAGCATATTCTTCCCGGGCAGAATGCTTTTACAGCTGATTTGCCGGAAGACCTCCAGCTTAATATAACGGGTGCAAGAATAAGCCAGATTTATAAGCGCCTTGATCCTACTAAGCCATCTTATACAGTAACCGGAAGCGGCGGAGGCGGGACACATATATATCATTGGGAAGAGCCACGAGCCTTGACTAATAGAGAGCGGGCAAGACTTCAGACCTTTCCGGATACCTACAGATTTATTGGAAGCAAGGAAAGTGTCAGAAAACAAATTGGTATGGCTGTTCCAAGCAGAGGAGCACAAATTATCTTTGAAGCAATACTGAGAAGTTTTGCCGGAATTCCTTATGAATCAACAGAACCAAATATCAATGAGTAAAAAACAGCAAAGCAGTAAGTTTGAAAAGACTTACACTTTGCTGTTTTTTATTTTTGCTGTGCAGTAATGCTGTTGTACAGTGCGTTCAAATTCGATTCGGCAACAGACTTTTTTAGCTGACATTCCCAAATAACAAGAACGTTCCATCCCTGTTCTTCGAGCAGTTTGGTATTCTTTTTGTCACGCTTGATATTTCTGTCAATTTTATTATGCCAATATTCTTCATTGGTTGACGGCCATACAAAACGACCACAGTCATGATGATGCCAAAAGCACCCATTTACAAATATTACAGTTTTGTATTTGGGCAGGACCACATCGGGGCAGCCAGGAAGAGTGCGTACATTTTTTCTGTATCGCAGACCGCGGGAAAACAGGTACTTCCGAACAATTTCTTCCGGCTTAGAATTTGTGCTTCGGATATGTGACATATTCATGCTTCGAATTTCTTTGGAATGATTATCTGACAAATGAAATTCCCCCTCACACAGATGGATGATGAGAAAAATCCATATAAAATGTTTCGTCATCAATTTTGTAAAAAGTAACATCCGTTCTTCCATAGTTCAGTAAATCTTGCTTTGTTACGAATGCACCATTTCCAAGGCCTAAACGGTTTCGGAAGTATTCTCCAAGCTGAGCATTGCTAAGAGGTGTTGTAATTGCCTTGTTGTTTTGCTGCTCGACCCTTAAAAGAAGCGTGTGACCGTCGTCTGTAACAACAGTAAAATGCTGTTTATCAAGCGGGAAGAAACCACTTCTTGCAATTTTTGCAGGAAGATGGATATATGCTTGGTTTTTATTTCTGCCCTTGCGTTGTCCCCAATTTAAACCGGACCTTTCTCCAATATCATCTCTATTTGTAAGAAGAGACAGTGTTGTGGAAATAATACCTTCTCCAGCCAAAGTGGTTATTGGCTTATTTTCAGCATCTAGAATTTGATGTGTTGGACGGAGAACGATATGATCTTCGACCTCTGCATGGTTACAATAGATGGAATTTGCCTCAACTTCCTGAAAAAATTTATATGCTTCTTCTGGATCACAGCATTCCATGATTTCTTTTCGAGATGGAATAAATGCATTCTGCACAAAATCAGCAGAACCTGTATATGCCTGCATTGGCAATTCACCTTTTAACCAAATATACAAATTTGCATGAACCGGAGGGTTTTCGCAAACATAACTGCAGGAAAAGCTATCCACGGCATTTGGGTATGCCTTGCCATGGAGTTCCTTAAAGCCCTCGTGTATAGGAACACTTAACCCATCATAAGGTACCATGCCTATAAGCAGTGAAATATTGACAAGGTGCATATTTTGCTCCTGAAAATTCTTAATTAGCCACGATGCCATATTAGGAGTAGCATATCCACTTAATATTAATAAAGTATCTGCTCCTCGGAGTGGAGGAGCAAATAAAATCCTTTGTGCTATATTATTGGTAAACATCCATGCTTGTCCTCCTATGCTTCTGTATTATCTTCACACACATCATAATACATTGTATCATGAGGAAGTTTAATATTTGGCACCCAGAGAGCTTTTCCGCCCCATCCCTTAGTACCAGTTACTTGATACATGGTAAGGACAACTTTGTTGGGGAAAGTGCCGCCAAGTTTCCAGTCGTTTGGAGACAATAATGCACCCGTGCCTTGTGCTACATTTCTTTCTCTTCTAACTATCAAAATACCCTGTCCCGCAGGCTGCTCTGAAAGAAATGTGTCAATGACAGAAAGGAATGCGTCCAACTTAAAATCCGGACTGGCAATAATATGGGTCAAAATTTTCTTAATCAGTCTCAAATTTACTTGGTAATAAGGTTCATCATCAGAGAAAGGCTCCAATAGTTTTGATATATCCTCTATAGAGTCATTATCTGGATAGAACGGATAATAGTTTGTTCCACCAGAGAGAATATTGACTCGTTTGTTGTCAAGAACATTCCTTCTAGTTGGATTCAATCCAACCGGATAATAGATTTTAATATTATCAATTCCTTGCTCTACTTGAGCAATGATGGCATTGTTAGTAGCATTAATATCTGCAAATAGTTTATAAAGTTGTTCATCTATAAATATCTTCATCATGCCAGGGTCTCTGTCATAACCGAACATCCGGCTATGCTGCCACATAGTGTCAGCCTGAGGCTTTTTGCTTGTTCTTGTATAGTAAATTGTCTGCAGCCCTGGAAAAGTTACACCTCGGCCCAGAGTGTTTCCGCCGATGATAAAATTACAGCCTGCTGCATATTCGGGACTCTCAACATCAGTCTTGCCATTCATAACAAGAATTTTTATACATTTGTTTTCCATCAAGTTCTTAGCAGTTTTATAGATAACATCAAACGGAAGTTTCTCGCTTTTGTTGGGTGCTAAAGCATCATAGTGGGTTTGTAATTCTGTGATGAATTCATCATTGATATGTTCAATACACCAATTTAGTTCTTTTGTGACGTCGTCAGCAAAGCGCTGGTGAACAGCTTGACGTACACTCGGATGTATAAGGCAATTTGATACTTTGCCGTTAGATGCTAAAATCTGAGCAGAAACAGCAAGATGGCGTATAACAACACTTCTTGTCGGTCGTTTGATTGATTCAAGATAATCAATGCATTCAGGTTTACCGCTTGTCGGGAAGAAAAAGTCCCCGCCTAAATAGCCATCGCCGGGACGGAAGTAATATGTAAAATATGGATGCCACCCGGAAGCAAGTGTCTGTAGTAAGATTGCCTGGGGAGTACCGGTAACCTGCATATATAAACTGCTTGATGCACCATTCTTTATAGAATCCAAATACCTATTAATTGATGACTGACCATTTCGGTTTACAAGTGTATTCAAGGAAGCGGCATCTGCCTCGTCGTCAACTATGAAGAGAGGATTTCCCTTCATGAAGCCCGTGGAATTAAATACATTTGCCCACAGTCTCAGCATTCTTGAATTTTTCTTTAAAACGACAATCGCTGGCTTGACAAGGCTATTCTCAACAAACAGCCTTGAGTCATTTTCACCGCAAATACAGAAACCGTCTAAATCGTCTTTGACACGTTCCAAGGTTTGCTGCTGTAAAGCAACATTATCCGTAGTGAGTAAGATAAACGCAGGAAAACCTAAGTCTGCGGCTTTGCACATGATGCCAAACATCTGACCAGTTTTTCCAGATTGTACATTGCCAAACAACAGACCAATCTCATGACTTGTAAATGAAAAATTGCGAATATGCTGATTTCCAACATCTTCAGCAGTTTTTAAAATGGACTCCGCTAATTTTACATTGCCTCGGTCTGTAATCTTTTGAAGGTATGTTTTTAAGTATTGCATAGCCGCACCTCTCATTCGTTAGCAGTTGTTTCAAATGATAAAACCCATACATCAAGTTCAGAGCCGTCTTCGTCCAATGCTTTCTGGTCGGTTTTAGAAAGCACAAGACTATCGCAGCCATATGCTTGCAACATTTCTTTCGTAATCATGCCCTTACGGTCTGTATCAGCTTGGGTATCATTCACAGGCGTTACAAGTCCTGCAGCCGCAAGCCTGCCCTTAATCCAACGGCCAAGAATAAGTTCATCGCCAACAGCACTGAACTGTTTATTTCCATCACTTGTAGTATGAGCCTTAAACCAATAGCCGTCATCGGTAACAACAAAGAAAGTCTTGTTCTTTTCAGGATATCCCTCGGAGCGAGTTATTTCTTTGCTCACGGTCAGCTGGGTCTCATACCAATCACGGGATTTTCTCTTGCTTCTCGGTGCGGCATAGCTGACATTAATATTTGATTTCGTAAAATGCTTGCCATCGTCCATGTGCCGCTCATCATAAGCAGGAACTTTTATCGGCAGAACAAATGAAATACCTGTTTTATGCTGTGCATAAAGCTGTACACCAGTTTGGGGAATTTGTGTTACCATATCAATGCCACTAAGTGATGTGTTAACCTCCCTGATTATTGGCATTCCTGTTATGCTGGCAATATTATCTGAGCAATTCTGTATTTTTAGTCTCTCTATAAAATCTGCAATTTCTCTGCATTCAGCAGCATCATCAGTAATTGATGAGATTTCATACTGTCGGCGGTTATTGGCATCTAATTTGATTACACCTAAGTTTGCAGAACCAATGATAGCTGAAAAAGGTTGTCCATCTTTATAGAAACAGTATAATTTACCATGGTACTTAAATGCCTTTACAATCCTAATTTCACCAATGCCTGACTCTCTCCATTTTTTGTTCAGTTGTAAAGCTTCATTGAAGGATCCTTCTGGCATACCTTCAATGAAGTACATACCAATAGTAAGGCATATACTAGATATATTGTGTTCTTCGACCAGGTGGTCCAGTTCTTCCAAGGAAGCACGAGAGATGTATCCAACCGCAATTTCAACCCGGTCCGATTTTGCGATTTGTTCATTAAAACAGTCAATAATTGTATCTTGGCCCTCTAATGTAGCAAGGGGCAGGATATTTGAATATAACAGTTTCATTCGATTACTCCTTTACACTTGATGTGGTTTCCTTAGTTTCTACAATCTCCATTATATCTGAAATGTCACAGCTAAGAGCCTTACATACTTTTATTAGAATTTCAGTATTAACATTTTCATTTTTGCCAAGCTTAGCCATTGAGGCTGTACTAATACCTGCGGCTTCCCTCAAGTCTTTCTTTTTCATGTCTCTGTCTATAAGAAGTTTCCAAAGCTTTTTATAACTTATGGACATAATGTCACCTCGCCTTAGTTATTAAATAAAGTTTATCACAAAATTAGTGAGGGGACAATTAAAATTCACGAATGCAAAATAAATATTGAGATAGCTATGATGTATGTTATAATTTACCTATGAACTAATATTTACAATAAAGGAAATTCATTAAGATATTTTCTATATGAATGGGGGGGGAGTGTCTTGGCGGGTAATCGTTCATTTAAAGATTATGTGGCAGATACATTCTATAATGAATTATTTGCAGCCATACAAAGCTATACTGCAGAGAACTACGAGAATTTAGACTTACGGTTATACAAAGTTCGAAACATTGGCGGCATAGAATTGTCAGATATAGAAGTAAAGTTTGTTTCTGTTAATGATTTGCCGGATATGAAAATAGAATTTGATGTTGCTGTTGAAGCTGAACTAGAGGTTCGGGAGTCAGATTATCACTATGATGAATCGGAAAATTGCAGGCAGTGGTTTATGTTGAAGTGCTCCGGAGATTTGGACTGCAATTTGGATGATTTTACAATCTCCAGTGTAACAGAGTATACCAGCAAAAATAAACAGCCAAAACCTATGTCGGACTCTCTTGTACCCATCATTAATAAGGAGCAGCTTGAATTCGTTGCTGCAGACTTCCTACGCAGACATTACCCAGAAGCATTAAAAACCCCAATGGCAATTGAACCACAAGTGCTGGCAGAAAAGATGGGCCTTGCAGTGAAAATGAGAGAGATTACAAAGGATTTCTCTGTTTTTGGACAGATATACTTTCATGACTGTGATGCAGAATTTTACGATGAAGACAGTGATGAAATGGTACAGGCTCATGTGGATGCCCGTACCATCTTCGTGGATCCAAAAGCGTACTTCCTTCGTAATCTTGGATCAGTCAATAACACCATTGTGCATGAGTGTGTTCATTGGGATCAGCACAGAAAAGCATTTGAACTGGAACGGTTGTATAACAGCAATGCCACGCGAATCAAGTGCCAGGTAGTAGGCGGTATAAAAGACAATAACAGAGATGCGACTGATTGGATGGAATGGCAGGCAAATGCTCTCGCACCAAGGATTCAAATGCCTATTTCAACGTTTAAGACAAAGGCATTTGAGTTTATTAAGCAGTTTCGTGCAGAACTTGGAACGTTTGAACTTATAGATATTATGGAACCAGTGATTGATGCTCTGGCTGCATTTTTCTGTGTCTCTCGTACCGCAGCTAAAATTCGCATGATTGATGCAGGATATGAGGAAGCTATTGGTACCTTTACCTACATAGACGGTCATTATGTAAAGCCACATAAGTTTAGGAAAGGGACACTCCAAAGGAATCAGACGTTTTCGATTGGTGCAGAGGATGCTGCAATTCAAAGCATAGCCAATCCAGCAATGGCTGATTTGGTAAGAGACGGCAGCTATCTATACGTTGATTCTCACTTTGTTCTAAATCATCCAAGGTATTTGACCCAGGATGAAAATGGGGCTATGGCATTAACCAATTTTGCACGAAACAATATGGAAGAATGCTGTTTGGTTTTCGATTTATCAATCAAGTCAGGCTGTAAAGAAAGATACCACAGTGAGTGCTTCCTCAACCGTGACAAATCATCAAATATTGATTTTGACATAAAGTATTGTAACGGTTTTGAGTATGCGGCCCCGGAAAGGAAAGCCCAAATACTAGCTGACACATTAGCGGATGAAATGCGAGTCTACAATGAACTTCCTAACAGTTTTACAAAATCCCTTGAAATTGTAATTGATTGGAAGAACGTTACCTTTGTAGAATTAGAGAAGAGAACAATGCTGAGTTCCAAAACGATAAGTCGAATTGTCAATGGGGAAAATCAAGGGTCGCTTAATTCCATCCTTTTAATTTGCCTTGGACTTCATCTCCCACCGGAAATCAGCAATCATATTATTAAGAACTCACCATTCTCACTGAATTACAACAATAATAGTCATATATGGTATAGGTTTGCACTTACCCATCTTTATGCAAAGCCAATGGATGAGATTAGAAACTTTTTACAAGAACACGGTGCAGACCCATTATAAAAGTTCAAAACATTTTTGAAAAAGCGGACACGGGATGTCCGTTTTTTTTATAGCTATATCTATATGAGCCATACATGAATCCTACTAAAAGGGTTTGTGTATGGCTCTTTTTTATGCTTTTTTCACTATTCTTCATAGAAAAATAGTGGTTTTGGCCTTAAAAAAGCGGACATGAGGTGTCCGTCCTGGTTGTCCTTTTTTCACTTACAATAATTTTAGACGAAGGAAAGGTTCTTCATAAGCAGCTAAATTCGACCGCTCCCCGTCTACAAAAAAATATCAAATGCCTGATTTGCAATAAGGCAAAGGATACATATTGTCTCGCTCCAGTCTGCAAGGACTGTGGCGGTGCAATAGAAGTACCTTCCCTTGTTGCGCTCATTTTCAGGATAAAAGGGTCTGTGTACTTCTGGCACGGACCTATTTTTGTATCCTTTGCTGCCAATGCAGTCCGGCGGAAAGGATGCAATGCAAAATGAAAATTAGAATTCTGTATGACAACAAACCTACCTATCTGGAGGTACCGGATGAGGACTGCACCATAATGATTGACGCAGATTATGAAGACAGGCTATCTTCTGCTGAGGACAAAGAAACTGTGGCTCGCCGTTCTGTCCAAGCAATTATTGATGAGCAGTTTAATAAACCGGAGTACAACAACTGGCACAAATTTGACCGTTATCGTGGAATGCCTAAGAAAAAGTTCCGCAAAGATGATGAGACTGAGGACGAAACGGATCATATGGACTATTTCCCCGACAATTCTGATGAAGATGCCCGCAATAGGAAAGCTGACTATGAGTACATACGTGATATTATTCGCAAGACATTGAAGCCAAAGCAGGCTGAACTTCTTATTTCCATTTATTTAGATGAGATATCTTTAACTGATTATGCGAAGCGTGAAGGTGTTTCAGTCAGTGCCATTTCGCACCGTATGGAAACTGCAATTAAGAATTTCAAAAAAGTTTTCCCTAAATCCTCAACTTTCCCCTCTTCCCAAGGCTAAAAGGTAGAGGGCAGCAAATAAACGCTCTCGGAGAGAGGTGAACAACATGAAACACAGCTTAAAAATCAGTGTTTCAAAACATCCACAGTCTGGCGGGATTGTAACTTGCCGCAATGTCACCATAAGGGAGCGTTTCCTTCGTTTCTTACTTGGTGATAAGCAGAAGCTGACTATCCTTGTTCCAGGTGATACCGTACAGGAACTTGCCATCTGTGAGACTCAGGAAGGAGGAATAAGCCATGAGTAAAATCAAGTTACTCCTTGATGTGGTTTCTGATATGCGTTCTTTGGCAGACAGCCTGCAGGCGGTGGCAGATGTAATGGCGGGCAATGAACCTGCCGAAACGGAAGAACCTGCTGCAGTTTCAAAAGAATCTGAGCCAAAGAACAAAGAAATCACACTGGAGGAAGTCAGAGCCAAGCTTGCTGAAAAGAGCCAAGCCGGTCTTACCGCAGAAGTGAGAGAAATCATCAAAAAATACGGCGGTTCTAAATTAAGCGAAGTAGCTCCGGAGCATTATGCAGATATGCTGAAAGATGCGGAGGTACTTGGCAATGAGTGATCATGCAGTACTTTCAGCATCTGGGTCGCATAGGTGGCTCCAGTGCCTTCCATCTGCAAGATTGGAACTGGAGTTTAAAGATAACGAAACCAGTGCAGCAGCCGAAGGAACAGCTGCCCACGCTCTTTGTGAACATAAACTTAAAAAGGCACTTCATATGAGAAGCAAGCGTCCCGTTTCAGATTATAACACCGATGAAATGGAAGAACACAGTGATGCCTATGTGGAATTTGTATTGGAGCAGCTTGCATTGGCAAAGCAAAGCTGTAAAGACCCGCTGGTACTTATTGAACAGCATCTTGATTTTTCCTGCTATGTGCCGCAGGGGTTCGGAACTGGTGACTGCATCATCATTGCTGATAAAAAACTCCATATTATCGATTTTAAGTATGGCATGGGTGTGTTAGTGGACGCGGTGGAAAATCCGCAGATGAAATTGTATGCACTTGGTGCTTTGGAAATCTACGATAGCCTGTATGATATCGAGGAGGTTTCCATGACCATCTTCCAGCCACGAAGAGAGAATATCAGCACATGGACTATCTCGGCAGAAGAATTAATAAACTGGGCAGAAAATGAACTGAGACCAAAGGCAAAGATGGCCTATAACGGTGAAGGTGAATATCTCCCGGGTGAATGGTGCACCTTCTGCCGAGCAGCTGTTAAATGCCGTGCAAGAGCGGATGAAAAGCTGAAACTGGCACAATCGGAATTTAAACTGCCGCCCCTGCTTACAGACTCTGAAATTGAGGAAGTTTTATCCAAACTATCTGACATTACGAAGTGGGCAAATGAAATCATGGCTTATGCCACGGATGCTGCAGTCAATCATGGAAAAGTGTGGGATGGTTTTAAGATAGTCGAGGGCAGATCTGTCCGCAAATATAAGGATGAAGATTCCGTGGCTGAAGCAGCCAAAGCAAACGGCTATAAGGATATCTACCGTCAGAACCTCATTACTCTTACGGAAATGCAGAAGCTGATGGGAAGGACAAAATTTGAGGAAATCCTCGGTGACCTCATATATAAACCACCGGGCAAGCCGACTCTGGTCCCACTTTCGGATAAGCGTCCGACTATGAACGTATCAAACGTAAAAAACGAATTTAACGAAATAACGGAGGAATTAGAATATGAATAATCAAACCAGAACTAAGGTTGTTACAAGTGTAAACACGCGTCTCAGCTACTTTCACGGCTGGGAACCGGTATCCATCAATGGCGGAGCAGAAAAGTACAGCGTATCGGTATTGATTCCTAAGACAGATAAGGAAACCATCAATGCAGTCAATGCAGCAGTAGATGCAGCAATTGAAGAGGGTGTTGCAAAATTCGGCGGTAAGAAACCGAATAAGGCTGCCATCAAGCTCCCTCTTAGAGATGGTGATGTGGAGCGTGAGGATGAGGCTTACAAAGGTCATTATTTTATAAATGCCAACAGCAATACTGCTCCTCAGATTGTAGACAAAGCAGTAAGGCCTATCCTAGACCGCAATGAGGTATACAGCGGCTGTTATGCAAGAGTATCTTTAAATTTTTATGCTTTCAATTCTAATGGCAACAAAGGTGTAGCCTGCGGACTTGGCAATATCCAGAAGATTAAGGACGGCGAGCCATTAGGCAGCAGAACCAATGCAGCTGACGATTTTACCACTGTTGAAGATGATGATTTCTTGGCATAACAGCTAAATAATGAATGCAGACGAGGCGGCGGAGAATGTTCTTCTGCCGCCTCGTTTGCATTGGAAAGGACGGTATTTAATATATGAAATCTATTTCTATTGATATAGAAACATTTTCAAGTGTCAATCTTCAGAAGTCCGGGGTTTATCGTTATGCCGAGAGTGATGATTTTGAAATTCTTCTATTTGGTTATTCGGTGGATGGCAGCGAAGTGCAGGTGGTTGACCTTGCTTGTGGTGAGGAAATCCCGGACGAAATTATCAATGCTCTTATGGACGATTCCGTTACCAAGTGGGCATTCAATGCAATGTTTGAGAGAGTTTGTCTATCAAAATGGCTTAACCTTCCAGAATATCTTGACCCTTTATCATGGAAATGCTCCATGATATGGTCGGCATATATGGGACTGCCATTATCCCTTGAAGGTGTCGGTGCAGTATTAGGATTGGAAAAGCAAAAGTTGACAGAGGGCAAAGATCTTATCAAATATTTCTGTACACCTTGTTCTCCTACTAAATCAAATGGCGGCCGAGTTCGTAATCTGCCGGAACATGACATGGATAAATGGAAGCGATTTAAAGCATACAATCTCCGTGACGTAGAAGCAGAGGCACAGATACAGCAAAAATTATCCAAGTTCCCAGTGCCGGAAAATGTATGGAAAGAATATCATCTTGATCAGGAAATCAATGATCATGGTATTGCCGTTGATATGACCTTTGTGAAACAAGCTGTTGCCATGGATGAGCATTCCCGTGAAAAGCTGACAGCTCTTATGCAGGATATAACCAGCTTGGAGAATCCAAACTCCGTACAGCAGATGAAAGACTGGCTTGCTGATAATGGACTAGAAACAGATACCCTTGGTAAAAAAGCGGTTGCTGAGATGTTAAAGACAGCACCTGAACCACTAGGCACTGTTTTGGAACTTCGGCAACAACTTGCAAAATCATCGGTGAAAAAATACACAGCAATGGAGAATGCGGTATGTAGTGACGGTCGTGCAAGAGGAATGTTTCAGTTTTACGGAGCCAACAGAACCGGCAGATTCTCTGGCAGGCTGATTCAGTTGCAAAATCTACCCCAAAACCATATGTCCGATTTGGAACAGGCTCGTGCTTTAGTTCGAAGCGGAAACTTTGATGCTCTTACTTTACTATATGATTCAATCCCAGAGGTACTGTCGGAGCTTATCCGTACTGCTTTTATACCACGAGAAGGTATGAAGTTCATTGTGGCAGATTTTTCAGCGATTGAGGCTCGCGTCATTGCTTGGCTTGCAGGTGAAAAATGGAGATTAGATGTATTCCAAAACGGCGGTGACATCTACTGTGCCAGTGCCTCTCAGATGTTTAATGTGCCTGTTGAAAAACACGGTGTGAACGGACATCTTCGTCAAAAAGGCAAAATAGCCGAACTTGCACTCGGCTATGGTGGGTCTGTCGGAGCATTAAAATCGATGGGTGCT
>ENA-UOOK01005152-UOOK01005152.1-fermentation-metagenome-genome-assembly--contig:-NODE-5152-length-13351-cov-47.717058_pt1 | contig 13351 bp, 9 predicted proteins | sample MGYA00245777_ERZ724023 | MGnify/ENA primary metagenome ERZ724023 (study PRJEB28704, sample SAMN03018312) | fermentation metagenome | biome: anthropogenic terrestrial biome; feature: soil; material... | reverse complement strand
CTATAATCTAGCTAATTGGCATCCGACTGACTGTCTTGCGTATCTTATATAATAATAGCCGAAATTCAATATAAATATTATCCCCATCTTCCGTAAAGAATGAATGAAATGAACAGACATCATAGTTAGATCTCACTTATACGTAAAGACAAAAACTGCGCAAAGCGGTATTACTTCTTTTAAATTGGGCGGGGCGACAGGATTTGAACCTAAGACCGAATATCTACCGTTGCCCAGTAGAACAAAAAATAATCCACTCTTTATTCGAATATTTTTATGATTCATGAGAACCAAATGTACATGTGACGTTCCAATTGTATTAAATTATCCCTTTATCTTTTAACCATTTTGTTAATTGCTCGTTTATACTGGTATTAATATCATCACGGTCAAAACTCTTATATAGTTTTCCAGCTAGGTCTGTATGTAGACTTCTCAAGGTACTATCTTTAAGTAAACAAATTGGTTTATTTAAGGCCATCATATAGCCTACTTCCAGGGAGACATTAGGATTAAAATCATCGTCTTGTATTCTTTCGAAAACCGCAATACCCAAACCACATCCGTGCATATAAGTTTTTATATTTAGAAAAAGGTCATCATGATATTCTTTATCATCAGCACGGACTCCAATTATTTCGTGCAACTTCAAATTATCTTTAATTGTATTTAGGATCATCTTATGGTCCCTTGTCTTTCCGAATTGCATTATTATAAAGGCTACTTTTGATGAATTAGATGATAAAAAAATTCCAACAATAAAGAATTTGCAAACGGAATTTTCTGAACTGATTTCTGAAAAGAAAAAAGCATATTCAAAGTACCATTCCACTAAAAAAGAAATGAAAAACATACTGACTGCAAAGGCAAATGTTGACCGTCTTTTAGGGGAGGATATATCGGAGAAAGAAAAAGAAAAACACAAAGAACAAAGGTAATCTTGATTATGATTTTTAAGCTCCCAAAGGGAGCGTAGCCACACAATTTATTGTGTGTTCAATGGGGATTGGGGATACTCCCCAACAAGCATATTTGGCAAAAATTCCGAAAGGGAATTTTATGCAAAATCGCAAGGTGTGTACCACCTTGCCCTGCTTGCCACAAGTATCTGGAATTCTGGATACAATTGGTTATACCGACTTTTAAGTTATCCTTACTATTGTGAAAATAGGTGAAAACATAGCCATTTATAAAGGTATAAGTAGGTATAACTTTTTACGTGAAGCATAGTGAATACTGTCATATTTCACCATCATGTTTACAAAAGTTGGTATAACATTATCATTTCAATCCATATAATCGTTTTAATACCCAATATTTTTCACATCAAACTGAGGAACAGTAGATTTATCATTCAACGGACTCTGCATGGAAGTTGCCTTTTCAATAGCTTTTCGTTTAAGCTCTGTGCTGTCTTTTTAATAAGATCACTGATTATTATTTTTTCAGTCATATTGTTCACTCTTCAATAGATAAAGTCGAGATTTACTCCACTATATTTGTTGTTTCCATAATGCTAATAAAATTGAAATATCTGGTGATGTTATCCCGACTTTTGAGATACAGATTGATAGTTCATCTGAGCTAGTCTTATTTATTTAAAAAGTTATCCTTATTTTTATACAAAAGTCTATACCTTTTCAGATGAATCAACCCAAAAGTTTTTTTATATAGAGGATTTTTTGATAAAGAGTTAATTAAACTTTTATCAAAAATATTGTTGCAAATCAAAAAAAAGAATGGTCTATATATATATATAAGAGACAAAATTGTACTAAACCTATAATACATTTTAGGACATAAAAACATTTGATAACAATAAAGGTGGTGATGATTATGCAAAGGAACATTACATGTTTTCAAAACTATTGACTTCTAGGTTTTTATAGTTATAGCTTTTAATATTAATACGTCCTGCTTGTTCGGATTTATCAGCCAGAGTTGCATGCAGATGCAAATAAGTATAGTAAATTTTATTATGTATTGTATTCGTGAAATGTTGCAGATTTTATGGCTCAATATAAGATAATATCCCTCACAAAACAGAGGAATATATGCATGTTGGTACTAAGGACAAACCATACTTGTGTAGCAATTCCTACAGTATCGGTATTAATTAAATATAATCCTTTACTGTTGTAGGATATAAATAAGCCGTCAGATACTGCCGAGGTAAATGTATATGGAAAATAAGCCAGGATAATACTTGAACTTGTGTTAGGTATGTTTGTTATGTTAGTAACATTAGGTAATTTTTAGATGTATATCAGTTTCATTTCTTGTACAATGTGTTAACTTTAGGAAAAATAAAAGGAGGATGAAATTAAAATGATCAAAAACAATGCGGTTATCAGTCTAGCTCTATGTGTTGCATTAGTGTTCTGCTTTACAACAAGCGTATATGCTGCAGGAGACAATAGTGATGACATTCGTGTGAAGGCTATTATATCCGGTTTGAAAGTAGAAGGAAAAGAATTACTTGAACCAGAGGTTTCTCTACTACTTGAAAAAGGTTTTACAGAAGAAGAGATCAAAATCTTGGATTTTGATATACGCAAAGTAGCAAACTTAATTGTTACTAGAAATATGAGTACTGATGAAATAGAAATTTTGAAAAACGGGTTTGTTAATGACCGCCCTAAAGATCCCGAAATTACAAGTCGGAATCAAGTGGGCAAATCACTGGAAGAAGTTAATATGCCAGATACCTTAAGTTATAAGTATGACTTGTCGAATTCAATAAATGCAACAGATACAGGTGTTCATCTTGCCCTTTTCACACAGCCTTCGTACAAATTCTATGAATATACAGGTTTCGCTAATTTTGGGTCTGTATATGCTTATACCTCTAATACAAGACCATATGTTATGTTTGGTGCCCACGGTACTACCGGAAGTATAGATGCGGGAGTAGTATATTATAAAGAGCATAATGCATGGAGAGTATTTATGTCGAATGGGCAACCTAACGGATGGTACGATGGCATATACGAAGCCAATATAAGCAAAGGCTCGAATATCTATTTGAACTTAAGATGTGCAGGCAATTATGTTCAAATTATTGTACGAGATGCAAGCACGTGGTCAATTATAGATGAGCAAAGCGTTTATATGGGAAGCAGTTTTACTACCAATCCAACTAATTTGGAATTAGTCAGAGAGAATACTTTAGCACAAACTAACAGGGTTGATGATGGAAGTTATCTTAGAAATGTACGCTGGTCAGATGTATATCTATATAGCCTTACTCAGACTACACCGGCTGCAATGAGTCATATGAAGTCATCGAGATCTGGGTTCTATGTTTATTCTGGCAGGTATATGTATGGAGAGACACCATCCGCAAACCAATATATATCAGCAAGCGGCTTGAATTATAATGGGGAAACATCATCGCTTGAGTATTAAAATATAAGATAATTTATATGCTATGAGTAGTCCTCCTATAATGCAGGGGGACTGTTCATGGCACAATCAGGAGGAGACAAAAATGATTAGAGACAAAATAAAACAGACGCTTATATTTTCATTCATATTACTGGCTATTACTACCATCAGCCATACTGCTTACGGGGAAACTGCAGCCTATACTGAATTGAATATGCCACTATCAAAAGATTACAGCCTAACAGATTTTAATTCTGACTACAACATAAAGGTTAACGGAGATGATTATGTAATAAAAGGAAGCGCGTTTCTTTACAGAGATTTAACATATATACCTGTCAGGGATGTTTCTGAAATATTTAATATTTATGTAACATTCAATGAAGCGGACAGAACGGTATTGCTAGCGAGCAAAGAAAAAGAAATCATAATATCCCCACTTATGAGCATATATGGGGATAAGGGAACCGCAGGAGCCGTAATAAAAACAGGGGATCAGACTGCGATTGAGCCAGGGGTAGCATATATGCTTGTAAACGACCGCAGCTATGTACCTATACGTTTTATAACAGAAAATTTTGGATTCAGTGTGGACTATGATGATGCTAATAAACAGATTTCCATAAAAGGAACAGCACAGATTCTGGGAACTGCCGGTAGTTTTTATACTGAAGAACAGCAGGCGGTTATAGATGTTGTTTCGGATTATGAATCAAAGCCGTCAATGCAATTAAAAGGAACAACAGATTTTTTAGGTGAGGACAAGGAAGTGCAGGCCGATATCAAAAAAGAAATTACAAAAGATGTTATAACCGAAACAATAAATGTAAAAGAAAGTAACGGAAAGCAGTATAAAGCTGTGCGCAAATCAAGGTTTAACGGAAGCAATTCTGTAGGAATAAGCGAAGTCCTTTCTGACGGAAGGTTAGAGAATATAAATTTGATGCCATTTGCAGGCAGGCATCCTTATTCGGAACTTACAAACCTTAAATTGACTGGAATGAATAAATACTGCAATATGAATATACAGAAAATTAATGATACAGATGCGATTGTTACCTATAAAATTACGGAATTGAACGGTGAAAAGGTTAATATATCCGTGTTTATTAACAAGAGTAATAATAAAATGCTCAGATATGAAGAAACAACTGAATTTAGCAAAAAGCTATTTGACATTAATTAGATGGAGTTTTAGCAAATAGCACTTTAAAGTATGAGGAATATTTTAAATGAACAATACATTTATGAAAGAGCAGGTGATTTTAAGTGTTTGAAGTTAGAAATAGAAAAAGTACAGTACTTTATTTGTTAATGTTAATAATACAAATTTTAACAGCGTGTACAAATGTTAATGCAGATGATATAGATAAACCAACATTGGAAGAAGATAATACAAAGATAAGTGTATTAGATAAAAATGGAGCACCTATAACTGGTGATTATATTGTTAGATTATATAATGATATAAAAGATAATAAACAAGAAACATCTAGTGAAATTAAGACAACCATTGATTTAAACCTTCAGCAAGAAGTTGCTAAAGAAATAGATAAAATACCTAATATGGTGAAGTATTCTTTCGTAATAATGAATCCCTACAATGGAGAAATAATTGCGATTTCTGAAAATTCAGAAGATACTTACATACCTTCATCTACTTTTAAAGGTATTTCGAGTGCAATTTTCTTGGATACTCATATAATTGAAAAAGATACTATTGTGGATAGCTCCCCATACAGTATAGGCAATACAACTGTGAGATCTTTACTTCCATTAAATAAAGAAGAAATATCCTTTGAAGAAGCTTTAATTAAGAAATGCAATCCTGTATTTGCTAGACTGGCTTCTGAAACAGGAAAAGAAAATTTTTTTTCTTATTTAAATGAGTTTGGTATAAAAATCCCTGATAATAAATCTGATTTTACAGATGAAGAACTTGCGTTGTATTCAATTGGTCAAGTTGAAGTTACACCTATGGAAATGGCACTCGCTTATTCTGTTTTAGCTAATGGAGGAAATAGTGTGCAGCCTGAGTTGATATTACAATTAGATAGCAGCGAACTAGATAAATCAGAAAAAAGTGTTATATCTGCGAAAACATCTGAACAAATGAAAGAGTTGTTACATAAATGTAATGCACAAAACAAAAATAGTAATTCTGATATTGCGGGCATTTATGGCATTTCGTCCGATCAAGATTCAAATATAATAAGTTGTAATTTTGCAGGAATTAGTTCTTTAGAGAGTAATTCGCAATTTTGCTTGGTGGTTAGTATAAGTACTAGTGAAGCTTCTCAATCGATTACTGAGCAACTGTCTACTGCTGTAAATAACATTATGGATATAATTATAAACAATAATATATAAGTGCAATTAAAAATGTTTTATTATTTTAAAGGGTGAATAAAAATTATAAGTTTAAAGGAGAAAGAATATGAAGAAATATAGTAAAAGTTTTGTTGTAGCAGCGGTACTTTGCTGTGTATTAATATTTACTTGTGCCAATGCTTTTGCTCAAGATATCACAATTAACGAAAATATTGAAAACAGTGAAATAAGACCATACGATTTTTTATTAGGGATGACAACTGTATTAGTTGATAATACCCCTTTGCGCTCTTCAAAAACTGACAATTCAACAGATCTTGGTCCTTGTAAAGCAGGGGATCTCGTATATATTTATAATGATAATAGCGATGAAATATGGGCAAATGTATACGCAGCAAGATTGGGGAAGTATGGATATATACGTTTAGTTAATCTTGATTTAGACAATATGGAGCCAGCGAGTATTGATTATTAAAACAAGGTAAAATTTTTTATATTAATGAATTCACCCTTTAAAGTTTTAATAATAAATTATGAAGTTATTACACTATGAAATAAGTGTGAAAAAATATAACGTATTTTAGGCGACTTTAACTAAGATTTCAAGGAACCCTAAAAAAATATTTGATTAGTAATTAATTATCGATGCAATTTTTCTTAATAAAGGAAATATCATAATCTTGTTCTTGAAGATAAGCGAAAACATTAGTTTCATTAAATCAATTATGCGAAAAAATTGTGTGTGATGATTTATATATTATAGAAGGAGATTTTATTTATGGCAGACGTAATGGTACAAAAAACACAAGAATGGCTTAACAATAAGTATGGAGATAAACCAGGTTTTATACCTCTTGATTTATCTGAGGAAGCTGGTATTGTAGGCAGAACTGGTTGGACAACGATTTATGCATTACTTGGTGCCCTCCAACTTGAATTAGGATTAAACGAAACTGGTACAAATTTTGGACCGTCAACACAAAGGCTGTTTAATGAAATGTTCGAAGATGGTATAAAACCTCCTATAGATGAAACAGCAGTTTGTGGAAGATACGGGGGTATTTATGGTATTATACAAGGTGCGCTTTGGTGTAAAGGATACCCTGCCGTTTATGGTGCTATAACAGAACATTTTGATTACGCAACTCAAGTAGGAGTAAGCTGGATGAGGGATGATGCTGGAATAGATCCTGGATCAACAGTTACCTTAAATGTTATGAAAGCTTTACTCTCTATGAATCAATACAAACTTGTATGGAAAGGCTCTTCAAAAATACAAACCATTCAACGAACGCTTAATAGAAATTATGAGGACTATATTGGACTTTCTCCTTGTGATGGATTATATGGACGAGAAATGAATAAAGCAATGATTATGGTTTTGCAAGCAATTGAAGGGTACACTCCAGAAGAAGCCAACGGTAATTTTGGAAGTGGTACGAAGTCGAGACTGCATATGCTTTTTATACCTCATGTAGTGAATCTAGAAGCAACATATTTGTTTCGTTCAGCTCTTTGCTGTAATGGATATGATGTAGAGTTAGGATATGATTGGGGTAATGATGTAGAGATTGCAACTTTTGATTTCCAAAGCGATATGTTGCTTAATACAAATGGTGCTGCTGATACAGACACATGGATGGCGTTAATGATTAGTCGAGGTAATATTGACCGTCCTAGCAATGGATGTGATACAAGGTTTGAGATTACTTCTGAAAGATTACGAATCCTAAAAAATGAAGGTTATAGTGTAGTTGGGCGTTATTTAACAGGGGGAAGTTTTAAAGAATTACGTGTTGGAGAAGCAGAAAGAATTACCGATGGTGGAATGAGTTTATTCCCTATCTTTCAAGAATCAGGAGCAAATATGGCATATTTTACTCCTGAAAGAGGAAAGACGGATGCTTTAAATTCCTCAAAAGCAGCTCGTAAATTAGGCATGCCAAAGGGAACGATCATATATTTTGCTGTTGATACTGATCCGCTAGATTATCAAATAGAAGACTATATATTGCCATATTTTAGAGCTTTACATGAAAGTTTTGACACGGATTATAAAATTGGAGTTTATGGTACTCGAAATACTTGTACTCAAGTTTGTGATAATGGATATGCATTAACAAGTTTTGTAAGTGATATGTCATATGGATTTAGCGGAAACATGGGCTTCAAAATACCTGAAAACTGGAATCTCGATCAATTTTATGAGCTTAGTACCAGTGAGACAGGATGGGATTTTGATTTAGATAAAACAACGTATTCAGGAAGATATCCTGTTGTGGATAATATTCAACATCGCAATTATATACAACCTGCGATTCCAGAAGTTGAACCTGAAACACCTTCAATTCTTTCCTTTATCGAGGATATACGAACATTGGAAACATTATATAAACAATATTATGATGCTAATTTAGCCTCTATTAATGGCATACCACTTTTACCTAATATGTTAGTGATAGCAATGACTAATTTCCTGCGTAGTCAAGAATATAATGACTGGACATGGTTTTTTACCACAGGTTCTATTATTGACTCTGGATTTGTATCTGATATTCAAGAAAATCATTCTGATATATGGGAACATATGTACAATTATATAAAAGAAAATACTGAAGAATTTCCACGTTTAGATATAACGGATGGAGAAACAGGACTCATTGATTTAAGCCACTTTGGGGCAACATTGGAAGCATATTTAGGTACTGGGTTTTTTCCATCTTTCTGGGCCAGCTGGGGCGGCGATCTTGCAACTGGAATGAGTGATACAACTATAAATTATAAAAATAGAAATGAACCAGATTATGAAATATACGCTGGAAAAACGCTACAGGAAATTGCTGATGCTACAGTAGGAAAAGCTACTCTTCTTTGTAATTATACTGATTTCTGCACTGATTTTGATGCATATAAAATCAGTTGTTATATAGAAGAGGAGATAAAAAATAGTACTGCAGAAACATTGAATTTTCACCTGCTTTCAGATGCCTTGATGTGGTATTACAGTAGTGGGCAATATAGAAACCGTTTTGTTTGGTTTTTTAATGAACTAGGGTTAGAGACTCAGACTACTCTCGGTACATTGAAAGCTGAAATTTATGAACGTATGAATGGTGCACGAGAAAAAGCAATATTGCTTCCACTGAAAGGGAATACCCCTACACAGGAAGTTAATGCGGCCTGCTGCGACTCCTTTGCAAATTATATTTATAAAATGATAAACCAATAAATTAATAAATAAGTGAGTGGAGGCTTAACAGCTTTCACTCACTTATTTATTACAACACAGTTACAACACAATATATTTTGAATTATTTCTGATATTTAAATTTTGCAATAATTGCCCCCAAAGTAAATAATAAAGTTGAACCGAGGGCTGGATAAAGTTTGATATCAAAATGATATAGAACTCCATTTGTTAATATTCCAGATATTCCACATGCCATTAGTAATAAAAGTACTAAAACAAAATATATGATGGATAAAAGGAGAATTCCTATTGCCGTGCTTTTTAATTTCTTTTGTATCAAAAAGCCCATGAGAAAACCATATGGATAAACTAAAAAAAACATGAATGGCATATAAAATAAAACGACCCAAATAGAGATAATATCAATACCACTTGTAATAAAAATACCACCTATAATAGATAAGAAAAATAGAGTGAGATAAATTATCCAAAACATCTTGAGCTGAGTAAAAAAATTTTTAATCATAATTACCTACCTAATTTAATTTTGTATAAATATTAAATTGCTTCTTAAAATTTTAATACTTAATATTATCAAATATATATTTGCAGTTTATCTTTTTTGTTATATGGCTTTTGATTTAAAATAATTATAATGCATTAAATACTTTATATCAATGTATTTTATGGAAATATACTAAGTGGCGATAACTAGGTCTGATGGTCATTACAATTACAATAATAAGCACGTTGAGTGCGTAATGGGAATGCAAAGGAAAGATACGTAGAAATCCTGAACTTTCAAAACTTTGCGAAATACACTTCACAACGGATGGTGATGATTTCAGAAATAAGGTTTTGAGAAATAAAATTGATGTTTCAGTTGTTTTGTGTAGATATGTTCGCACACCATTTTGATTAAGGTATTCAGGAATATTAAAATAGCAAAAATCCATTTTCCTTATAGAAAGATATAGTAAGCGAAAGTGATAGTTGATAAAAACGAAAATATGGTTTTTATTCTTCCGAGAAAAATGAGCGTAAAATCTGCTGATTCAAAAAAATGACATATTTTGTTGAAATTGATAATAAAGTTGTTCCAATTATATCAAATCTTCCTTTCTGAAGGTAATGAATCAAAAACCTCCATTGGAAAGGTCGAACTAGTATTTAGTTTAATTGCATATAAATATCCGATATTGATGTGGGTGTTAATACAACTACATAGTTATATCAACATCCACTTTTTTATGGATGAAATAGTAAAAATGATGGAATATCAGCAGTAAACTAAACAACTTAAGGTCGTCTCTAACATTAATAAATATAATAGATTACAAATTGACTATGCATAATAGGAACTGTATTTTGTTCAGTTTTTATTCTAAATAATTTTTTATATTTTTATTTAAAAGTTGTTGCAAAATAAGAAAATGAATGGTCTACATATATGACAGATAAAATCGGAAGACATAATTGTTAATAATTTAATTGGTACAATTATTGTGAGACTTGATGTGTATTGTTTGGAGGTGATTCATTTATGGGTTGATTTTAGATAAATATCTAGTTTTAACAAGCTTTTAACAAAGGAGATATACAAAATGAAAATATTAAATAGTAAGTGGGTTAAATATTTGACCATTTGCACAGTATTTATTGCTTTAATTGGAGCATCGTTTAAAATAGTTTTTTCGCAAGCGCTTGATTTTCATTTATTAAAAGGCGTAAATGAAAATGAACAAACATATGGCATAGATTCAGAAGATTCACCTGATCTTATAGCTGCGCAAGGCATAGATGGCACATACGGTTATATTTTAAGTAATGATTTAGATGGACCAGAATTTAGCACACCAGAGGAAGCTGTTAATTGGCAAAAAAAATATAATGGAAAACGTGTAATACCATTATATGCAAGTGATGGTAAAACTGTGATTGGCGAATTTGATTTAGAAGCTTCAGAAGATATTTAATAAACGATAAAACTAAGAAAGAAGGAGAAAAAAATGAATAAGAAAAACATTATTAAACGTAGTACATGCTTTTTATTGGTAAGTATACTGTTGTTTTCAAATGTTTATGTAGCTTTTGCTGCGTCAAGTCCTACACAATATGCAACGGTGTATTCACATGACTACTCATACTTTAATGCTGCAGTTTCTCTCGGCACAGGAGCTCGTGCGTATGTGAGTGTTCAAAATGATGATGGAACTGGAGGGATTGCAGCGGGGTATATGGGTGGTAATGCAAAATTGTATAATTCAAATGGAATAATCAGTAAAAGTACAGGAATGCAATATACTGATGACTATGTTGTAGGATGGGCATGGTATACTAACTATGCAACTTGGTCTGGAACTTACTATGCAAAAAGTCAAGTAGCCTTCTATAATGGAGATGGGTACGATAAATTTGATGTAAATAAATCACCAAGTGTATCTTATTCTAGCAGTAAGAGTAACACTCAAATGACAGAGGAATTAGCGATTTCAGAGTATAAAATTAATGAAAATGGTGAAAAGTATGGCTCAGAGCTTTATGCAGATATATGTGGAGAACTCCCAGATCTGATATTAGCTGAAGGTAAAAATGGAGAAATAGGATATGTTCGTAATATTGATTTAAACCCAGATCCAAAAACCATTGAGGAAGCTATTGCTTTGAATAAAATTACTGAAATTCCACTTTATAGTTCAGACGGCAAGACTGTCATTGGTACATTTGAATTCAGTAGAAGTTCTGGCATTCACTAAATAGTGAAAGCATTACCATACGGGGGACTTGGTTCTTGATACATCCATATAGATGACAATAATCCCGTCCCCGTGATACACCGCATCACTTTGATATAAAAGTAATGCGGTGTATTCTTTTTTGACTATCAGGGACATAACGTATTTTTATTTTACATAGGAATACGGTGTGAACAAGTTCGTAAAGGATTACCCCTCTTTGATAATAAGAACGGCCTTGTAATAAAGTCTCAGAATGCTTCTCCAAAGCTATTAGAGCTTGTTGACTATTTATATGAAGATGATATACACAGTCAATTTATTGTAGATGGTGATAATATAAATTATATCAGAAATAATGGAGCTATATATCAAGCCCCTTTGAATATCTTGAAAAACAACAGAAAATATATCAGTTGCTAAAAAGTCCTTATTACAGCGAGAATGTATATGTAACTCCAATATTTCAGTAACCGCAATGGAGGAATAATTTTTTCATACACAACAACGATAATTAAAGCAAAATCGCTTTTAGCTAACGCCTCTCGGCTTGTAAACATAACGTAAGTCGCATACTCGCATTGATTAACACACCAGAAGTATCCCTGGTGAAATGTTTTGTTTATAGTATCAAGATAAGGGTTAGTTTTTCAGCAAAATAATCCAACTGTCGGCATAAGTTCTTATTGTCGAACCCGAAAGGGAACTAGGTTTGTATCTTTACATGCATAAAACCGAATTCTTTATCTAAGAAATATAGGTAGTAATATTTGCACTTTCTGTATACATTACATAAGCTTAGTTTTCCGTCTTATTATATCTTAAACTTAAGTGTTTGACAATATTCAACAACTTTGAGTTTCCCCAAAATTCAAAATTGAACAATCAAGAAACCGCTAATTTAAAATATTTGAAGATATCAAATTGTTGTGATTTAAGGTTTTTGGGAATAAAGCTTTGAATCCCAACTTTTGTCTTAACCAAAATATTCTCTATACCATATCCAATAGCATAGTAAATAAACTTAGGAATGTCATAAATTCTTTTTGAGCACTCTTTAAGCTCTTTTAAAAATATACAATCTTTTTTTTCAGATGTCATTATACCAATGTACCCAACTGTAATTGTTACAATTAAATTGAAATTACGAATTGATTTTAATGACCAAACCCTAATATTTTCAAAATCAAATTGTTGCTTCTTAAATTTAAAATATTCTTCTATGCGCCACCTCATTAAGTACACTTTAGTTACTATAAGAGATATCTTTTTCTTTTCAGGGGAGTTTAAATTTGTAAGAAGCATCATAGGAATTTTTCCAAAACCATAGACAACTATTAACGTTAATTCCTTTTTGGGAAATTCACATAAGCTTACAGGAATATAGCTGATTTTACAACCAATATCTTTTTTGTTTTGACCTTTAAATTTCAAACTGTAATTACCCTTGTACTTATTAGTAACTTCAAGAACATTTTGAGTTTTACCATTGTAGATTACATTACGATTCATTTTTAATCGTATAATAAAGCGTTCTGCATTTTTAATGAAATATTTGAAATATTCATTTGCATCAAAACCCCTGTCTAAAGTTCTGATGCATTTATTGCCAAAATGCTCGCTAAGGGACTTAAGGCATTGGATGTTTTCATGAGTTTCGCTAATGAAGCCTTTTTCTGCAGCGGAAAACACCTTTTCATAAACAGGT
>ENA-UOOK01005150-UOOK01005150.1-fermentation-metagenome-genome-assembly--contig:-NODE-5150-length-13353-cov-3.467439_pt1 | contig 13353 bp, 21 predicted proteins | sample MGYA00245777_ERZ724023 | MGnify/ENA primary metagenome ERZ724023 (study PRJEB28704, sample SAMN03018312) | fermentation metagenome | biome: anthropogenic terrestrial biome; feature: soil; material... | reverse complement strand
ATCTTTCGCTATGTATGTAATCTTATCTTTAATAATCGCCTTAATAGAATTATCAATTCTCTTACTATCAAATAATTGTTGTCCAGTAGTAAGAAAGCACTCATCATCAGTGGAAGGAAATTCAACCTTAAAAGTTTCTAATCCATCAGTCGCTATCTTTTGCCTTCTCCATGTAATCTGATCTAGTGATGCACCCAAATCATATAACTCAATTTCATCTACATCTAAATTCTCATAGCGTAATTTTTCGCCATGAATAGCCTTATATCTATCTACTGCTTGTTTATATTGATTTTTAAATAAAGCTTTACCTTTTATCCAATTAAAAAAGAATGGCTTATATGTATTCTCACCATTCTTTGCTTGATAATATGTTTCACTAAATTTATTAAAGCCATTTGCAGTAGATTCAATTACAATAATTCCACTCTCTGATACTGCTTGACTGATTGCTTTCATTTGTTTCTCTGAATTTTTCCAGAAAGCAAATTCTGATAAGTGAATTACACCATTTACAGTTTCACCTCTAAGTAAATCTTTATTACCTGCTGTCATACAAGTAATCTTACTACCATTTGTAAATGATAATTCCTGTCTATTGTTCGTCAATAAATCTGGTCTTATAAACTCTGGTAATGAATAAAATTGTTGCTTTAATTTATCAAAGATTGAATTTGTACTTGTTTGATTATGTGATATTAATACACTTGTTGTATTGTCATTAACTATGCAAGCACGAATAGAAAGGGCTACCGTTACTGACGATAACCCCAACTGTCTGCTTTTAAGCACTATATTATCTTTATCTAAATTATCTACAAAATATCTCTGTTCGTCCGTTAGTATGAACGGGACAATCTTTCCTTCCTTATTGGCAATCTTAATAAATGTTTCAATCCATGCAATCTTATTTTCGTCTTTCCATAAATAAGTCAACTTTTGTTTTGATTCATTACTTAGCCCCATTTTTACCACCACCCTTTTTTAAGGCAGGTATATTCACATTCTTCATGAAATCATCTATTTCATCAGTACTATCATCAAAGAATGAACTATTTGAAAAGTTTTCAACCCACTTAGCAGCGTTTGTATCTCCTTGAAGTGCTTTATCAAGCATTGCATCATATAACTTTAATAGATTTAACCTTTTCATTTGTTTATGATATACCAATAATGCCTCTTGTGTATCTTCCCTAGTAAACCAGTCCATACATTCTTCAAGTGTTTTATTCTTTACATTAGGTTCATAAGTCATAAAATTATCAAAAGGAACTCTCTTATCTTCTGGTGTATAATACCAGATAATAAATCTTGCTATGTAATGTGGAACTATCTTCTCTAATTTTTGAAATAAACTTTCGCATCTTAGTTGTCCCATGATTTTCTCATCTCCTTCATTTCTTCACTTATATCTTCAAGAGATTTACATAGTAATCTAGTAGTCATAGCATCAATTTGCTTCCATAAATACTTTGCCTGTTTAGTCTTAATATCACTAGGTAAATATTCACTTTGAGATATATAATCATATTGCCCCCATAGGTAATCTATTTCCCTTTGTAATTCATTTTTAGATAAATCCATAAATGCCTTATTTGTTAAATTCATCATTTCCTTATTGATTTTTTCCTTGACTAAAATACCATCTACTTCTTTAACTGTGTAATTATTTTTTACCACTACTTCTTCATTTAATGTTTTAATATCTTTTACCATTGTTAAATCCTCCTTCTTGTGAAAGGTATGCTCAAAATTGGGCACACCTCATTTAATGTTAATTATATTTCTCTTAAATCAATTACTCTACTGGTACAATAATAAAGGATTGATATGGTATTTCAGCAGGTATATTATATTTTTCCTTAATATCCTTACTTGCTTTTACCTTTACCAATCCATAAGTATCTAATATTTCCTGTATTGATTTTTTCCATTGAACTTCTATTTTTCCTTTACCTCTTACATCTTTTTCCAGTATATAGCCTTTTTTTTTAATCGTATCAAGTACTTTTTCACTTAGTTTTAAAGTCAACTTATCTGACTTTATACTTGTACCTTTTTTATTCTCATACCTGTATTGGGGATATACCTTGTCGGCAACTTCAATTCCAAAAGTACGCAATACATATTCTCGGCTTAGTCCTTTAAGTGAAAAGTTGTTTTCAATCAATACCTTTGCCATTAGTTCACTATCTTTAAGTAGCATACAACCATATTCCTCAAACTGATAGAAATTGGTTATCTTTTTAAATCCATACTTAGCACTAATTGATTTTGCCTTGTTTAATTCTTTTTCAGGTATATTTTCAAACTCTACTTTTTCAATCATATTAAGCAAATTAAAAAGTGTTAATGATTGAGATAATGTAACATATTTATTAGGATTTATCCCACATACTTCAAGTAATTTACTATATCCACCGTAGAATAATGGCTTATCATTTAATTTAATATCATCACTAATAAACTGACTAAAATAAATCAATAATGCTTGTAAATGTATTTTTCTAGTTCTTATTAATTTTGATATATTAGGGAATTGTATTTTAAACTCATTTGTATCAAGATATATAGCATTTTGACGCATAATTTCTTTTTGCTCTTTTACCCAATCCGATTCTTTTAACTGAATATTATATACTTCTTTAATAAATTCTATTGCTTGACTTCTTTTACACTGTGCTAATTCTTCTACTAATCCTATTATTGTTAATGCTTTACCACAACCAAAGCATTTATATATTTGTGTACCATCATCAGTAGTCCATATATAAGCAGATGGTGTACTATCTTCATGGTCTGGTAATATACAGTTAAAAGCATATCCCTCATCAATATTTAAGAACTCACATAAATCAATGTTATTAATATAATCATATAATTTTTGTTCAGATTCACAACTGGAAGAGGTACTAGATAGAAGAGTATATTCTTTATTTAGTACCCTTTTCAGTTTACCTATCAAACCCCTTAACTTATCAACGTTCAGAGACTTTATAGCATCAATATTTTGCATATAATCAATATTGGTAAGTGGATTTTCACTTGTGACTTTCTTCTTAGATTTAATACTTTTAGGTTTATCTTTAATAGTATATTCATCTTTATAATACTTCTCAATAATATCATCTGCATTAATTCTAGCATCATAATTAGGTTGAATGGGGGATTTCCCCTTACCACCATAGAATATTCTAGTGCAATCAAATGTAACCTTATCTGATTTATCAAATGTCTTAATCAAAGTAATCTGTAACTTATTTCTCTTATCTACATCAGTTATAACCTCATCAGTGACAAATACTAATCTAAATTTGTGATGTTCTTCAGTATGACTAAATGATGTATATCCGAATACTGGTGTAATTCCTAATCTATTACAATTATCTAATTCCTTTTCAATTGTTGTATCATGGTCAAAATCAAGCATAAATACTTGTTGTTGAATCCAATCTACTGACTTAGTACCATTTAATAAGGCAGGTTTACAAGTCATACCATTACATAGACCGTTTGCAAGTTCTTCAATTTCTATTTCTGTAGGTTTTATTAATGGTGGATGAACTTTACCATTCTTCTTTTCTACATATCCTTGTATCTCAATGGTTTCCCACGCTGAAGGCTTTTTTAAAAAATTGCGTGGATCTAGCATCAGTTTAACTTTCATTATTTGGTTGTCTCCTTTTTTGTGTTTTATGGCATCAAAAAAGGGCGTGTCATTTCTAACACACCCCTGTTGATTACTTATTTAGTTGTTATATTCAATCAACCGAAAAATCGGCTCGTTATTCAAATATTTCTTTATCATCTTTCTTAGTGAATTCTCTTAATACATCTTCAATATTATTTTCACGTTTGAATACGAATACACTCTTAATCTTATTGGTTCTGTCCGCTTTTACATCAATTATTGTATAACCTCTCCTTAATAATTCCCTTGCTACTCTGCCACTAAATATTACAATGGCATCTTTATTTTCATCTTTTAATAGCATAATCAACTCTCCTTTTCTGTAATTTCTTCTGAATAGCACAAAAAATCCCTATTAGTCAAAGCGACTGAATAAGGATTCTCTGTTATATCTGATATTTTAGTTGTTCTTCTTGTTATAGGTACTTGAATATCTTTAAATTTCTTATGTAGTGAAAATGGTTCTTCTGGTAATACACACCACACTTTTGTATCTAGTCCAATTTCAAGATTGATACCTAATAAATCAATATCAGTAGATAAGATACCTTTACTTCTTACTGTTATCTTTTTATTAAGCTTGAATTTCTTCTCAATATCCTTAAATTCATATTGCTTATGTCTTAGTTGGCACTCATATAGTTCATCTAAACCTAATACATCACACATATAGAATTTATTCATTTCTCTATCGTTCTGATACCTACTGAAATGACTATAATAAGAACTATCAATAGTAAGTAATATCATTTTACCTTCTTCACTCTCTGGAATTGGTAAATCATATAATCCCCACAATAATAATACTGTAGATAAATTGTATTTCTTGAAATAGTTCTTTCTTGTAACATCTTTAATAAAATTCAGATTAATACATTCCTCATTGACTGGATCTAATTCATCAAGCCTAGATAAATGATTATCAAAACTCTTTCCTTTATGTAATGCAAGGTCAACTCCGACTGTTTCATTTGTTGCATTACTGGTTATACCCATATAATCATATAGTTCATTCTTATCTACTTTAAATAACATACAGTATTTTATTTCCCAACCTTTAATAAGGCTTAATATAGCACATGATAATAGACTATCAATATCATCTGTTAAAATTAAATCTCTCTTTACGTTATCCATATACCATTGTGGTAATTTTTCTTTGTATTCTGCTTTCATAATAAATCGGAATGTTAATATACTCCAATCTACCTATGAAAGTGAATCCACAATGAGAATTACAATATATTCTCATTCCTAATTCACCTTCCTATCTGCCCTAAGGCTTTATTTTGTTGTTATTATTAGTTACATCTTCTCTATAAACTGTAATATTTGATTATATATAGTTTCATTTAATGAAATTAATTCATGTTCCCAACGTGATATGGTGCAACTATTAATATTGCAATAGTCAGCCACTTCTTGTTGTGTTATATCTTCATTTCTTCGCCACTTGCGAAATTCTTTCCCTGTCACCTTTCCCACCCTTTGCATATTTATTGCATAAAAAATTATTTCTTCTTAGTTGTTACCGGTTTCTTTTTATCCGACATTTTTGTCGGTTGAGATTTTTCTTTCTTCACTGGCTTTAATCTACCATAACAAGCATTAAGCCAATTAACGTATACCTCATATGTTGGTATTTCCTCACCAGATTCAATTTTTCTTACCCACCTATCAGATTTACCAATACAATCAGCAAGATATTTCTGTGATATATTGTGATATATTCTTATGAACCTTAATTTATCCCCACTAAGCATTAATAAAACTCCTTTCTTAGATATAATGGGGCATACTGCAAAATACAGTACACCCCACCAATATTAATTAACCTATTGTTGGCAGAATAGTTTGAGCCAATACAATACCTGCATCATTAATTAGTGCCATTGCATAGTATTGAGAAGTATAAATAGTATTAGTTCTAGTACTTGCATCTCTATCTACTTCTGTAAAAGGTGTTTCCTTTGGAATTAAACCAATAGAATCCTTTTTGATAGCGAGAATAAATCCTTCTTGATTAACAGTATCATATAATCTATCAGATACCACTACTGCAATTCCTCTAAAGTATCCTAATATATTATTTAACTGAATACCTGAACCTTCACTTGTAAATGTTTTAGTGGCATCTACAAAACCATCCATTTTAAGGAAAGAAGGAACAAATTTACTGTGGATTGCAATAAAAGCAAAATCACTAGCATTACAATCATCACCATACAAGCCTAGGATTGCGTTCATTTCATCAAATGTTACTGTATCTTTAGTGGCAAGTTTATACTGTAAAACTGTTTTTCTTCCTTCTGCAATAGCATCAAGGTCATATTTTCTGCTAATGGAAATTGCGTGTTGTTTAGATGCAGTATTCAAAGCATCTCCTAATTCTGTTACATCGTCATAATCATTTACTGCTATAGCAGGTGGAGCAATCATTCTAATTGTTGCAGTAGTACTTGTCTGTTTCATGCTAGTTACTTCCATAGGAGTTCCAGGCACTATATCTTTTGCATCACCAATATAAGCCCATTTAGGCATATTTAAAGTTTCCCCTACTTTACCTTTTAAATCTCCTAATATTTTACACGCTTGAGATACAATAACATTTCCTGCAACCTTTTCATTTACTAACTCTGCATATACCTCTGGTACGATAACGTTTTTATTTACCATATTTTTCACCTATATCCTTTCATTAATTGATTTTTTGTTTAATATCAGAAACATCATTTTTAATAGTTTGTAAGTCATCTTTATAAGCATTAAGAACTGATACAAATTCAGAATTAGTTGCCGATAATCTTTCATTCTGTGCTTGTGCCTTTCCTATTACTTCATAAAGTTTGTTCTCTCTCTGTTCATTTTGTGCCTGTGTCTTATTCCATAATTTCCATATAAACCACATCAAAGCGATTGCAATTACAATAGGAAATCCTAGAGTTGAGATGGCAGTTTGAATTGCGTTCAAATCCAATCAAATACACCATTCCTTTCAATTTGTGACAATAAAAAAGGACTTCCTAAAGAGGAAACCCTAGTTTGCTAGTTTCTTATAAAGTTCAGGATTCGTTTCAAGAAGTTTTGTACGTTCTGCATACCCCATTTTCTTGAATTGTTCTTTTGTGATTCCTTCGTTTTTGGTATGATTAGATGGTTTGTATGTACCGTTGAGAAAGTAGTTGTTTAATGTACCCCCTAATTCTTCAATAGTTGCATCTATATCATCGCCAATACTGATATATTTTGCTAATTCAGATGGTAACCCTTTTTCAGATAATTTTTGTTTAACTGTATAAGATTTTTCTTTATTAGCAAGTTCTTTTTCTTTTAATTCTAATTCTTTCTGCTTTTGTTCCAATGCAATTTCTACATCTGACTTTTCAGCAGGTTTAAATTTTTCTAATTCACCTTTAACCTCTTTAAGTTTCGTACTGTAGTCAGTCCTTACCTTATCAGTTTCAGATTGAATAGTTTTGTTCACCACTTCTAATTGTTCTGGTGTTAAATTAAGTTCTTCTAAATTCATTATGTAACCCCTTTCTAGTTGCTACCATCTGCCCTCTATGAGTTCAAATATTTGCACCTAATAAAATGTTTATTTGTAATATATAAAAAACCCTTGCCCTAAGACAAAGGTTAGTTATCGGAGGATAGGGGTATATTTTTAAAATACCCCTTAAAATGAGTAAATCAAATTAAATAATATATAATAAACCACTTGCTGAAGGTGGATTATTAACTTATGCAAGAAATTTGCTTAAAAAATAAAAATGATATTTCTTATCATATAAGCAAATCTATCGTAACTTCTGTAACCGTTGAATACACTAGGCTTGAAGGCAATTAACTTTTTATTTGGTCTGTGGACACTATTATTTAATTATAAAATAAACTGTTTGATGTTATAGTTATATATGTTTCTTTATACCATAAGTTAGAAAAAAATATAATCATCTCAAACCCACTAACCACAAGGCTTTCAGCGATTTTAACTTTAGAATTGTTACGTCTACTTTTTTAAATATTTCTCACGATTATTTTGTTTCCATTGTCTTTTTCTCTCTTTATCTCTCTCATGCTGGCACTCTTCACAACGCACAGTTTTATTATCTTTAGCATCCACCTCAATCTCTTTGCCACAATCAATACATTTGATAGTTTTAGTGCCTATAGGTTGATAAGTACTACATGATTCACAACTATATCTTATCGTCTATTCATCTTTTCTAGCCATTTAAAACCATAAGAGGGTAAATTGTATGGCTACAACTTAAAACCCTCTTAAAATGGTTTATAATAAATTAAATTACAAGCATAGCATCAATAAATGCAGAATATTTTCCATCATCTGTTGTACAAATAACTCTCAAAGTGTTTCCTATAATATCGTAATTCTCTGCAACCTTAATCTTACACAAAATACCATCATAAGTAATGGTAAAATCAGATTGTGACATACCATTATAATTAAAAGTCCATACTGGTGTAAATGTTACTGGTGTAGTGCCATTCATCAATGTTGGTGTAAATGTTCTATAAGAAGAACTACCCAAAGTAATTTCATTACTAGGATTACTACAAATTAGTTTGAATGTATAAGCAGGTGCATTGGGGTCTGCTACAACGGATAAACTTACTGAATCAGTTAATGTTTGTTCAGTCCATGTTGCAGTAATAATCACATTACCAATAGAAATAAATGTTACTAATCCTGTGCTATCTACTGTGGCAATTTTTTCATCAGAAGTTGAATAGGTTATAGTTGCAGTAGTATCTTCTGTATAATTCTTACTTGCACTTGCAGTCAATTGAGTAGTTGAACCCTCAATATAAGAATTTGCATCAGAAGTCAAAGTAAATGAATATACATCTGCTGGCTTTACATCTCTTTCAATAAATACATGGGAAATCCCACCTATGTTATAAGTATTCTGTACCTTATACCAACCACCAATAATATTAACTATGTTTTTACCACTAATATCTATATTCTTAATCATTTCTGTACTTTCAGTAATTATCTCACCTTTACCATCTAATGTTGTAATTACATTATTTTCAATTACTGTAGGAGAAGTAAGATTATACATATAGCAAGGAATATCATATCTCTTAGAATTATCAATTACTGGCAAAAGCAAATTACATTCTAATAATGCTGATTTATAATATGTATCATTTTCAACTGATTCTTGATTTAAGGTGATATAATTCTTACCACCATATGTTAGTAATTGTCCTTGTTTAATTGGGGCAGTTATATCATAAAATATTGTAATATGATTATCTGTTTTGTTATTGTCATTGTTCTTTCTGAATAGGCATTTCACCGACTCAGATGTATAATAAGTTGTGATGGTTTTCCCTTCACGTTTAAGGGCATCACTAAATTGTTTATGTAATGTGTTCATGCTTGCTCCTTTCACTCTTCATATAACGGACGAATTTTATCGGCTGTAATAGGCTTAAATAGTGGCGTTTATTCAAAAATCAATACACCAATTTTTAGCTATTTTGAATAAAATTAATTAAAAATTTTTCTGCAACCTAAAAAAGCCACCTTATTTACATAGGTATACTAATTCACCTAATCATAAATAAAATGGCTTAAAATATTTGCTACAAAATTAAAATGTATTATAAATTTGCTAATGGACTTGTTTTTAATGCTATTTCCAAAATATCTTCGTCATGAATTGATTGCAGATACCTTTTTGTAACGTTTATATTACCATGACCTAATAACCGAGAAACGGTAAATAAATCACAACCGTTTTTTAATTGTGATTGTGCATAATAATGCCTACAAGTATGTGGACTTATACGAATTTCACTTCTTATATTACTAAATGTTCCGCATTGTAATACTATTCTTTCAATGGTTTCTACTGTCAATTTCTTTCCTTTTTGTGACAATAGTAAATAATCTGTATCATAATTTATTTTATTCTTAATATAGCACTCACGCACTCGCATATATTTTATTAAAGATTTATTTATAATAGCAGTAATTGGCACGTGGCGAACTTTCTTACCTTTTCCTAGAATATTAATATAGTTATCTCTTATATCACTCATTTTAAGATTGCATAATTCAAAATTTCGTATTCCAGTATCAAAAAGGATTACCATAATTAATTGATTGCGAATATCAAGAAAATTTGAACCGCTATAATATCTAATCATTCTTGATACTTCATCATTCGTAAATGTATTAATAATCGGCATAACTTCCTTTTGTCGATAAACCTTATCCATAGGATTTCTAACAATATAACCTTCTCTTATACAATAAGTAAAATAAGCTTTAAAACATTTTATTAATCCGTTTATATATGTTTCTTTCAATCCTTTTTTGGTTAGAAACTCGATATAACCTTTTATTGCAATATGGTTTGTATCTTCTAATTCCGTCAGATTATACTCGCTTGAAATAAATTTCAGCATGGCAAGATTATTATTTTTGTAACCTTTAATTGTTCGTTCACTTAGTTTTCGCATTCTACAATCGAATATAAATTCTTTCAAAATATCTTCGTTTAACATGATAAAATCCTCCTATACTCGTGTGTGTCAGTGACGATGTACAGAAGGATAAGATGTATCCTTTTTTAGGGCAATGAATTTGTTCAGTATATCATTACCCATTCAATTTTTCATGTTATAAAACGCTACAACCCTTAATTTTCATCCTCTTCCGGCATATTCCAGTTATGATACACTTCCTGAACATCATCGTCTTCATCTAATAAATCCAAAGTACGATTCATCATTTTAAACCTAGTAAATTCAATACTTTGCACCACTTTTGGGAAAATCTTCGGCTATGGTTTTTAGCAATTATAATATACGAAAAATTGTTAGTATATCATCACTGGTGGTTAACATTTTCCATCACTGAATATAAGTATATCATCATTGAATATATATATCAAGAATTTAATTTAAAAAGCACCTACAAAAGTAAGTGCCTTATCAAATATTGTAATTAATTATCTTTCTTCCACTCAGGATGTTCTTTTCTCCACTTATCAGATTTAACAGTGCAACATGGATTATTATCCATTCGCTCAATTCGTTTGTGAACTGGTTCATAATCTTTAATTATTTTCATTATTACAAACCACACTATAAAGAAAGTTACTATCTGCATATCATAAACCCCTTCCTAATTAGATCGTTTGATATTAATCTTAATATATCATCTATGCTACGAAAATCATTGTCAATGTAATTATCCGCGCCTTCAATTCTATATCTATTGTTATCTTGTATTATATTATAACCTGCTATTGCTGCTAATTGAAATTTTTTGTGTTTTGGTATTTCCGATAATGCAATTGTACTCATTTAATATTCAACCCTTCTTTCTGTTCTGTCATATATTCTCGATAATCTTTTGCACATTTCCATTTTTCATACTGTGATATAATAAATAAACCTAATACTGCTACAAAAAATTCAAACATATTTATTCCTCCTTTCTGTAAAATATCGAATTCTATTTTTCTTTTATAACTTTTATTATATTACTCCATTTGTCTAATAGCTTTTCAGCATAATCAATCATATAATCAATTGCCAAATGTTTCGCTTCCTCAACATCGTTTGTATAAAGATTAATTTTGTCAATACTAGTTCCCCCACAAGAAACTAACCATGTATCAGGATAATAAATATGTCGATGAATTACTAACCTAGTATTAAATGGCGTTAATCTCCTTAATTCTAATGTACTGGGGATTCTTTCAGTATCTCTTTGATTATAACTTGTTACATCTTTCCAATCTTTATCTTCCATATATTTTCTTTCAAAATTACTTGGTAACTCATCAATTGGTATAAGTTTAATACCATCTTTAATAGCCTGTTCAACCGCTTCTTCATCATCTTTAAATATTCCTAATTCATCAATTCTTTGAATCTCCATCATTCCAGTGCCGTCAAAATCTGTTATGTCATAACCTTTTATTTTCTTCATAACATACCTCTTTCTATCGGTTTAGGGTTTCCAATTACCTACAATTTATCGTAACACTGGAAAATTATCTTCGTTGTTCATATCAAAGAAATTATGTGCTTCTTCGTGTGAAATATCTGTAATGCCTCTTACAAATTCATAGTTAAACTTTTTCATATCTTCTTTGCAAAATGCTGTTACTTCTTCAATACTGGGTGAATGTTCTGCTATAATACATATTGAATAAGTATCATCGTTTTCTGTTTCTGGTGTAAAAGGTGCATGCCCTAGTTCTACTTCATAATATTTTCTTTCCATGATAGTTCCTCCTTGATATTAATCACAATATACAACCGTTATATCAGGATTATTTTTAAATCCTTCTGATAACCATTCATTCTTTACTGTTTCGTTATACTCTTCAAAGCCATTATATTCTTTTGAATACGGTTGATATTTACGATGTGCTTTACTATTACAAAATACTTTATACATGAATACCCATCCTTTCATAATATGACTTAAAATCTGCTATTTATCTCATTATGCTACATTTAATTTTAGCTTTCTTTGTTCTGTTTTATTAATGCTTCTTACTAATTTATTACCATTTTTATCTGTAAAAGGAACAAGGTAATTTTCTTCTGTCATTTGTTCAATTATTTTTGCGATATGTTCAATCGTTTGACCTGATCCGTAATTTCTACCATCATTTAAACCGATTCTGGTTAGTCTGTAATTGTCTGCTAAACTACGAGCCACATCGAAAACATAGTAGAATTTGTTTGTTCTTGCTGTTTGACACTTTTCAAATAACATAGTTCTTATTTCTGTATCTTTTGTTTGTAAATACTCTTCGTATTCTTGATCTGTTATGTCATAAACTGTTTCGTACAAGTCAATCCATATTAACTTGAATGTTTTATTGCTTTCTAACAATTCAGCTATCTGTTTAATATCATTTTTTAATACTTCTCCACTAAAGTCTTGAGGATGTAAATATAAATGCTGTTTACCTTTTGAAATCTCCATACAATAACCACCGTGTCCTTCTTTATCTACTTCCCAGCCTAAAGACTTAAAGATTTTTCTGGCTTCATTATTAAACTCTTGTTGCTGTTCTTGTGTATAGTTATTAAATGGATATTGATAATAATTTGCATCAATTCTAAAATGTACATTTACATACTCGTTTTTATAGTCTAGATCAGGATTCCAGTTATTTGTAAGTGTTCCATCTTCTCCGTATTCATTACCAATTCCATTTTGATGATATTTAATATTTGACATAATAAATTCCTCTCTTTCTGTTTTATACTTCACATAAAATTACAATTTTGTTTTATATAGTCTGTTTAATCTGTTTTGACATTTCGTTAATCCATTCTTTAGCGTCGATAAAAGGCTTTAAGTTATAAAATCTTACACACAATACACTATAACTTTTTCCTATTATGTCTTTTCTTTCCTCCCCTTTAAATTCCTTTAAGCCATAGCCATATTCTCTGGCTAGTCTTAAACTTCCTTCTTTGCCGTCAAAATAGGCATAGCCTTTATTATTTCCTTTAAAAACGTTTAAGGCTTTTAGTAAATTATTTGTATATTCCTTTGCAGTCATTTTTAACACCTTTTTCTTTAACTTTGTTATTTTAAAATTCTTTCAATTATTTCAATTCTAGTCATACTAATCCACAAGTCA
>ENA-UOOK01005149-UOOK01005149.1-fermentation-metagenome-genome-assembly--contig:-NODE-5149-length-13357-cov-2.749135_pt1 | contig 13357 bp, 12 predicted proteins | sample MGYA00245777_ERZ724023 | MGnify/ENA primary metagenome ERZ724023 (study PRJEB28704, sample SAMN03018312) | fermentation metagenome | biome: anthropogenic terrestrial biome; feature: soil; material... | reverse complement strand
GGCTTGAATTTGCTAAGTTTTTCTCTGGCCTCAGCAGAAAGACCCAGTATCTCATTGTACTGGAGACAGGAGGGGAGCAGGGTTGTCTCTAAGCGGCGCATCCTTTCCACCTGTTGCCTTTGTTTGTCAACATATCCTCGGTACTTAAACTCCGTTTCAACCACCTGAAGCATTTCCTTGTCTAATACAGATAAAGATGGAACCAACGGCGCCAGATCAGTCAGAGCAATCTCTGGCCGCAAAATTATCTCAGATCGGAAGAGCGTCGTGTAGGGAAAATTATCTCCGTCAACGGAGCAGATTGTGTCAGAAGGCTGCTGCCTCTTACCTGCAAAAGGGGGTTGATGTCCTTAGGGGCAACTTTAGTTTTCGCCAGCTCTTCCATGGCCTCAAGGATTAGAGCCTGTTTATTTTGGAAGATTCTAAACCGTTCCTCGCAAAGAAGTCCCACTTGATGTCCTATGGGAGAAAGGCGCTGATCGGCATTGTCCTGGCGCAGCAACAGGCGAAATTCCGCTCGAGAAGTCAGCATGCGATAGGGTTCATTAGTGCCCTTAATGGTCAAGTCGTCGATAAGGACGCCAATATAAGCCTGGGAGCGCTGGAGGATAATTTCTCCCTTGCCTTGCACCCTGCGGGCAGCATTGATTCCTGCCATCAATCCCTGGGCTGCCGCCTCTTCATATCCTGAAGTGCCATTAATCTGGCCGGCACAAAACAAGCCCGGAATTTCTTTGGCTTCCAAAGTAAGTTTCAGCTGCGTGGGAACCACGACATCGTATTCAATGGCATAACCTGGCCTGAGCATTTCTGCTTGCTCCAGGCCGGGGATGGTGTGCAAAAAGGCCTCCTGTACATCTTCCGGCAAGCTGGACGATATGCCCTGGACGTAGTATTCATTGGTACTTGCCCCTTCGGGCTCAATAAACAGCTGATGGCGATCTTTATCGGGAAAACGCACAATCTTATCTTCTATGGAAGGGCAGTAGCGGGGGCCAACCCCCTCAATAATCCCGGTAAAAAGAGGGGCCCTGTGCAAATTTTCTTTGATTATGCGATGAGTTTCAGAAGTTGTATAGGTCAGCCAGCACTGTGCCTGTTCCCGCTTGACCGGCGCCGCCCAAAAAGAAAAACTTAAGGGCGAATCAGCACCGGGCTGAGGTTTCATTTTTGCAAAATCCAAGGTGCAGCCATTGACTCGTGGGGGGGTGCCGGTTTTAAACCGAATCAGCGCCAAGCCCAGTTCCCTTAAAGAACGGGAAAGCTGGGGCGGCCCTTCCTGGGCATTGGGACCGCCTGGCCAAGTTTTTTCCCCGATGATCATCCGAGATGCCGTATAGGTTCCCGGAGTGACAATTAAATTGGGCGCATAAAAACCGGTGCCCAGGCGGGTGGTAACACCCTTAATGCCGTCGCTGTCAGCGTTGATAGTTTCCACAACAGCCTGACGCATTGTTAAATTAGGCTGTTCCTCCAACACTTTCTTCATCCTCTGCTGATAGGCGACTTTGTCGGCCTGAGCTCGCAGGGAATGCACTGCAGGACCTTTATTGGTGTTGAGCATGCGGATCTGAATCAAAGTTTCATTAATATTGCGTCCCATTTCCCCGCCTAGGGCATCGATTTCCCGGACCAAATGGGCTTTGGCGGGACCGCCAATCGAGGGGTTGCAGGGCATGAGGGCGACAGCATCCAGATTCATGGTCAAGAGCAAAACCTGACAATTCATCCTGGCCGCTGCCAGGGCGGCTTCACAACCGGCGTGGCCTGCGCCGATGACGATAACATCAAATTTATGTCCATTGGCCAAAGCAAGCACCTACTTTCCCAAACAAAAACGTTGAAAGATACTGTCCAGAAGATCATCAGTCCAAACCGCACCGGTAATTTCCCCCAGTGCCTGCCAGGCCTGGCGCAAGTCCAATGCCAACAAGTCCGAAGGCAAGGTCTCCCAATTGGCGGCAACCTGGCGCAAAAGCCCGGCGGCCGTCACCAGAGCCTGATAATGACGCTGATTGCTGATAAATGTGGTATCAGGGCTAAACTTGCCGCTGATAAACAGATTTTCAATTTCATCTTTTAAAGCTTCAATGCCCTGTTCCTGGAGAGCGGAAATTTCCGTGATGTGCTGAAACCCCCTGGCGGCTATTTCCCCTGCATCAATAACTGCAGGCAGATCTGTTTTATTGAGCACTACAATAGCGTTATCCCTGCTTACATTCTGCAAAAGCAGGTCATCTTCTTCGGTTAAGGGACGAGAGGTATCTAAAATCAGGAGAATAAGATCTGCCTGTTCTGCAAGCTTGCGTGCCCGCTCAATGCCAATCTTCTCAATAACGTCGCCGGATTCCCGGATGCCGGCGGTATCGGCCAAACGCAGGGGTATGCCCCTGATAGTCACAGGCACTTCCAGCACATCCCGGGTTGTGCCAGGAATGTCAGTGACTATAGCCCGTTCCTCGCCGGCCAAAATATTGAGGAGTGAGGATTTGCCTACGTTAGGACTGCCTAAAATTACAGTCACGACCCCATCCCGATAGATTTTGCCCTCTTGATATGTACTCTGCAGGCCTTCTAAAACAGTAATTTGCTGTTCCAGCGTTGCCGCTGCCTTGTCCCGGCCAGGTAAATCAAGCTCCGCCTCAGGATAATCAATCTCTGCTTCAATCCAGGCCAAAACAGAGATAACCTTATCCCTGATCGCTTCAATGGCTGCCGACAGTCTTCCCCTGTAATGGGAGCGAGCGATCTCGGCTGCTTTGTTAGAGCTGGCGCTAATAAGGTCAGATATAGATTCAGCCTGAGCTAAATCAATCCGTCCGTTTAGAAAAGCCCGCTTGCTGAATTCACCGGGCTCTGCAAGCCGAACGCCTAAGTCAAATATTGCCCTGAGCATGGTCTGAAGGATAACTATTCCTCCGTGACAGTGAAACTCTACCACATCTTCTCCGGTAAAGGATCGGGGGGATTTAAACCAAACAAATAAGCCAGTATCAATATGTTTCCCTTTTGAGTCGGTAAAATCGCCAAAATACATCCTGCCCGGAGAAAAGGCGACCTTGCGCTTAGGGTTAAAAAGCTTGGCCCCGAGAGCCGCGGCCTTCTCGCCGCTAATTCTGATTATGCCTATCCCGCCGAATCCCGGAGGGGTGGCAACAGCAGCAATAGTATCAAGGGTATACATCATCAGCCCTCCCTTTGCCAGTATACTAGCATATAAAAACCACAAAAAACAACAACCGGCCTCATGGCCGGTTAATCTCGCTTCAGATCTATGACAACTCTGCGGGAAGGTTCTTCGCCAATGCTGTAAGTTACAACATCGTGGTCATCGCTGAGAGCCATGTGCACCAGGCGGCGCTCAGCGGGAGTCATGGGCTCGAGAGCAATTTTGCGTCCTGTCTTGACTGCCTTTTGCTTGGCAGACAGGGCATTCTTCTGGATGGTAAGACGGCGTTTTTCTCTGTAGCCGCCAGCATCAACTTGAACCGGCACAAATTCCACGGTTTTTTTATTGACGGCTAAAGTAGTAATATACTGCAAGGCATCGAGAGTCTGCCCCCGGCGGCCAATCAAGACCCCCAAATTATTACCAGCAATATCAAGTTCAATTCGTTCATCCTGCAGCCTCACGCCAACCCTGGCATTAATCCGCATTTTCTCTAAGATCTGCTCCATCCAATCGGCTGCAAATAATACAGGATCAAACTGTTCCCGCACTTGAACCACAGCGTTCTTTCCCGGCAAAATACCAAATAAACCTTTGGTCGGCAGCTCGACAATAGTGATATCGGCATCTTCTCTCTTGATGCTTAACTCGGAGAGAGCAGACTCGATAGCTTCTTCGACAGTTTTGCCGGTGCCAGTGACTTCCTTCACTGTTCTTCGCCTCCTTGTTCTGCTACAGCTGCAGGGCGGCTAAAAACCAGGTTTTGGGCAATCTGAAAGATATTACCCACCAGCCAGTACAAAGGCAAGCCCTGAGGCAAGCTCTAGCCAAAGAAATGAATCATCAGGGGCATGAGCATAGTCATGGTCCCCATTCCCGCTGCCTCGGTATTCTGTCCCGCAGTCATCAGCTTAGATTGAAAATAAGTGGTAACTGCAGCCAATATCGGGATAACAGCAGGGATGACATAAGCGGCAATTCCAGTGCCTTCTTTAATCAATTGCGCAAAGGATTTGTTCAGGTCCACCAGGCCGGCAAAAAAAGGACTGAAGCCTGGGATAGCATCAGACATAATCTTGGGATCCTTTAAGACCGCAAAAACTGCAATGATCACAGGGAATTGAATAAGCAGAGGCAGGCAGCCACCAAATGGACTGACTTTATTGATCTTATACAGTTCCAACATTTCTTTGTTCAGCTTATCCGGGTTATCTTTATACTTTTCCTGCAATTTTTTTTGCTCGGGAGCAATTCTCTGCATGGCCCTGGTGGAGTTTATCTGCTTTATTGACAGAGGCAAAGTAACCAATCTTACAAGTAAAGTCAGGAGAATAATCGCCAGCCCATAATCTGCGGTGATATTGTAAAAGAAAATTAATATCTGGGCAAAAATGTTTTTCAAAAAATCCACTATAAATCCCCCCTATTATTTTAGAGGATCATAGCCACCGGCACAAAAGGGATGACAGCGCAAGAGCCGGCGCAGGGTGAGGTACGATCCTTTAAAAAATCCATACTTTTCATAAGCCTGAATGGCATATGCAGAACAAGTTGGTCGAAATCTACAGTTTTGCCCAAGAAAAGGAGAGATAAAACGCCTGTAACCCTTAATCAACAAAACGGCGATTTTACTCATCGCTGTTCCTGGAAGAGCTTGGCTTTGCGCAGCAGCCTGGACATAACCTTATAAACGGTTTGAAAATTATCTTCCTTCAATGGCGGTCTAGCAACAACTACGAGATCATAGCCATTGACAAGATTGGGAAGATGTTGGCGCATTGATTCCCGCAACAGACGTTTGCAGCGATTGCGCTGGTGGCTTTTACCAACCTTTTTGCTCGCGACAAAACCCACTCTAATTCCATCATCAATAAAAAGGGGATAATAGTATATGACCATTTGCCTGGCAACAACATATGCACCGCGCTTATATACTCTGTTGAAATCCGTCGTTTTTTTTAAGCGATTTGCTTTGTTTAGCATAAGGCTAAGGGCGCAAAAAGGCCGAGTTTCTGGCCTTTTACGCTGTCAGTTGTTTTCTGCCTTTGCGGCGACGGCGCTTAATAACATTTCTACCCGCTGTAGAAGCCATGCGGGCACGAAAACCATGCACCTTTGATCTCTGTCTTACTTTGGGTTGGTAGGTCATTTTCATAGAGTCCACCCCCTTATTTGCACTGACGGAAATTATACCCTAAAACCATTGTACCGTCAAGAAAAACGATAAAAATCAATTTGGGGATATGTGGATTAATTTTCTTGCAGCCTGGGGATAATTTTGATAAACTAGATGACAACAGACTAGAACGGGAGTCTCGATTACACAATTACTAACAGCTTGTTGATAAGTATGTGGATATCTTGCCGGAAACAAACCTTAAGCGCCAGCATCCGTGGACAATCTTTCTGGAAAAAGCATACCCTGCATCAAGAACTGTGGATAAGTCGATAACCCTGTTATCCACATTTTTATTTATTTGCCTACATTAGGAGGTCTTTTCTATGAGTGATATCAAGGACATTTGGAACAAAACCCTGGATCTGATTGAACAGAGAATCAGCGGTCCGAGTTTTGAAACTTGGCTAAAAGAAACCGAGGCCCTCAGCATAATCGGCGACAATCTCGTAATTGGCGTGCCTACGGATTTTGTAAAAGAATGGCTGGAAAACAGATATGCCCAGTTGATTTGCGATGTTTTATATGAAGTAACCGGAACCAGAATTCAAGTCAACTTCATCGTTGGTTCTTTAACGACAACGGCTGAACCCTTTTCCAGGGTAGATGAAGTTATCTCTGCCCAACTCAATCCCAAATATACTTTTGAATCCTTTGTAATCGGGAACAGCAACAGATTTGCCCATGCCGCCGCCCTGGCGGTTGCAGAAGCCCCGGCAAAAGCGTATAACCCACTCTTTATCTATGGCGGTGTCGGTTTGGGAAAAACCCACCTCATGCATGCAATTGGTCATTTCGTTCACAGGCACTATCCAGGCGCAAAGGTAGTATATCTGTCCACAGAAAAGTTTACTAATGATTTTATTAATTCCATTCGGGATAACCGCACCGGCGAATTCCGCAACAAATACCGCAATATAGACGTACTGCTCATCGACGATATTCAGTTTCTGGCTGGCAAAGAATCCACTCAGGAAGAATTCTTTCATACTTTTAATGCCCTGCACGAAAGCAATAAACAGATAATTATCTCCAGTGACCGTCAACCCAGGGAAATTCCAACATTGGAGGATCGTCTCCGCTCTCGCTTTGAATGGGGCTTGATTACCGATATCCAGCCACCGGATTTAGAAACCCGTGCAGCGATTCTGCGCAAAAAAGCGGCAATAGAGAATATAAGCATCAGCGATGACGACATTCTCCTTGTGGCAAATAAAATTACTACTAATATTCGAGAGCTGGAAGGGGCGCTGACAAGAATCAAAGCTTACTCTTCGATGACTGGCCAGGAGATTGACGAAGCTCTCATTGAAAAAACTCTCAAGGATCTTTTGCCCAGCGCCGAAAATGAACCTATCAGTGTGGTAAAAATACAAAAGATAGTCGCTGAGTACTTTAATTTGCGCATTGAGGATATGAAGACAAAAAAGAGAACAAACGCTGTGGCTCACCCAAGACAAATAGCCATGTATCTCTGCAGAGAGCTGACGGACCTGTCTTTGCCCAAGATTGGCGAGGAGTTTGGCGGCCGGGATCACACCACAGTAATGCATGCTCAGGATAAGGTCAGCACTGCCATCGAAACCAATCCTAATATCGCCCATCAGGTTGAGGCAATAAAAAAACTTCTGAGGAGCTAGATTGTGGATATGTGGATAGTGTGGAGGGATATTCACCTTTTTCCACAGTTTGTTCCCAGGCGATGAGGCCATGAAAAGTAGAGAAAAGGCTTATATCCACAAATTCACAGTCCCTAATAGGACTACGAGTACTAATTATAAATATATTATATTGACAGAAAAAATATTCCACGTGGAGGGAAAATAATGAATATCGTTTGTGAAAAAAGCGTTCTGGCTGCAGCCTTAGGTTTGGCCCAAAGGGCGGTAGCAATTAAATCTCCCATGCCAAACCTCAAGGGTATCTTATTAGAAACAGGTGAACAGGGCTTGATTTTGAGTGCTACAGATCTAGAGTTCGGCATAACCTGCCAGGTTGAAACAAAGATAGTGGAACATGGATCCATTGTGCTGCCGGCTAAACTGCTCACTGAATTTGTTAGAAAACTTCCCGATGGTCTGATTGAAATTAAATCCGATTCCGAAAATCCGCTAAAGATACATATTATTTGTGACCCGATTAAATTTGAGTTATCGGGTTTCTCCCCGGAGGAATTCCCCAATCTGCCCGGGGTAAAAGAAGATGCAGTTAGGATAGAAGTAAAAGAAGGACTCTTGCGGGAAATGCTCACTCAGACAGAAGTCGCTGTGGCCAGAGAAGATACCAGGCCGGTCCTGACTGGTCTGCTCATGGAAATTGAAGGCGGCAAGTTAAAGTTTATCGCCACCGATGGGCACCGTCTCGCTTTTAGGCAAGCAGTTACCGAAGAAAAACAGGAGCTTAAAGCAATCATCCCCAGCAGGGCTGTTCAGGAACTCATTAAAATTCTCGAGCCCGATATAGATCAAAAAGTTACAGTATATGTGGATAATTCTAGTATTGCTTTTGACATGAATGGTTTAGTCCTTTCCTCCCGCCTGGTGGAAGGCAAGTATCCTCCTTACCAACAAATAATTCCAACGAATTTTAAAACAGCAGCAGTCGTCGATGCCGGTGCCTTTACGGCAGCTTTGGAGCGGGCAGAAATCCTGGTCCGGGAAGGGGGCAACAATCTTGTCAGGCTTAGTATACAAGATGATGGCATTAAACTGCTTGCCTTTAGTCAGGATGTTGGCGCTATAGATGATTTTGTCAATGCCGGGGTAGAAGGAGAGGCAGTTGAAATCAAGTTCAACGTGCGCCTGCTTTTGGATTGTTTCAGAAATATCAAGGACAAAGAAGTAAATATTGACTTAACCGGCGAATTTAGTCCCTGTATGATTCGCCCTGTTGGCGATCATAACTACCTTCATCTCGTGTTGCCGGTAAGGCTAAATCAGTAGACATAATGCAGATTAAAATATACACTGGGTATATAACCCTTGGCCAATTGCTTAAGTTCGCAGGGCTAATAGATACAGGCGGTCAGGTTAAGGAATTTATTGCCGGCAATTCAATCTTGATAAATGGAGAAGCCACTGAACAGAGGGGGAAAAAAATATATGCAGGGGATGTCGTACAAGTCAACAAGACTGTATTTACGATAACCAGGTGAGATAATGCATCTAAACTCAATCTCCCTCAAAGGGTGGCGAAACTATCAAGAAGAAAAAGTATATTTTTCCCCTGGTATTAACTTGTTTTTGGGAAACAATGGTCAAGGAAAGACTAATTTACTTGAAGCTATTTACTTTTTATCTTGCGGTCAGTCTCCCCGCACCAGCAAAATAGAAGAATTGATTAATTGGAGCGGCAAGTATTTTTATCTTAAGGGAGAAATCTGTAGAGGAGAGATAATACACGCCATTGAAATGGGAGGCGCTCGGGATGGCAGGCGGGCTAACAAGATTGACGGCATTCCCCTGCAGCGCCTGGCAGAGGTTTCCGGGCTGTTAAATACAGTCTTTTTTATGCCTGAGGACCTTTACTTGGTGAAAGGCGGCCCGGCCTCAAGGCGGCGTTTTCTCGATTTGGAGATTGGCCAGATCAGCAAAGGCTACCGGTATACTTTGGGCAACTACAAAAAATATTTGCGGGAGCGCAATGCCCTGCTCAAATCCAGGGTTCAGGACAAAATACTCCTACAGGTCCTCACAGAAAAACTCGCCGACCTTACTGGGCCGATTGTCGAGCGGAGAAACGAATATCTGCAGAAACTCAGTATTCTTGCCCGGCTGAAGCACAGAAAACTTAGCGGCAATATAGAAGAATTGAATTTGAAGTATAATTGGTCCATTGAGCCCGGTCTGTCTCATCAAGAGATACTGGAAAGATATGCAGAAACAAGACTGCTGGAACAGCGATATAAATCCACCCTTGTGGGGCCTCATAAAGACGACTTTTCTTTTATTATCAATGGGTGTGACTTAAAAGCCTTTGGCTCACAGGGACAACAGAGAACAGCAGTCCTGTCAGTAAAGCTGGCAGAGATAGAACTTATAAAAGCAGAGACTAATAAATACCCTTTGCTCCTCTTAGATGATGTGTTTTCGGAGCTGGATGAAGACAGAAAGGCTCTTCTCCTTGAGTATTTAACGGATAGGGTGCAGACATTTATCTCCAGCGCCGAGCCTTTGCAGACAAAGGCAAAGGTCGTCCCTTACTGGATTGAGGCGGGCAGAATCAGCGAAAGGATTTGATTATATGTTCTTGCACCTGGGTGCAGAGGTTTCGGTATATGCAGGAGATGTTATAGGCATCTTTGATTACCGGCTATCGGGATTTGATTCCTTTAAGGAGTTTCTGTCGTTCTCAAAATGGAGCAGTCAGGTCTTCGTCCTTGAAGGCAAGACAAAATCCATTGTGATAACCAACGACAAGATCTACCTTACTCCTGTATCCCGGGCGACCCTGGTGCGGCGATGGGAAAAATACATTGAATATGGACCAGGGCATTATCAATCAATAGCAGATTAAATCTATGTGATTGTCGGAGGTGCAGGCATGAAAAATAAAGATATATACGGAGCAGATCAAATTCAAGTTTTGGAAGGACTGGAACCAGTCCGCAAACGTCCCAGCATGTACATCGGTTCTACCGGTCCCAAGGGTCTACATCACTTAGTCTATGAAGTTATGGATAACAGTATCGATGAGGCCCTCGCCGGCCGCTGTGATAAAATATTAATCACATTGCATAAAGATCATTCAGTTTCGGTTGTTGACAACGGACATGGCATCCCTGTGGGCATTCACCATCAAACTGGGGTTCCCGCTCTTGAGCTTGTAATGACCAAGCTTCACGCCGGGGGGAAATTTGGCGGGTCCGGCTATAAAATCTCCGGCGGTTTGCACGGTGTAGGTGTGGCAGTGGTCAATGCCCTGTCTCAGTGGCTGGAGGTTGAAGTGTATACAGGCGGACAAGTATACTTTCAGCGCTTTGAACGGGGGATAAAGGTTTCTGAGCTCAAGGTCACGGGAAAAACAAAAAAAACCGGAACCAAGGTGACCTTTTCCCCAGATCCGGATATCTTTGAGGAGATTGAATTTGACTATAACATCCTCAACCAGAGAATTCGTGAATTGGCTTTTTTAAATAAGGGACTGGAACTGGTTTTTGTAGATGAGAACAGCGGTGAAAGCAACAAATACAAGTATGATGGGGGCCTGCGCTCCTATATAGAGTATTTAAATAAAAACCGGGATGTGCTTCATAAAAAAGTAATCTACTTTGAGGGCACCCGTGACGATGTTGTTGTCGAATTTGCCATGCAGTATCATGACGGCTATCAAGAGAACATTTTTTCTTTCGCCAACAATATCAACACTCAGGAAGGGGGCAGCCATGAAATAGGTTTTAAGACTGCCCTGACCAGAGTAATTAACGACTATGCCCGGAAAAATAATATGCTCAAGAATGGAAATTCAAACCTTTCCGGTGAAGATATTCGTGAAGGTCTTACCGCTATAATCAGCGTTAAGCTCCATGATCCGCAATTTGAGGGTCAGACCAAGACCAAACTGGGCAATACAGATGTGCGGGGCATTGTTGACTCCTTCACCAGCGATGAGCTCAATTTCTTTTTTGAACAAAACCCGGCAGTTGCCCGCAGGATTTTAGACAAGTCCATTTCTGCATCACGGGCCAGGGAAGCAGCCAGGCGTGCACGGGAACTGACCAGGCGCAAGAGCGCACTTGAGATTTCATCCCTGCCTGGGAAATTGTCCGACTGCACTGTCAAGGACCCGGCCATGGCGGAAATGTTTATCGTCGAAGGGGAATCAGCCGGCGGCAGCGCCAAACAGGGCCGTGACCGGCGCAATCAGGCCATTCTTCCTCTGAGGGGCAAGATTATCAATGTGGAAAAGGCACGGCTAGACAAAATACTTGCCAATGAAGAAATAAGGACGATAATCACCGCTCTGGGGACGGGGATTGGCGAGGAATTTGATCTTGACAAGGCCAGATACCACAAAGTCATCATTATGACTGACGCTGATGTTGACGGCGCCCATATACGCACACTGCTCTTGACCTTTTTTTACCGATATATGAAGCCTTTACTTGAGGCCGGCTATATTTATATAGCCCAGCCACCCCTGTTTCTTGTCAAAAAAGGCAAGCTGGAGAAATACCTGTACTCCGACAAAGAACTGGAGGGCACCCTGAATGAAATAGGACGGGATAGCGTCACTATCCAGCGCTATAAGGGCTTAGGAGAAATGAACGCCGATCAGCTAAGTGATACCACCATGAATTCTGAAACCAGGACACTGCTGCGGGTTTCCCTGGAAGATGCCATTATGGCTGATGATATGTTTAATGTCTTAATGGGAGACAAGGTGCAACCCCGGCGGGAGTTTATTGAGAAACACGCAAGCATTGTTAAAAATCTTGATGTCTAGGAGAGAGCTGCATGAAAGAGTTTACTCACGGTAAAATTCTTCCCAGGGAAGTTAGCACCGAAATGAAGCAGTCCTTTATGGACTATGCTATGAGTGTAATAACCGCCCGTGCCCTGCCCGATGTCAGGGACGGGTTAAAGCCAGTGCATCGGCGGATACTGTATGCCATGAATGAGCTGGGACTGAGTCCCGCCAAAGGATACAAGAAATCAGCCAGAATCGTCGGTGAAGTGCTGGGTAAGTACCATCCTCACGGAGATGTGGCCCTGTATGACACCATGGTAAGAATGGCTCAGGATTTTTCTTATAGATATCCGCTGGTAGACGGGCACGGAAACTTTGGTTCTGTGGACGGGGATTCTGCTGCTGCCATGAGGTATACAGAGGTGCGCATGGCCAAGCTGGCAACTGAAATGCTGTCAAATATCGAAAAAGACACCGTCGATTTTATGCCCAACTTTGATGAGACTCTACAAGAACCTAAAGTTCTGCCCAATCTTATGGTCAATGGCACGGCAGGTATAGCTGTCGGGATGGCTACCAACATTCCGCCTCATAACCTTGGCGAAGTGGTGGCAGCTTTAAAAGCCATGATTGACAATCCAGATATCACCAGTGAACAGTTGATGAAATATGTCAAAGGTCCCGACTTTCCCACCGCCGGAATAATCCTGGGCATGGAAGGCATTAAAAAAGCATATACCACTGGCAAGGGCTCCATCACCTTGCGGGGAGAAGTTCGAATAGAAACTCTGGCCAACGGCAAGCAAACCATAATTATCACCGAGTTGCCCTACCAGGTGAATAAGGCCAAGCTGATTGAAAAAATTGCCGCTTTGGTTCGGGACAAGAAGATCGAGGGTATTACTGACTTGCGTGACGAAACCGACCGGCACGGGATGCGGGTGGTTATTGAGTTGCGCAGGGATATTAATCCCCACATTCTTTTGAACCAGCTGTACAAGAACACCCAGCTTCAGCAAGGCTATGGTATCAACATGCTGGCTCTGGTCAACAATCACCCCACGGTCTTAACTTTGCGGGAAATGCTCTTTTATTACCTGGAGCATCAGCAAGAAATAATCACCCGCAGGACCCGCTTTGATTTAAACAAAGCCGAGGAAAGGCTCCATATTCTTGAAGGATTTAAGATTGCCCTGGACAATTTGGACCAGGTAATTGCCATAATCCGCAAGTCCAAAGATGCCGAAGAGGCAAGAACCAATTTGATGGCCAACCTGCCCTTAAGCAAAATTCAGGCCCAGGCAATTCTGGACATGCGCCTGCATCGCCTGACGGGGCTGGAAAGAGAGAAAATCCAACAGGAATACGACGAACTCATAGAGAAAGTACGAGTCTTCAAAGAGATCTTGGCTGACCCAAAAAAAATTGATGCAATAATCAAGGAAGAGCTTGAGGACATCGAAAGGAAACACGGAGACAAGCGCCGGACCAGAGTGGTCAATAAGGATGGGGAATTTGAAATCGAGGATTTAATTGCCGATGAAGTTGCGTCACGCCAGGGAAGCAGGGTCATCTTCCTCTATTCCGATACGGCTATGTATGAC
>ENA-UOOK01005147-UOOK01005147.1-fermentation-metagenome-genome-assembly--contig:-NODE-5147-length-13360-cov-15.063284_pt1 | contig 13360 bp, 11 predicted proteins | sample MGYA00245777_ERZ724023 | MGnify/ENA primary metagenome ERZ724023 (study PRJEB28704, sample SAMN03018312) | fermentation metagenome | biome: anthropogenic terrestrial biome; feature: soil... | reverse complement strand
TTCCCCCTCTCCAGCAAAGCTGGACGCAAGCAGTAAAGAGGGGGTCGTGGTTCCACCCCCGCTCCCAGCTTACCTCAATCACCAGAAGGCTTTGAACTTACTACCATACACCATCCAAAATCAGGTAAACTTGGAGCTATGAAATTTATCACCATAACCACTGACTTTGGTAATTTCAACGGTTTTACAGGAACAATGAAGGGTGTCATTTTTAACATCACACCTGATGCTCAAATCGTAGACATTACTCACGAAATCCCTGCGCAGGATGTGCGCACCGGCTCAATCGCCCTCTGGCGTGCCGTGCCCTACTTCCCTGCCAATACGGTTCACATCGCCGTGGTTGACCCCGGTGTGGGCACAACCCGCAGACCGATTGCCGCGAGACTTGGCGACCAGTTTTTCGTTTTGCCCGATAACGGGTTGATCACCCCCATGCTCGAAGACGCTGAAGCTGCCGGAAAAGAAATTGTGATTGTTCACCTGGACAAACCGGAATTCTGGTTACCTGTGGTCTTTACCACCTTCCACGGACGCGATATTTTTGCGCCTTGTGGTGCCCACCTTGCCAAAGGCGTCAGACTTGAGGATATGGGCACAATCATCACAGACCCTGTGCGCAGACCCTTGCCCAAACCTTCAAAATCAGACCGAGGCTTTGCAGCCAATATTATTGTGATCGATGTTTTTGGCAATTGTTCCACCAACCTGCGTGTTTCGCAGGTGCCGGACCTCGCCAAAACCACGCTGAAAATCGCCGGACAGACGATTGAGGGCATTGTACCATCTTACGGTCATCGCAAACCCGGTGAGCTGGTGGCAGTTACCGATAGTGAGGGGTTTGTTGAAATTGCGGTTGTCAACGGCAGCGCTGCCAACAAGTTTTGCATACGGCTTGACGACCCTGTTGAGGTGATCTTCGATGACTGATCTCCAACCGCTGCCACTGGTTGTCAAAGACTTGAGTTTCCAATATCATACCCGCAATACCCTTGCAATTGAGGGAATAAACATGATTCTCGAACCCGGTCAGGTGATGCTTTTGGCTGGGTCTTCGGGCAGCGGTAAAACAACGCTGATGCGCTGCATTAACGGGCTGATCCCCCATTCTTATAACGGTGACATGAGCGGTGAGATCTTTGTCCATGGGCAATCTGTGAAAGGCATGGGCTTGGCGCAAATTTCAACCCATATCGGCACGCTCCTGCAAGACCCCGAACGTCAGATTTTGGGCACGTATGTGCTTAACGAAGTATGTTTTGGGCTGGAATCGATGGGTATGAAGCATGAAGAGATGCTGCCCATTGCTCACAAAGCCCTGGAGCGGCTGCATATCCTGCATTTGAAAGACAAAGAAACTTTTCTCACCTCCGGAGGGGAGAAACAAAAAGTTGCCCTGGCTGGTGTGCTGGCGATGGAGCCAAGCATCCTGCTGCTCGATGAGCCATTGGCAAGCCTGGACCCCGCCTCGGCGCACGAAGCCCTGCTTACCTTTCGTGAACTGGCAAATGAAGGCCTTTCGGTAATGATTGTTGAACATCGGGTTGAAGATGTTTTGGCGATTAATCCCGAAAAAGTGCTCTATATGGACGACGGAAAAATCGTTTATGACGGAGATGCAGAGGGGTTGATGGATGCGGTTGATTATAGCCGGATAAAATTGCCTGCTCCGGCAGTTGCCCGGCGCGCCAAACAATTCCCGGTTCCTCATTTTCAACCCACCGTCCCGGATGTTGACCCGCTCTCCGAACCGCTGGTCTCTTTTCAGGATGTCCGTTTCCAATATAAAAAAGATAGCCCCGAAGTGCTTCATGGGATCAATCTGGATATCCGCGCGGGGGAAGTTATCGCGATTTTAGGGCATAACGGCTCTGGTAAGACCACTACGGTCAAGCATGCCCTCGGGCTGCTAAAGCCTACCAGCGGCAGAGTGTTGCTTGAAGGGGCAGACACCAAAAATTCAACTGTCGCCAAGGCTGCCAAAACGATTGGATACGTGTTTCAGAGCCCAAGCCAGATGCTTTTTGCGGCAACAGTGCGTGAAGAACTGGCTTATGGACCAAAAAACCTCAAATTCAGCACTCAGCAGGTGGAAGAAAACGTTAATTGGGCAATCGAAACGGTCAACCTCGAAGAGGAATTGCCCACACCGCCGCTTGCCCTCTCGTTTGGGCAGCAAAAAAGGGTCTCAATCGCATCAGTGCTCTCGATGAAATCACGAGTTTTAATGATGGATGAGCCTACAGCCGGGCAGGATTATTGGAATTATCAGTCATTCATGAGCACCATTCTGCAAACCCCGGGCTTTGACGCCATCGTTTTTATCACTCATGACCTGGATCTGGCTCTTATCTTTGCCAACCGGGTGGTGGTTTTGTATGCTGGTGAAGTGGTTGCGGACGGTCATCCACAGGAAATATTTAAGGATGAACAAAAGTTGAAAAAGTGGCGATTGATGCCAACTTCTTTGCTAAAATTGAATCAGCAGTTATGGCCAAAGACCGGTCAATACTTAAGCGCGGAAGCGCTTAGCCAATTTATATCATAGTTATTCGGAGGTTATCAATGCAAGACACACACACAACTGGTAAGAAGAAACAGATTTGGGCTTTTGGCACCAAACAAGTCGTCTATGCCGCCATTGGCGCGGCGCTTTATGCTGTTGTCACCTAGGCGTTCAATATCTGGCAAATCCCCGGTGCAGGCAATGTCGGCATCCGCCCGGCGGTTGTCATTCCGATGTTCTTCGGTATTGCTTTTGGTCCGATCGTTGGCTTTATCACCGGCTTTGTAGGCAACATTCTCGCAGACATGCTCAGCGGTTATGGCTTTTGGATCTGGTGGGATCTCGGCAACGGCATTATGGGTCTCATCCCGGGCATTTTCTCTGCCCTGGTCTACAAGTACAACGAAAGAAAATCCATCATTTGGGGTGAAGTCTCTGTTATCCTGGGCACTGCCCTTGGGATGGGGCTTGCCAGCTTCTCAGAAATGTGGGTATCGGGTGCGGACATCAACACGGTTATTTTTGCCAACTTCGTGCCTGCCTTCCTGACCAACATTATCTGGGGTTTGATTCTGCTGCCAATTTTGATGATTGCTTACGCAGCCATCGTCCAACGCAGCGGTCGGTAATAAAAAAACCTGAGGGCGACCTGATTATAAGCGAGACCTTCGCCGGTCTCCTGGGGTCGCCCTCCATGTTGCCTTATGCTTGTTGCCTGGAATTATCGCTATCGTAATAGCCCAATGGATCATATCGATCCACGGGCACGTTTTATCTTCTCATTTGCAATCTTATTCGCCGCCACCGCAACCTGGAACCCTGCCATCTTGTTTGCAGTGTTTGTTGTTTCAATCCTTTGGTACAGCATGGGCAGGCTAACCTGGAAAGACACACGCCTGGGATGGTTGATGATCTCGATCATGCTTTTCACTATGATTGTGGTCAACACGATCATCACTGGTGGTGGGGCTGGAGGGGTTGTGCCTCCAGGCGGACAACTTGTTTGGCCCAACGGGGCAGTCATTTTTGGACGGCAGGTCAATCTGGGGTTGACCGTGGAACGCTTGTGGTTCGCCGTTTCGCAATTAATGCGCATTCTTTCAATCTCACTGGTGTTTATAATGATCCCTTATACGATGGACTCCCGTGCATACGGGGTCACATTCAGTAAACTGGGCTTGCCAGACCGCTTGGCATATACCATGGAGCTTTCTTTTCGGTTCATCCCAACCCTGGCGCGCAATTTTCAGGTGACGCTGGATGCGCAGCGAGCGCGTGGGTTTGAGCTGGATGCCGGCAAAGGCAACATCGTGCAAAAAATCAGGCAGGTGGCACCGCTCTTAATCCCAGTCACGATGAACGCGATTGTATCGAGCGAAGATATTGCCAACGCGATGGATTTGCGTGGATTTGGTCAGATGAAACGCACCTGGCTCTATGAACTCAAGTTCCACTGGTGGGATTGGGCAATCATCGCGTTTGGCGCGGTTATGTTGGTTGTTATCCTGATTTTGGCCTATCGGTTTGATATGCGGCTTTTCTCCGTGCCGCAGTGGTGGTATGAGCTGTTTGGGTAGAGCAGCCTGCCTTAGATTCTCTCCTTACAGCTGAGCCCTGTGCCCTCGCAGCAGGGTATTAGTCCAGCCGCTGAACTGTGAATTTCGAGTATTAGCGGAGGGAGCAGAGCCTCCACACCCCTGCGCTTCGCTTTGGGGATTTTCGATGTACGTAAATATTCATCGCCCTCCGCAGCATAACCGCGCCGGCACAACGTCTGACGAACCTGCACTTGCCAAAATCCACCCTCTATCCCCTGATCCCTGCTCTGTGTTCCCTGCTATAATTTCGCCCACACGAGGATAAAAATGATTTTTGTCGAAAACGAACCCAACAATGACCCGCGGGTGAACCTTGCCATCGAGGAATACCTGATCAAAAACATCGCCCTCATAGATGAGATTTTGCTCTTTTACATCAACCAACCTTCCATCATTATCGGGCGCAACCAGATAACAGTGCAGGAAATCAACGTCGATTTTGTTGAAGAAAACAACATTATCGTGGTGCGCAGGCTTTCTGGTGGGGGAGCGGTCTATCACGACCACGGTAACCTCAATTTTTCATTTATCGCACCCAACTCTCCGGACAATTTCCATAATTTCCGCAAGTTTACCCAGCCGGTGGTGGATGTTTTAAACAAGATGGGTGTACCGGCGGAACTCTCTGGGCGCAACGATATCCTGGTTGAGGGGAAGAAGATCTCCGGCAACGCACAATATGTTGCTGGTCCGCGCATGGTAAGTCATGGCACGCTGCTCTGGGATACCGATTTGAGCAAGGTGGGAGCCTCGCTCAGGGTCAAGCCGGCAAAATTTGAGAGCAAAGGGATTCAATCGGTGCGCTCGCGCGTGGCGAATATCACCGAATATTTGCCCGAACCTCACCCTGACATCATGCAATTTCGACAGATGATTATCGAGGGGGTGTTTGCCGGTGGCAAGGTGAATGAATATGTGCTCACCGAGGATGATTGGGAGGGGATCCGAAAGATATCCCAGGATCGCTATTTCAGCTGGGATTGGAATTATGGCAGATCGCCCAAATTTGCCATCCACCGCGAGACGCGCTACGCCGGCGGCACAATCGAAGCCTGGCTGGATGTTGCCAAAGGTGGAGAGATCAACCAGGTGCGGTTTTTTGGAGATTTTTTCGGTCAGCGTGACGTGGCAGAATTGGAAGCCGTATTACGTGGAATTCCATATGAACCTACTGCCCTTTCAGACGCACTTGAAGGTGTTTCCGTGGGGGATTATTTCGTCAATTTCAGCAGGGACGAGTTGTTGGATTTGTTGTATTAAAGGAAGGCGGCTGATCACTGACAGGGAACAGGGAGCTAGGAGCGGGCAGCGGGGAGGGGAGCGACGATGACCCCCTCTTTAGAGGGGGAATTAAAGGGGTGCGGGGAGCTTTGAATAATGATAAGGGGGCGCGGCAGCCAGCCTTTGACTTCTTGTCAGGAATAGATGTAAAAGATAAACTGCGGATTGCTTCGCTTCGCTCGCAATGACGGGTTACAGACGCGTCACTGCGAGCCCTCGTTACTCGAATGGCAGGAACCTTTGAATGCCAACAAGGGGGCGTGGCAGTCTGACTTTGGTTCTTTGTATTGATTAGGTGCAAAAGATAAACTGCGGATTGCTTCGCTTCGCTCGCAATGACAGATTTCAAATGCGTCACTGCGAGCCCCCGTTACTGGAATTGCAGGAGCTTTTGAATGCCAACAAGGGGGCGCGGCAGGCTGACTTTGATTCTTTGTATTGATTAGGTGCAAAAGGCAAACTGTAGATTGCTTCGCTTCGCTCGCAATGACAGATTTCAAATGCGTCACTGCGAGCCTCCGTCAGTTGAAAGGCGGGAGCTTTTGAATGCCAACCAGGGGGCGTGGCAGGCTGCTTTTGATCACTTTTCATGATTAGATGCAAAAGATAAACTGCGGATTGCCACGCCGTTTTGCCGAACGAAATTTATGCCCAACGATCAAAGCATAACGGCAAAACGGCTCGCAATGACCGCCCTCCTGCTTCATCATGGAATTCTCTCACCCCCCCTGCCCCCCTCTGAAGAGGGGGTTCAGCTACGACCCCTCTTTACTGCTTGCGTCCAGCTATGCTGGAGAGGGGGAATTAAAGGGGAATCAGGGAGCTGCTCGACCAGCGGACTGGCATTCTGAGCCTCTTTTGCGAAGAATCTGAACTTTGCATTGAACAGTCGTTGTGATTGAAAAGTTAAGATCCTTACGAAGTACATTGTGTGTCACTTCGTTCAGGATGACAAAACCCTTTCCTTCAGGATGACAAGCAAAGAGCCGACGGCTGATAGCTGAAAGCTTTAATAATGTAATTAAATCACCCCCCTGTCACCTCTCCAGCAGAGCCGGACGCAAGCAGTAAAAATGGGGGTTGCTGATCACTATTCCCCCCTCCCCGTTACACAAATTACTTCTCTCCATTCCGTTTTGATAAAATATCCTTACTACGGAAAGGAGTAAATCATGGACCATCAGGATCATGAATTTAACGAAATCCCAGCCGAAGACGCTGGCACAGCAGAAGTTAAAGGCGACGGCTGGACGATGATCGAATCGGACCCGCTGAATTTTACCGACCATACTGAGGAAGAATACGCCCCACACGAAGCATCCGATCACGACGAAGATTGGGCTGAAAAGAGCCTCGACCAGGTCAAAGAAGGATTGAGTCAAATTAATCAAGCGCTGAAGTATGCGTTTACCGAAGGTAAGAACGACCCTAAAATCAAGCAATTTGGCGATGATGTGCGCACAGCGTTTGAAAATATTGGCAAGGAAATCGAGAATATATTCAAGAAGGAATAGCTTTTAAGCCGAACCCTCATCAAAACCACCCTTAACATCCTCCAGCGGCGAGGGCAGACGCTCAGCCGCCTGGCGTTTGCTTTCCTCACTGCGTCGGTCGTAACGGCGGGTGGTGTCGCTGCTGTTATGACCGGCAATTGCTGAAACGGTGAGCACGTCCACATCCGCTGAAAGCATGTCGGTAATCGTCGTACGGCGCAGGTCGTGGGGCGTGAATGACTCGAGCCCGGCTTGTTTTTGACGCGTTTTGAGCACATAATAAACAGCCTGTGGGCTCAATCGGTTTAGCGAGACCTTGCCGCCCTTGCTTATGCGCGTAAAAAGAGGACCGAGGCGTCTCCCACGGTGCGAAAGCCAGTCATCCAGGGTGGTGACAGCGTCTGCTGAGAGGAAAACTTCGCGCTGCTTGCTGCCTTTGCCGAGGATGCGCAGCTTGTTTTCTTTGAAGAAATAATCGGACAAATTCAGATCGACCACCTCCTGCCGGCGGATACCGGTGACGTACATCAGGGTGAACAGGGCGGCATCACGCGCGGAGAGGGCGGGGTTGCGCTGGTCGTCTCCCAGGCAGACCTGGATCAGCGCGCGCAGTTCCTTGTTTTCGAGCGTGCGCCCGCGCAGAATGGTTTCATGGCGCAGCGATTTCACCCCGGCAGCGCGGTAGTAGTCGTTGTGCTCTGTGTACAGACCGAGGCGATAGGCTTCTTCGAGCACGCGCCGCAGCGCGACAAGGTGCTTGTTGACGGTCGCCTTCGCGTAGCCGATTTCGGTCATGCGGCTGCTGAGCTGGCTGGTATGCTCGTAGCGCAAGTGATGCCAGGGGAATTTTGCGGCTATATTGATTTTTCCGTCAGAGAAGATGTAAGCAAGGTTGTTGAGCGCGGTCGCCTGTGTGCGCCTGCCGCTGGGGCTGAGCGTGTTAAGGTAGGCTTGAGCGGGGGAGGGCAGGGTGGGGTCGAACTGCAGCTGCTCATCCTGGAGGGGGAGGAAGGGTTGTTTTCGTTCGTTTGGCATGGTGCTCCTTTTGGGAATATTATTCTCGTAAGAAATTATAACCCAGGGAACGTGGGTTGTTCATTTCGAGCCGTTTTGCCGTTAAATCTTGATGGTTGAGGGTTGATTTCGTTCGGCAAAACGGCGTGGTAATCGGCAGTATTTCTTGTGCACCTAACCCTGATAGGGAATTAAGAGCAGGCTGCCACGCCCCCTTATTGTGATTCAATCGCTCCTGCCATTCGTGTAACGGGGGCTCGCAGTGACGCATCTGTAATCTGTCATTGCGAGCGAAGCGAAGCAATCTGCCTTTAATAATTTACTAAAAAGCAATCTGCAGTTTGTCTTTTTCATCTATTCAGGATTAAAGATCAAAGGCAGGCTGCCGCACCCCTTATTGTGATTCAAAAGTTCCTGCCATTTGTGTAACGGTGGCTCGCAGTTACGGCATGTTTTTCTGTCAGTACCCGCGTCAGCACTGACGCTCATGCCACCCACCTGGAGTTGATGGTGTTTTTTAATTCGATATTATCTCACCCCCTTTTATTCCCCCTCTCCAGCAAAGCTGGACGCAAGCAGTAAAGAGGGGGTCGTGGCTGCACTGCCCGCTCCCGGCTCCCTGTTCCCAGCTCGCTTTTCCTGATTCCTGTCATCCTGAACGAAGTGACACACAGTGTACTTCGTAAGGACCTTGCCATTTCAAACACAATGACTGTTTTGTTGAAAAGTTAAGATTCTTCGCAAAAGAGGCTCAGAATGACAAAATTAAGGACGAGATTCTTCGCAGAAGAGGCTCAGAATGACAAAATTAAGGACAAGATTCTTCGCAAAAGAGGCTCAGAATGACAGTCCACTTGTCGCGCATTTCCCCGCACCCCCTTCAATTCCCGCTCTCCAGCAAAGCTGGACGCAAGCAGTAAAGAGGGGGTCGTCATCGCGCCCCTGCCGCTCTCCGCTCCCGGATCCCTGATATTTTTAAGATACCAGTTTTCATCCAAACTCTGCCATTTCGAGAAATTTCCGGTACAATAGGCACTTGAGCGCCTTATGATCCTTAAACACAGTTTCAAAAGCATTATCCGTTCACCGGGGAAGACGCTGCTCTTCCTGCTCCTGCTCACCGCTTCGATCGTCTTCGTCAACCTGGGCAGCAGCATGAATTATTCCGCCAATCGTATGCTAAGCCAGGCTAACGAGCACTTTAACACGGTTGTAGCGCTCAAGTATGGCGATCTTCACAACCCCGACGGCGCCTGGGCAGACGAAAACTTCCAAAACAATTATGCCCAAATCGACTTTACCGCTCTCAGCGATCATCCGGCTGTGATCGAAGTAAACCACGAGCGCTCCATCTTCGCCTTCGCTGGTGATGATATCAAAGTTTGGCAAACCAATTCTCCGGTCAAAGATTATGTCATTCTCACGCTACGCCTGCAAGCAGTGCAGGATGACGGCACCTGGACTGCCCTGACTTACGAGACGATCTACGGTCGCAGGGTGAGTGGTACGGTCTTTTTGCGTGTGAACCCTTATACAATAACCGGCGAAAGTATCAGTGCCCAACTTCAACCGGAGCGCACTTTCTTAATGGTGGCTCTCGCTCAAGTTGCCCCCTCCAACGGACTGACCCTGACTGCAATCAAGCCTGCCTTGATGGTGCAGAACCCCAGTGAAACCCTGGCGGGCTTTGCAGAACTGACAGATATTACTGACCAGGCTGATTATTTCAACACCCCCGAAGGCAAAGCCTGGCTCGATTTGGCAGACACTCTCGAAACAATCGACAAATCTTTCCAGGTAACTGCTTCATCAGACATCGCCAGCATGATTCCCTTCCACATGAAGCAAACCTGGCTCACAGAGGGCAGCTTCCAAAACGAGGACGACACCTGCTATATCAGCGAACGGCTTGCCGGCGTGTTGGGGTTGGGGGTAGGCGACAACTGGCAGCTGGCATATCACTATGACCCCGCTGGTGAAGACGCTTTCACCTATTCCCCTGAAGAAGGTTTTGATCACGAAGCGGATTGCCAGATTGCCGGTATCTTCCATATCATTCCAGACATGGATTACAAGATTCTGATCCCCTATCCGGATTGGCTGCAAAAAGCTCCGGACAGTTACGATTTTTTGCGTGTGCATGTTAAGAACGAACAAGCAGAGGACTACCTGACTTATATCGATAGCCTTTTACCACCGATGGTGGAGGTGCAGGTGGAAGACCAGGGTTATAGTAACGCTGTTGTTCCCATCCTGAAACTGCGAGAGCGCTCGCGTTATATGACCATCGCCAGCGCGGCAGCCGGCGTGGCTGTGATCTGCCTGTTTGCTTATCTTTTCATTCTGCGTCAACGCGAAACTGCCGATGTGATGATGAAACTTGGCACAGGTCGGGGTCGGACAATCGCCTACCTGATTTTCGGCATCATGATTATCGCGCTCCTCTCCGGGTTGTTGGGCACATTCATTGCCGGCAAGGTGGATTCACGCCTGACCACAACGGTTTGGGAGAGCCTGCAGGGCGGCATTATGCAGGATTTACGCTACAGCGAACGCGCCCTGGGCATGCAGCTTGAGTTCACGCCCCAGCTGGTTACGGCTGCCTGGGTGCGCTATGCCACCACCGGAACGGTGATCGCGCTGGTGTTTGCGATCACATTGATCGCCTCGCTGATCACCCTCAAGAAACCCAAACGGCAGAAAGCAAAAACGATTGTGGCTCCCAAAAAGGCGAGCGGCAAAGCAATGAGTTTTGCCTGGATTCCTGGTTTGAGCCTGCGGTTTGCCAGTCGGTCAATCAAAAATAATTTTTTCCGCAGTCTGATTGTCCCGGTCGCCGTGACGCTGCTCGCGGTTTTTATCCTGGTTATCGCGATTTCAGCCTCTGAACAAGAGCAAGCTGCCGAAGCGATCTATGATGAAGTACCTACTACAGCCTATCTGACAACTGCCCTGGGCAGACACCGGCAGTTCCCTACAAACCTGCAAAGCGATATTTTCCACATGCTGGATGGTGAATGGGAGGGCAGACAAACCTGGTTAATGTTCGAATATCCGTCGACCGGTGAGATGGTTCGTGATGCAAGGGAAGAACTCGAGAAGCAAAACACGGTAATCGAAGAGTTTTTGCTTACCCGCTATATGCACTACGAATATTTCGGTTTGGTTGAGCATGCCGATGGCAGCCCGGGCACGCCGGACCTGCCCGAAAAACCAAAACTTGAACAAAATAAATCTGCAATCGCGGAAGAAATTGGTTTCAATTGGCTTCAGGAGCAGGTCAAACGCATGCCGGTTTTGGCTTTTACCGACAGCGTCATCAGAACCAGCGAAGCGTTAAAGTTTCGCGAAAGTCAGGTGGAGTGGCTGGAAGGGTTTTCGGATGAGGTTTTCCTGAAACCGGAGTTCATGGTTGTTTTACCCGACCGATTCATGAACGAAGAGGGGCTGGAATTGGGCGATGTCATCCGCCTGGGCGTCTATTTAGCCGATGATAACTTTGGCGTGATGGCGGAAGGGATCGATTTTAAGATTGTTGGCAGTTATTTTCAGGGCAGCCGATCACCGGTCTTTTACGTACCCTGGAATTTGCTGTTGGAAATTGTGATGGGCAGCGACAGATATATGATGGCGGCACTCTACACAGGTGATTCTGAGGTGGAAATGCTCCCGCGACCAGGCTTGCCTAATGAATATCTGGCAGACTCAGTCGATTCGGCGACAATCGTTCCAAACGACCCAAGAAACCTGGACGGTTTGCGCGACTATCTGGAAGAGAGCGGTTATAGCCAGGTTGGCATCATCCGCAGCAATCGCCTGGCGGTGGTGATCGAAGACAAAGCCCTGGCAGACGGTTTGCTTTCGATCCAGCAGCACCTGTCATTTTTAAACTTCATCATCCCGATCATGCTGCTGCTTTCGGGGGTGATCGCTTTTATCCTGTCCTACCTGCTCACACGCAACCGGCTGCCCGAATTTGCCGTGATGCGCAGCCTGGGGGCGCGGAAGATCCAGGTTTACCTGGCGTTTTTCCTCGAGCAGCTGTTCCTGCTGCTGATCGGCATTTTGCCAATCGCGGTGGCGCTGCTTGTTCGTCCGGAATGGCTGCCAGCGGTGCAGCAAAATTTGTTGTTATTTATTGGAATTTACACGTTCGGCATCGTGATTGCAATCGGGCTGATGGGGCGCTCGAAGGTGCTCGATATTTTGTTTACGAAAGAATAGAAGTGCCATGGAAGAAAAAACACTTAAAGAACCAATCCTAAGGCTCGACAACGTTTGTTACCAATACCGTAATAAGTACCAGTCTGTCGACGCGGTCAAGGGCGCTACGGCTGAATTTTATGAGGGCAATACGTATGCGGTTATCGGCAAATCCGGCTCTGGCAAGTCGACACTGCTGTCGCTGATTGCCGGGCTGGCGCTGCCCACTGATGGGCAGGTGCTTTATCGCGGTGTTCCCACAGACGATTTTGACCTTGATAAGTATCGCCGCACCAACGTCGCAGTGGTTTACCAGAGCTTTAACCTGTTTCCGCTGATGACCTGCCTTGAGAATGTCTGTTTCCCGCTTGAGCTTTTGGGCAAGTCTCCCAAAGATGCGGCAGTAATCGCCAAAGAATATATTCAGCATGTCAACCTGCCCGAGTCGGTTGGCAAACGCTTCCCCAATATGATTTCGGGGGGCGAGAAACAGCGCGTTGGTATTGCCCGGGCGCTGGCATCGGGCGCGAAGATCATCCTGGCTGATGAACCAACAGGGAACCTGGATGTCGCCAACGGCGAGAAGATCGTCCAGCTGCTTTGCGACCTCGCGCATAATGACAACTATACCGTCATCATCGTCACGCACGATATGAGTATTACCCAGGTTGTGGATGATGTCCTGCAAATGAGCGACGGCTATTTGCTCCCGCTGGTAGCGGAGGGGTGTGATTAATTTATAGCGACTGAGCGCTCAAAGCATGTCAGCGCAGATCACTTCACAAAGCGATCGATCGCGTCATTGAGCGCCTGGATGGTTTCTTCATCGCCTTGTTCCACAGCCTCCACGATACAGTGGCTGATGTGATTTTTCAGAACAACCTTGCCCGTGTTATTAATCGCTGAGCGCACTGCCGCCAGCTGGATCAGAATCTGGCTGCAATCATCGCCATTGCCAACCATGCGCTTAATCGACTCGAGGTGCCCAATCGCCCTTGAAAGCCGGTTGATGACCGCTTTTTTCTCGGCATCGCTGTGCACGTGGCGGTGTGGGCTTTGGGTTTGGCGGTGGGTATGGTCGTTTTGATCGTGGCTCATAAAAACCTCAGAGATTTGTTTTGTTTCTTCTTGTTGTATAAATTTACCACAGCCTGACCAGTTATTCTAACCCACATAACAGCGTGTGCAGGGGACCGTTGCCACGCCCAGGAATTCTCAATATGGAATAATATGGATTTTTTCCCTCGTAAAGTCCAAAAATGTTT
>ENA-UOOK01005144-UOOK01005144.1-fermentation-metagenome-genome-assembly--contig:-NODE-5144-length-13370-cov-4.086444_pt1 | contig 13370 bp, 7 predicted proteins | sample MGYA00245777_ERZ724023 | MGnify/ENA primary metagenome ERZ724023 (study PRJEB28704, sample SAMN03018312) | fermentation metagenome | biome: anthropogenic terrestrial biome; feature: soil; material... | reverse complement strand
AATTATTCGGGAGTTAACCGGAGAGCCTTCTTTTATGGCAAATCCCAGTCTAGTAGATGTAGAGAAAGGTTTATTGACAATTGCTCACTGTACAATTCCACGCACAATGTGTAGTGGTTATATTATCCGCTCACATTTTGAAACCGGAATAGGGGTTGCTTTCAAGGGAACAATGTATGATGATAAATATACCTTGTTCAGAATAGGTGGAAAGAATCTACAGGAGATGTATGTAGCTGTAACTGACTATCAAGGAAATGGTGAGGACGAAAAACTCTGTAGAACTCAACTTTCTTTAAAATTTGAAGATCCAAGAAAAGTAGAAGAACTACTTTCTAGACCGCTTGGTAATCACCATCTGATTGTCAGGGGAAATCATCAGGACAGATTATTAAGATATTATAATATGTTTGTAAAATAATAAAACCTAAAAAACCCGAGACAGTATAAGTTTTATACTGTCTCGGAACCATTTTGCTATATTTTAGGATTGGATTTTGTCATAGCATAAAAAAGAGGTTACAGTTTTATCACGGAGACAACAATTGGCAATGAACAGTCCAATCAAGGTAATTTCATAAGGATTCAATCTTCGCTTGGCTTTTAAGTGTGTTTTAATTGAAACAGTCTAATGCAAGCAAGAATTATTTAGTGCGCACGGGAGGACACAATGTTAAACAAAAAAATGAAAGAGAAGATAACATCGGGCCAAAGTTATTGGTATAACTTTATTATATTGGTTTTGTGTTAAGGCTATTCTAACTATCTTTTCCCCACTAAAGAAAGATGTAGAACCTGTCAACTTATTATAAGACGACCCATCATAAACATAATAGTTAGATACTTTCATTGCCGATTCATAATCAAGCACCTCATCAAAGAATACATAAAGATATGTGTCTCCATCTTTGAAGGTAACATCATAGGTTATTAGGTTAACTTTTGGAGGCGTTTTATCTGTAATCTCTATCACTTCGCTGTAAAGAACCATCTTATTAGCATTAAGAGTTGTATCTTCTACATTCTTAATATTTACAAGAATAGCTTTACCTGAAAGATTTGTTCCAAGTCTTATGTTAAACTCTTTTCCTGTTCCACTCTCCAGAACCGATAATTTAACATCCTTTATTTTTTCGCCATTAGTATCAAGCACTTCGATGTTATCTTTATTAAAAGTAACATTCTTTGTGAATTTAACTTTTATTTGATTTTCAGCAACAACTTCAATTTCACTTACTTCCGGAGCTGTTTTATCAGAGGTAACAGTAATACTAACATTTACTTCTCCAAGCTTATTACCCCATTCGTCCTTTATTTCATAATCTCCAGCTTTAGTTAATATTCTAAAAGAAGTAGTTCCTTCTGGAATAGCTCTTTCATTTACTCTATCGGTACCATCGTTGTAAAACCATACATATACTTCCTTAACAGAATCTGATGTCTTAATCAAATTAGGGTTCGAAGTCTCTGTAGCTTTTACGAATGCATCCGTTTTAGTTAAGCTAATTGACTTCCACGCACTGAATGTATGTGAGAAATGTGCTTTGGATAGACCTTTTACAGGCTTATTGAACATAACCTTTACATATTCCTGTGTAACTTCTGATATAGTTGCCATCGGTGGAGTTTCATCTTTTTCATATACGAAATCCATAGTTTTGATTATATTCCCATATCCTGCATAATCTTCAAAACCTCTTACGGTTATTTCATAAGATCTGCCATTAACAAAGGTTGAATATAAAGGAACCGTAATTTCAGATGTTCCTTTTCCTGTAAAGGTAGTGTTTACTGAAAGCGTACTGCTTCCGCTCTTTAATGTTATTTTACCATAAAGTCCAATAGGTTCACTAAAAGTAATGTTTACACTCTTAGGTCCTGTAACTTCCATAGAAAGAACTTCCGGTAATGTAGCATCAAAGAATGTAAAAGTTACTTCTTGCTTTGTTCCTAATATTTTTTCTCCTATAGTAAGCTTTGCTTTCTGTTGGTTAGCAACATCACTTCCCGAATTCTGCACTTCAAGAATTACTGTATTGCCTTCAACCTTAACAGCTTCTATCTTTTTAGCGATATCTAACTTATAATTATCTTTTTTAGCAACCTCTGCATTTTCTGATACATCCTGGTTGTAAACTATAATAACTTGCTTAAGAGTGTCAGCTGTTACGCTGTCAACTTTGAGGACATCTTCTTTTACAGTTATAGATACTACGATTCTTCCATCAAAATTTGCTACATTACCAATAGCTATATATTCTCCAGCAACATCCTTATTAACACCATCATTATCCCAGGTTACTAATACATTTGCTGTTGAACCATCGCTATATTCTACGTTTACCTTTGATGGTAATTTAAGACTTTCACCAACTTTAATTTGTATTGGAGCAACCGAAGTAATTATTTTTGCAACTTCAACAAGTCCTAACTCTATTGCTTTTGCTTTAAAAGCAACATCCTCACCAAGAACTGCAAGAACTGTTTTCCCACTGCTTGCATAAACTCCGCCCAATGAAGCAAAGGATATACCTACAACATCGTCCCTTATAAGATACTTTTCATTAAACTTAATTGCTTCTATAGCAGACAAATTACTCACTGCTGCCAAGTCTGCACAGGAAGTGTGGAAATCATATTGTTGACCTAACTGTTCAAGAATCATTTTTGCAAATTCTTTTCCAAGTAAACGATCCTTTGGTGCAAAGTTTCCATCTGGTCTTCCGTTTATAATTCCTTTTTGTACAGCATATGCTATAGCTTTCACAGCCCAATTCCCAATTTCATCAGCATCCTCAAATTTTTCATTTAAGATTGCTTTTGCTTCTTTTTCACTAATCTTGTTAGCATCTTCTTCTAAATTAAACAGTCTTAATACAAGCACTGCTCCTTCTTGTCTTTCTAAATTAGCTTCAAGATTCGGTCTATATTCAGTGTTTGATACACCTTTAAAAAGACCTAATTCATATAATGCTTCTGCTTCATGCTCATATGCAAAGGACTGTGCTGCAGATACTGGTACTATCATTATACCAGCCATTAATGTTATTGATATTAATATTGCTAATAGCTTTTTGAGAGTTTTCATATTCCCCCAACCTCCTCTTTCAAATTTTAATGCTATATTAATTTAAACAGGATACCCCTCTTCACTATGTAAGGATAACTCTGCCTTTTTAGCTTTTGATTGATTATATACTTGACCCTCCTTGTTAATCTATCATAAAAATTATATCATCAAGCAAATTTTGGGTCAATGAATATGGGGTAAACGTAAACTAAACGTAAGACGACTGTAATAGAGGTTATGGTTTTGTAATATAGAAAAAAATTTAGCATTAAAACTCCCACCCTCTAAAGAAGGTGGGAGTTTTGCTTACATCATTTTAATTTTTGATTATATTACTTTTGAAAGTAATAATTTTTATTTTCCAGCTCCAGCAACTGTTACATCATAATTTATTGTAATAGTTTCTGTATAAGTGCTGTTCCATTTAATCTCAAGAGTTTTAGTTCCTGAAACTGCTTTACTCTCCGTTACTTCTTCTGTACCTGCATTGAAGTAATACAGGAAACCGTCATTAAAATCTTTTTTTGTTTTTACTGCAGTTGTGGCACCATCAATCTTAATTTCAATGTCATAAGCTGAATCTATGGTTCCAACAGCCACTGGAGCAGCTATTTTTACACCAATCCAGTATGCACTAACTGGAGTTGTTTCTGTGTTAGCAACATATGGTACTGCTTGATAGTTGGCATCGGTTTTAGCTAACATTGAAATATCCAATGTGCCCTTATCAAAAACATAATCTGCTAAGCCTGTTCCACCGGTTGAATCAGCCCTTTCTACACCATAAGACCTATCTGTCAACGTAATAGATTTATCAACTGCTGCTATTTTGTTTCCAGCCATATCAGTAATATAGCTTCTTGCATCACTTGTTTTAATAGATAACTTGTTGCGATATGCAGCATATTTTCCAAGCAAACTAATTACTACATCTGGTCCACCATAGTTTTCCAAAGTATAATTTTTTCCAGCTACAAGAACATTACTGTCATCATCAGTTATAACAAAATCTGAAGCTGCAAGATCATTTCCAACAGTCCATTTTATATCTTCTTCAAAAGTAAGCGCAATCTGTGCTTCGTTATTTGAAATAAACTGTGTAGGTCCTGCTTTAAGAGCCGGAGCAATTTTGTCTGCTACTACTGCGTTTACACCATTAACTGCTTTTGTACCAAAGAGGTTTTCTATCTTGGATCCGTCTGCTATTACTATTTTAATATTTTTTGCATCAAAAGGTATTTTAGTATCAGGATCAAGAGTAAGAATTATTTTTGTATTACCACCATCCATTAGTAAATCCATACCAACTATATCATATGAAGTTTTAGCATAATCTGCTTTTAGTTTTCCATCTACATCTAGTACATCTCCTGCATATTTTACTACTTTAAATGCATTCTCATTTACTGATGCTAGTTCTTGGTTGAAAACTGCTTCTACTTTATCTGTAGCAGTTGCCTTTACTTTATCTGCATTAAATACAGGTTTGTTATAGTCAGCTTCAGCACCAGCTATTGAACTTAAGCTTGGTACTATTTCATTTCCTGCAGCATCTTTAACTCCGGTTACAAACAATTTATCTGCAACTTTTACTGCAGCAAGTTCTGTTTTACTTAATGCAATTTTAACTATTTTTTCTCCACTGAAGAATGAAGTAGAACCAGTTAATTTTGTATAACTACCACCCTTTAGCAAGAAATAATTTGATACTTTAAGTGCTGTTTCTGTATCAAGACTTTCATTGTAGGTTACATACAAATATCTTTCATCTGCGTTTAATTCTTCATAAGTTACGCTATTAACTACAGGAGCAGTTTTATCAGTAATCTCTATTGTTTGGCTGTAATCAGCCATTTTATTAGCACTAAGAGTAGTATCTTCTACTTTCTTAATATTTACTAAAATAGTCTTTCCAGCAAGTGCCTTACCAAGGTCAACTTTATATTCTTTAGCTGATACTGATGTAATATTTAGCTTAACACCATCTATTTTTGAACCATCTTCAGCAAGAACTTCAATATTGTCCTTTGTAAAGATAACATTCTTTGAGAATTTAATTTTAAGTTCTCTTTCAGATGTAACTTCTACTGAGCTTACTGCAGGAGCAGTTTTATCAGCTGCAACTTCAATAGTAGCATTTAATTCTTCTACCTTGTTGCCCCATTCATCTTTAATTTCAACGCCATCAGAATTTTTAACTACTATTCTGAAAGAAGTTGAACCTTCCGGAATAGCTCTTTCATTTGTTTTGTCAGATCCATCATTATAGAACCATACATAAACAGTTGAAACGGATTCATCCTTTTTAACTACATTCTTTGCCTTTGCTGGGTCAGTTTCACCAACATATTTTACAAATGAATCTGTCTTAGTTAAGCTGATTGCTTTCCAAGCAGTAAATGTATGTGAGAAATGTGATGGAGTAAGACCTTTTACAGGCTTATTAAATGTAACTTTCACATACTCTTGCTTAACAGTAGCAATTGTAGCAACTGGAGGAGTTTCATCCTTTTCATATGAAAATTCAATAGTTTTAATTACGTTTTTGTATTCTGCATAATCTTCAAATTCTTTAATTGTTATTTCATAAGTTTTTCCTTCACTAAATGAAGAGTATAATGGAACAGAAATAGTTGCTGTATCTAAGCCAGTATACTGAGTATTAACTGAAAGTGTACTGCTTCCACTCTTCAATGTGATTTTACCATATTTTGCAATAGGTTCGCTGAATTTAATATTTACACTCTTTGGTCCGGTAACTTCCAAATTGAGAACTTCTGGTAATGTTCCGTCAAAGAAAGTAAATTCAATTACTTCTTTTGCAGTGAGTATCTTGTCTGCTATTGTTAATTTTGCTTTTTTCTGGTTTTCAACGCCATTTTCTACAGTAAGAATAGCAGTGTTTCCATCAACTTTAACTGCAGTTACTTTCTTACCGATATCCAAAGTGTAGTTAGCTTTATCAGCAACTGCTGCATTCTCAGCTACATCCTGATTGTAAACTACAACGATTTCTTTAAGGTTGTCAGCTGTTACACTTTCAACTGCAAGAACATCTGGTGTTACAGTTACTGCTACTTCAATTTTACCATCAAAGCCAGCTACTGAACCAACGGCTTTGTATTCGCCTGCTACGTCAGTTTTAACTGCTGCAGTATCCCAAGTAAGATCTACTTCTGCTTTTGAACCATCATTGTATTCAACTTCTGCTTTTGCAGGAAGTTCAACTTTTTCGCCAACTTTTATTGCGATAGGTTCAACAACTGTGTTAATCTTAACTATTTCAAAAAGTCCGAGTTCCATTGCTTTTGCTTTGAAAGCAGGATCTTCAGCAAGAACTGAAATAACAGTTTTGCCATCTGCATAAGTTCCAGCTAATGAAGCGAAGGATATTCCAACAACATCATCTCTGATGAGAATTTTGTCATTGAATGCAATAGCTTCTGCAGCTGTTAAATCACTTACTGCTGCGAGATCTGCACATGCTGTTTGGAAATCATATTTTTGTCCTAACTCAGCAAGAATCATTTTTGAAAATTCTTTTCCGAGTAGTGGATCCTTTGGAGCAAATTTTCCATCAGGTCTTCCATTGATGATTTCATTCTTTACTGCGTATGCGATAGCTTTTACTGCCCAAGCTCCTATTTCGTCAGCATCTTTAAACTTTTCTGTCAAAAGAGCTTTTGCTTCTTTTTCGTCCATCTTATTTGCTTCTTCTTCAAGATTGAACAGTCTTAAAACAAGAACTGCACCTTCTTGTCTTTCAAGTCTAGCGTCAAGAGCAGGCTTGTATTCTGTTGCAGAAGTGCCTTTAAATAGACCTAGATCATATAATGCTTTTGCCTCGTCCTCGTATTTAAAGGACTCTGCTGCGAATGCCGGTACTACCATAATGCTTGCCATTAATGTCAATGCTATTAATACCGCCAATAGCTTTTTGAGACTTCTCATATTCTCAAATCCTCCTTGTAAATTTTTGGGGAAAAGTAATTAAAATATTTTAGGCAGGCTACCCCTCTCCCCTTAGTAAAAATAACCTCACCTTTTTAGCTAATGAATCATTGTAGGCGAGTCTCGCCTATCCTGATATCAAAAGAATTATATCATTGCGGTTAAATTCAGTCAACATGTAATAGGGAAGTGTAAATAAATTGTAATAGAACTGAAATAATGAGATTGTTTATGATTCCTTGTTTCAACACCTATTATAATGGCATTTCAGGTTATTATCCGATTATTAATGCATGAATTGAATGTTTCACAAATTATTTTAAAGTGGAAAATAGATAGAAAAAAGCCGGCAATATTAACTAATGCCGACTTTTCTCTTTTTTGCCTGTTTGGAGTTACTGTATTATAGAGCAATTCGTTATTTTACGCTTACACTTCGTTCTGCCATTTCTATTGCTTTTTTTACAATATTACCGCAGTCCCTTGACGACACCGAGCCCCAACCTTCTGAGGCCACTGTATTATAGACGCCTAACTCCTTGGCTATTTCCGCCTTAAGGTTATCAGACATCATACTTCTACTTCTAGCCACAGCTCATTTCCCCTTTCAGGCTTTTGATTTGTGCATCATATTCATAATTAATTTATGCACATATATTATTGTGTTCCAATATCAATATTTAATGCGGTGTAAATAATGTAAAAGGTATTCACAGGGGACACTCTTCTCTCTAGTTACTGGTATTCCTTATACATTCAAGAGTGTCCCCATGTAAGGTATTTGTTACTTTTTATTAGGCTTTGATATTTCGGTTAAAGCTTTTGATGCTTCCATATCATATCTTTTATCTGTAGCTACATCGCCAATTGCCAATATTCCTACTAATTTATTATTATCAATTACAGGCACTCTTCTTATTTGATTCATAGCCATTTTAGCAGTTACTTCATCTACATCTGCATCAGGGGTTGCTGAAATAATTTGTGTTGTCATTACAGAACTTACCGGTGTAGTGCTTGGGTCTGTACCATGGGCAATATTTCTTACTACTATATCCCTGTCCGTAACTATACCTACTAAATTTTCCTGATCTACTACAGGTATTGAACCTACATTATGTTTTTGCATAAGCTGAGCTGTCTGAGTAACTGTTGTATCTGGACGGACAGAAGCAACATTTTTTGTCATTTTATCTTTTACTTTCATAAAATTATTACCTCCTCTAAAATTAATTATTGAGTTAACTATCCACATTTTCCACATATTAAGCAAAACAAAATATGCTTTAATGCATGATACAATTTATTTTCTCCTATAAATTAAAATAAATTAATAGAATTTATAACATTACTAACATAAATTAATGAAGTCGTGTTAATAATTATAATATTGACTTTGAAGTATAAAAGAACAAAGGAAGTTTTTGTGGATATCAACATATATTTTGAAAAGTATAAAAAACATATAATTATTATATCTTTAGTAATTTTAATAGTTTTAGCATTAGCTATTGGATTATTGCATTTTAGACCTTTTTTATTTGTAAATAGCTTCAATAATATTAATATATATCTTAAGCCAATAAATGCAAATATTAATGTTGTTACTGCTGATTCTTCAAACAGATTTATGCTTAAGGTCGAAGTAAAAAATGAATTTGGTCAACCAGTTTCTGATGTTCCAATAGTTTTTAATGTAGATAATAATATAGGTATTGTAAATTTAAAAAGTACTCGGACGGATAAATTTGGAGAAGCCGTTGTAACATATATTCCTCCAGATAATATAGAAGACTTTATAAATGATATTGAGGTATCAATTTCAGCAAAAATAATAAACAAGTTCAATATAATATTTAATATAAACCCTGAAGACAAGTTGAGTAAATACGTTTTTAAACTTATACCTGTACCTGTAATTTTAGTTCATGGATATCAATCAACCTCAGAAATTTTTACCAACATGGTTATTTACCTTGATTCATTTGGTTTTAATACAATTCCTTTTAACTATAATTCAATGAACGGAGTTATTTTAGCTTCTAATGAATTTAAGGAATTTTTAAAAGGTCAAGCTCATAGTTTTTATTTAAAGGGCATACAATTAAAAAGATTTGATGTTGTTTCACATAGTATGGGTGGAATAATTTCAAGATATTATTCAGTAACAAAGGATTATATTGAATTTAATAATATAAGAAAGCTTATTTTTATATCTACTCCTCATAAGGGGTCGCACTTAGCTCCAATCGGTGCTAAATATTTCAATGACGAAGGTGTAAAAGATATGATGCCTAAAAGCGACTTGTTTACAAAATTATTTCCCCAAATGATTAATAAGGGCTTAAATCCTAACATACAGACAGGTAATATTATTGGGCAATTTGACGAAGTTGTAAGTATAGAAAGTGCAGATTTACAGGAATGGGAAATTGATACAAGTATCTTTAATATAGGTAGTAGTAAATTCAATGTGGACAACTTATTAGATGGCACTATTTCCCAAACTGCTATCCACAAACTTATCCTCAACAATACAAAAGTATACGAAACTATTGTATCTATGCTAACCAGGAGACTTACATATCCCATAAAAATCGAATAGATATCCACATGTTTTAATAATTATTAACAGAGAATTCACAATATTTTGGTTACATAATAGAAAAACCACTATGTTATGCACACCCTTGTGGATAACATAATGGTTTTTTTTATGACCTGAAACTATTGATAAATAAGCCTTTCAATAATAACAGTTATGTATACTGTGGATGTCTGTGAATTATCTGTGGATACATTTTTGTTTTATCCACAGGACGTCATTACATCTTAATAGCCTAACTTTTTCCTATCTTATTTTCATACTGATATCCATTGCTTTAACAGAATGAGTTAAAGCTCCTATAGATATAATATTTACTCCTGTAAGAGCAACTTGTCTTATATTATCTATAGAGACATTTCCAGAGGCTTCAACAATAGCTTTATTATTAATAAGAGCAACAGCTTGCTTCATCATTTCTATATTCATGTTATCTAACATTATTATGTCAGCCTTAGCATCAAGAGCTTCTTCTACTTGTTTCAGTGACTCTGTTTCTACTTCAATTTTAACAGTATGTGGTACAGCTATCTTTGCACGTTCTATAGCTCTTTTAATACTTCCTGCTGCTGCAATATGATTATCTTTTATCAATACGCCATCTGACAATGAATATCTGTGGTTTGAACCGCCACCAACTTTTACTGCATATTTTTCAAGTATCCTCATGCCTGGAATGGTCTTTCTGGTATCGGCAATACTAACAGGTAAATCTTTAACCACACAACAAATTTCTTTTGTTTTTGATGCAATACCAGATAAGCGTTGAAGGATATTTAACGCTATTCTTTCACCCTTTAGCAACGCTCTTGTTTTGCCCTCTATTTGTGCGATTATATCGCCCTTATTTGCTTCTTCACCATCATTAACCACTTTGGTAAAAATTACCCTACTGTCTAAAATTTTAAACACTCTACCTGCAATATCAATTCCGGCAACAATGCCTTCTTCTTTTGCAATAAATTCAGCTCTTGAAATAGATTCTTCATCTATTAAGGAATCCGTAGTTATATCACCAAAGGGCATATCTTCTTCTAAAGCTCTTTTTATTAAACCATCAATTATTAGCTCATTAAGCATAGAAAAGTCTCCTTTAAAAGTTACTATTATTTTTAAATAATACTCCCATACCCCTATTTACTCTGCTTTCTTAACGATTGTATTTTTTTTCCACACATTATCATTAATTTGATTAAAATCAGAACGATAATGAGCTCCTCTGCTTTCTTCCCTCTGAAGAGCTGAATTTATCACTAGGCCTGATAATAATATCATATTTTGAATTTCCCAATCTATAGCCGATGTGTTTCTCATGTTCTTTAAAAGATCATGGTATGTTTTAATTTTTTTGGCAGCTTTTTCTAATCCTTCTTTATTCCTTGTGATTCCTACAAATTGATTCATAATTTCTTTAATGTTATTTTTAATCTCTTGCTTATTAATATCTTTTCTTACCCTATCAGTGGAATATTTAACCTGGTATTCAGGTTGCCTATTTCCTTTCTCCTCTATAATTTCTGTAATTTCAACACCAATTTTATGTCCAAACACAAGCCCTTCGAGTAATGAATTACTAGCTAGCCTGTTAGCACCGTGTATACCATTACATGCAGCCTCACCACAAGCATATAAACCTTTTACATTAGTACGTCCATGTATATCTGCCTTTATGCCACCCATACAATAATGCTCAGCTGGAGCGACAGGTATATAATCTTTTGACATATCAATACCATATGTTAAGCATGTTTTATATATATTTGGGAATCTATTTTCAAGATATTCTTTCCCTTTAAAAGTTATATCTACGTAGACATGGTCAGAATTAGTTTTTTTCATTTCGTCAAATATAGCCCTAGATACTACATCTCTTGGTGCAAGTTCAGCCATCTCGTGATAATTCTGCATGAATCTTTCCTTATTTATATTTTTAAGTATTGCACCTTCTCCTCTTACAGCTTCAGAAATCAGAAAACTTTTATTTTCTGGATGAAATAATACTGTAGGATGAAATTGAACAAACTCCAGATCCATTAACTCAGCACCAGCTCTATATGCAATACATGCACCATCACCTGTTGATACCTCGGGATTTGTTGTATTTTCATAAAGTTGTCCAAATCCTCCTGTGGCACATACTACTGCATGGGATAAATATATTTTTAGTTTTGAAGCATCTTCATCATAAACAATGACTCCCTTTACCTCATTGTTATCTGTTAAAAGGTCTATTACAAATGATCTTTCTCTAATTTTTACATTTGAACGTGTTTTGACTACTGAAATTAATTTATCAAGAAGTTCTTTGCCTGTAGTATCCCCAGCATGAATTATTCTGCTTTTACTATGTGCTGCTTCTCTTCCAAAAGATAATTCCTCAGGACTTTTCCTGTCAAATATTACGCCATAATCACATATCTTTTCAATATTTCCTGCTGCTTCAGAAACTAAAGTCCACACAGTATCTTCGTTACAAAGACCAGCTCCGGCATAAAGGGTATCTTTAAAGTGTAATTCAGGGGAATCTCCCTTATCAAGTGATACAGCAATACCCCCTTGAGCTAATACTGAATTGCTGATTTCAAGCGTTTCTTTTGTTAATATTACTACATTATTTTTTTCTGGTATTTCAAGGGCGGTATATACTCCTGCTATACCACTGCCAATAATAATCACATCGTAATAATCCATCTCAATGTTCTTAGTGTCGAAATCAATTAAAAACCTGTAATCGTCCAAATCAATTCCCTCTTTTCTCAATACACCTTATTACAATATTATCTAATATTATAATATCTTGTCTGATTTGTTCTAATAATTGTATTTTATTTATCTTTTTTGTCTTCTTGTATATTATTAATTCTTAATCATTAATTAATTTCCAGCATTCTTTTTAATGATTTTGAAGCTTTTTCTATTGTATCATTATCAAGTTCTATCTTATATTGCATTTCATTTAGTGAATTGTATATACTAGGTATAGTAGTCTTCTTCATATTTGGACAAATGAATCCATTAGATAGCATATAAAATACCTTTTCAGGATTATTTTTCTTTAGGCTATATAATACACCCATTTCTGTTCCAATTATAAATTTTTTATTATTACTTTTTGTTGCATAGTCTATTATTTGTTTGGTACTTCCTACAAAATCAGCTAATTCAAAAACTTCAGGTTTACATTCAGGATGAATCAAGACTAACGCATCAGAATGATTTTCTCTTGCTTTTATCACATCTTCAGGTTGTATTCTGTGATGAGTAGGACAATATCCTTCCCATAATATCATTTTTTTCTCAGGAACCATTTTAGCTATATAACTTCCTAAGTTTTTATCAGGAACAAATATAATTTCTTTTTCCTTTAATGATTTTATTACCTTTACTGCATTTGACGATGTGCAACAAATATCACATTCAGCTTTTACCTCAGCCGATGAGTTAATATAACATACAACAGCTGCATTTGGATAATTTTTTTTAAATTCTCTAAGTCCTTCAGCAGTAACCATATCAGCCATGGGACACCCAGCATTTCTGTCAGGTAAAAGAACAGTTTTTCGTGGTGATAGGATCTTTGCACTTTCAGCCATAAAATGTACACCAGCAAAAACTATTGTCTCCGTATCAATTGAAGCGCAATACTTGCTCAAAGCAAAAGAATCACCAACCATATCAGCAATTTCCTGTACCTCATCTCTTTGATAGGTATGAGCTACTAATACAGCTTTTCTTTCTTTCTTT
>ENA-UOOK01005143-UOOK01005143.1-fermentation-metagenome-genome-assembly--contig:-NODE-5143-length-13373-cov-9.448115_pt1 | contig 13373 bp, 10 predicted proteins | sample MGYA00245777_ERZ724023 | MGnify/ENA primary metagenome ERZ724023 (study PRJEB28704, sample SAMN03018312) | fermentation metagenome | biome: anthropogenic terrestrial biome; feature: soil; material... | reverse complement strand
TGGTATGATAGCAATCGTTGCAATGATGCCGATTATAGCAATCGAATTGCTTGGCATACTCTATCAAGCCAAATCACAAAAGGCATCCAATGGCTGCTATTTCAAAAAAAGCAATCAATAGGAGGTAATCATGGATAAAAAAATGAAGGAACTGGTCATCGAACATCCTTTTTTGATAATGACACTCATCCTAAGTGAACATCAATGTCAGAAATTTGTCCGTATCGCCAAAGAGAAAGACATTCGCAGCGGGATAATAGTACTTGGTAAAGGCACAGTAAAAAGTGCTACTTTAAGCTTATTGGGGATAAAGAGCCAAAAGAAGGAAGTCATAAATATTCTACTTGAAAAAGGAAAAGCAAAAGAAGTGTTAGATTTTTTTGCCAAGGAGCTCCAGCTTCATGAACCCAGTCATGGAATTGCCTATACGACGCCTGTAATAACCGCAGGACAGATAATTAACAATAATCAGAGCACTTGGAACACAGTACAAGGTATGGAGGGAGAGAGTATGTTTAAAAAGCTGACGGTAGTTGTCAATCGCGGCATGGCCGAAGATGTAATGGATATTGCACGCAAATCAGGCGTCAATGGTGGTACAATCATACACGGTCGAGGAACTGGTTCGGAATTCACTACAAAATTTTTCGGTATGGATATCGAACCAGAAAAAGAACTAGTTATGATTCTTATGCCAAGCGACTTAATAGGTAAAGTAGTGAATGATTTGTTTCAAGAGCTTCAACTGGGCATTCCCGGAAATGGGATTTTGTTTGTAGAACCAATTGAGGAAGTCCGAGGTCTTTTTGATTCGCATCTCAACAACAAGAACACCTAATAGAAACACAGAAGATGTTGGCAAGCCTTTCAAATATCTTATTCATATAATACAATTCTGAACACTCGAGATGAGGGATGGCCTTCTTTGGGTGTTCTTTTATTTTCCACCAACCACTACTTCTGATTTGCTTTTTCCTTACATCAACAGACTGGTTTCACTATCTTTTCAGAAACTATATACATTTTTACGCATAAATCTTCACACTATCATAAATTATCGAGCATAAGTATAAAAAATGAAGACTGCACAAAAGGTTTTATCCTTGGGTGCAGTCTTTACTTTCGAGCCTCAGCTTGAAGGGAGTCAGTCAAGATTTACCTGTTTTCATAAATTCCTAAGTTGAACACCCTTTTGGGGGACTCTTTTTTATCTATTATTTTTTATTATCTTTTACCCATTGATCAAGTTGTTTTTGAAGTTCTGCTTTAACCTTGTCATATCCTGCAGCCTTCATCTTTGCCATGTACTTTGGATATACTTCATCAATGTCTACAACTCCTTCGGTAATTAGCTTACCAAACTCTTGCCAAATATTTTCAAATGCACTTACTTCCTTCTTAATAGGATCTAAGTTAGCTTTAAATCCGAAAATTGGTGATCTCTTTTGAGCTGCGTTAAATTTCTTATATTGGTCATATAAATCATCTGGATCTGATTCTCCAAGGTCTAGTATGAATATATTACCAAGTGAGAATGATGGTACATCATAGTTCTGTGTTCCTGCAGGTAAAACGTGTTTCTTACCATCTTTCTTCTCATAGTGTACTCCTTCAATACCTGAGTTAACTAGATTTCTTACATATGGATCAGTATTAAGTAAATTTAAGAACATCATAGCTCTTTCAGGATCTTTTGATGTAACAGGAATACCTATCATAGAACCTGCAACGTGGAAGTTTGAAACATAAGTTTGATCAAACATTGGTACTGATACAACTGGCATCCTTCCAGCAGCTTTTTCTCCTTCATCATAATATGGGAGACATCCTTCAATTTTTACAAACCATTTATCAGTCTTTCCTCTGTCAATACCTCCAAATGTTGCTACATCTTTTCTTATATAACCTTTTTTGTAGTATTCATGCATAGTTTTTAATTCATCATGTACACGTGGTATTTCAAACCAATCTTGAATCTTGTAGTCTGTTGAATCATAAGGTACAACTAGAGGTACGTTACCACCTATTACAGGATCATCCATAGTATAGAAACCACAGTCTGCACCATATATATCTGTAATATCTTTTTCATTTTCCTTGACTACTTTAAGTAATGGCTCTAATGATTCTAATGATTTAACATTTGAAACATCTAGATTGTATTTATCAACTAAGTTTTTGTTAAATACCCATCTTGTTTCAGGTGATAATTCTTTGTTATTTGCTATTGCATATAACTTACCATCAATTTTATTACCATCAATAAACATAGGATCAAGTTCTTCTTTTATGCCTTTACCATACTTATCAAGTAAATCATCAAGAGGCAATAGCATTTTTTGTGAAACTAATTGCTCATAAGGCAATGCCCAAGAACATGTAAATACAAGGTCTGCTTTTTCTCCTGATTGAAGCATAACTTTCATCTTTTCAGTATATTTAGACCAGTCGATAATCTCCATCTTAACTGTTGCATTGATCTTTTCTTTAGTATACTTACTTAACTCTTCCATTACCTTCTCTGTATCTTTCTGAGGTGTTCCAATAGTGTACCACGTTAATTCATATGGTTTGAGATCTTTAGGATCTTTTACTTCTCCATCTTTCCCTGCTATATCATTTCCCTTTTTCCCGCAGCCAGCAAGTGCAAATGGCACTACCATAACTAAAGTAAGAAACAAACACATTACTTTCTTAAAGCTCTTGGAATTAAACATAAAAATCCTCCTTTTATTTTGCTTTTTATTAAACCATGGTTTATTATAAACATGTTTTTTTAAAAACTATGTCTATATCAAATAATTTATAAACTGCCTCTAGTGATCAACCTTTAACTGAACCTACCTGCAGCCCTTGAATAAAATACCTTTGGAAGAACGGGTAGGCTAAGGTTATTGGTACTGTACTTATAAATACCATAGCCATTCTTGCACTCTCATTAGGCATCTTTCTAAGCATGCTTGCTTGCTCTGTGGTTAATTTGCTGCTATTTCTCATCAAGAAGTCCATATTATCTTGAATAGACATCAAGAGATACTGAAGTGGATATAACTTTTCACTTTTTATAAACAGCATTGCATTAAACCAATCATTCCAATAATCTAATGTAGAGAAAAGTGCAATGGTTGCAATTCCAGGCAACGAAATTGGAAATACAATTTGTACTAGTATTCTAAATTCACCTGCTCCATCAAGTGTAGCGGATTCTATAAGAGAATCTGGTATACTTGTTTGAAAGAATGTTCTCAAAATCATTATATAAAACGGCCCCATGCACATAGGTAATATAAGAGACCATATTGTATCTTTAAGATTCAAAAGCTGTGTACAAACCATATAAAATGGTACTAACCCACCATTAAAAAGCATTGTAAAAAACGCAAGAAAAGTTAATTGCTTTCTATATCTAAAGTCTTTTCTATAAATCGCATATGCATACATTGCCATCATAAGCACACCTATAACCGTACCTGTTATGGTTACCGTCACACTTGTTATAAAAGACCTTAACATCTGATCCCCAGTTTGGAATATATACCTATATGCTGCAGTGCTTGTCTTTGCAGGGAGGAAGCTATATCCATTAACTGCGATAACCTCTTCATCTGTAAATGAAAGTATGATTATTAGTATAAATGGAAGAATACAAAACAAAGTAAACAAAGTAAATAAAATATTTAAAACAATATTTGCTGGCTTTGAAATTGCGCCTGTTCTCTGTAAATCTTGTTTTCTTTCTTGTTTTTTATCCTTCCTTTTTTCTTTAGTTAAGGTATCATATGCAGTATTTTTTTCTACTCTTTGTTTGCTCATCTTTACCGCTCCTAAATAATTATTTATTCATTCAATACAAAACAATATTTAAAGATATTATTTTAGAATAATGCTTTATCAGGATCTATTTTTTTAACTATCTTATTAGATGCTAAAACTAATATAAAGCCTATAATTGATTGATAGAATCCTGCAGCTGAACTCATACCCACATCACCTAATTGCCTAAAGCTTCTATAAACATAGGTATCAATTACATTAGTTGCATTAAATAGTGCTCCTGATTCTCTTGGTACGTTATAAAAAAGTCCAAAGTCTGCATAGAATATCCTTCCTACAGCAAGTAGAGTTAATGTAGTCATAACTGGTGAAAGTAGTGGTAATGTAATGTATTTAATTTGTTCCCATTTTGTAGCGCCATCTATCATGGCTGCCTCATAATATGAGGTATCAATACCACATATTGCGGCAAGATAAAATACTGCTGAATATCCAAGCCCTTTCCACATATTCATAATAGTTAGTATAAACGGCCAATATTTAGGCTCCATGTACCACATAATAGGTTCATGGCCAAAGTGTTTAAGTACTTTGTTTACAACACCTTTATCAACACTTAAAAATGCAAATACAAAATAACTAGCTACAACCCATGAGAGAAAGAAAGGGAAAATCATTCCTGTTTGATATACCTTAGATAGTTTCTTGTTATGAATTTCATTCAATCCTATAGCAAGTGCTACTGACAAAACTAAGTTTAAGGCAATCCAAATAACATTGTATACTACCGTGTTTCTAGTAATTATATAAGCATCATTAGTCATAAATAAAAACTTGAAGTTTTCAAGTCCTACCCATTCACTACTCATAAAACTTGCAAGAAATCCATCTGGACTAATTTTAAAATCTTTAAATGCTAGCAGTAGACCGCCCATTGGAATATATTTAAAAATTATAAACCATGCAACCCCAGGCAGTGCCATTAAAAATAGATGAAAGTCTTTCTTTCTTGATGCTTTTGACACTTTAGAAGTAGTCGCCTTACTCAATATCTCACCCCCGAAAATATAAAACACATAATCTATAACACAAATTATACAATTCCGTCTATTTAGTTAAAGTCAGAAAATTTAGATTAAGTATAAAAATTAAAGATTTTAGTTTAGTTTTTATATTTATCAAATCTTGTAATTATGGTTAACTCAATTTATAATTATATTATATGATGAAACTTTTTTTCTTTCAATAGATTATAATTGGAATACTTATCCACATATTTAAAATATATTTATATAATTTAAGGGGGATAACACTAGTTAAAATGCTAGTGAAATAACATTATGAATAAACTTGGTTTTTCACTTTACAAAAGATACTCTAAAAAGAAGCTGCTTATTAAGATATTTATTTTATGCTCTATAGTTATTATGGTATCCCTGCTTTCACTTTCCTTTGTTATTACATCGCACCTTCTTCAAACTTCTAAACAAAAGGAACTTGATATAAATAAACAGGTAATAAACAATATAAACAACTATTTTACTGAAAAGAGGATCACAACTACAAATATTTTAAAACAGATATATGGCAATAGCGATTTGATAGCAGATCTTGTAAGGTTTTTGAGCCTCGACTCTGCTGATTATTGGACTTATAGAATTGATAACTTTGTAGAAAACTCTTCTAATAGCTCAACTAGTTTCACAAACTATGTTAATTCATTTTATTTTCATGATGCGGATATAAGTAACATAATACTTTATAGCAAGAAAAAAAATTTCTTTTTCATAACATCAGATGAATTTGCTTCAAAATACTGCATATATGGCAGTGAGGCTAATAGTCTCAAAAAAAAGATGTTAGGAGGCAAAGATGAAGGTTACAAGGGCGTATTAACTAATATGCCAGCAGATGGATCTTCAAAAAACTTATTTGGTGTGGCAAGTGATATTAAAGACCCTGATACTCTAGATTATGTTGGCCAAATAATTATAAGTTATGATACAAAAGGCATAGACCGCCTCTACAATCAATACAAGGATGATATAAAAGGATACCTGCTTGTGTTAACAAAGGATGGGGATGTCATCTATGATTCATCAAACAGGTACTATGGAGAAAAATATCCCTATTTTAACAAGCTATTTGGCTCATCTGAGATCCATATGCTAGATAAAAAAAGCTATGTAAATATTGAAAGTTCATCTGATTATGGAGTATTTATCGCTGGGATAGTTCCTGAAGGGGATATTGCTCAAGAGACAAAGAAAATAAAAAATACTAACTTTTTCATTACAATACCGCTTATTGCTGCAAGTTTACTATTGGTGTACTTTGGTATAGCAATATTTTCAAGACGAACTAAAGGCATAATGGATGCCATGGAGGAATTGCAGAAGGGAAATCTATCTGTAAGGATACAAGATGATGGCCATGGTGATGAGCTCTCTCTTATTGCAAAAAGTTTTAATAATATGTGCAGCAGCCTTGAAGACTACATACAAAAGGTTTATTTATCAGAAATAAAACAAAAGAATGCCGAATTAGCTGCGCTTCAATCTCAAATAAACCCCCATTTTCTATACAATACATTAGAAGTAATAAGAATGAGGGCAGTATCTACTGGAATGAATGATGTGGGAGATATGATATATATTTTATCAAGGTTATTTCATAACTCAGTTAATCAAGAAACAATAGTTACAGTTTCAGATGAAATCGATCAATGTAGGCTATACCTTCAGTTATTTTGTATAAGATATGTAGATAAATTTTCATATACAATTAATGTGTCTGACGACATACTAAACTACAGTATTCCTAAATTTTCACTACAGCCTATTATAGAAAACTATATAATACATGGTATTGATATGGATTCATCTGATAATAAGGTTGTAGTCAAGGGATTCAAAGATAAAGAAAATATAGTTTTTATAATTGAAGATAATGGGACAGGCATTGATGAAGAAAAGCTAGATACCATAAAAAATGCCTTAGAAGAACCTGATAAGTATCCATCATCAAGTATTGGTCTATCAAACGTAAATGAAAGACTTAGGTTGATATATGGACATCAGTATGGTTTAAGCATTGAAAGTAAAACAGGCAGGGATAGTGGGACATCCGTTTTCATAAAAATTCCTGCATTGCTTAAGGAGGATTTGATTATAAATGATGAGGGTATTCTTAGTAGACGATGAACCATTTATACTTGAAGGATTAGGATCCATTATAGACTGGAAAAAGTATAATCTTGAAGTGGTCGGAGGAGCCTTAAACGGTGTTGAAGCACTAGAAGCAATAAAAAAATGTGGCGGTATAGATATATTAATCACTGATATTACAATGCCTAAAATGAGTGGATTAGTTTTAATTGAAAACCTAAAAGAGCTAGGTTACAACACTAAGTTTATAGTTTTAAGCGGATACAACGATTTTCAATATGTTAAAGAAGGTATTAAACTTGGTATCGAAAACTACCTATTAAAACCTATTAACACCCAAGAGCTAATATCCACATTAGAGAATACCGTAGAAAAGATTCAAAAATCCACAAGCTCAAATTTCTACACCAAACAGGATATGGAGATTTTGAAGGATAACATACTTTATAGATGGTTAACAGATAGGATTGACTCAATAGAACTTAAAGAACGTTCAAAACTACTTAATATAAACCTTAATTATTCATACTATACAGTAATTACAATAAAGATGCTATGCAATAAAGATAATCACTCTGAGCAAAATAATATATATAAATCCCAAGTAATTTCAAAAGCATATGATCTATGCAATAATGTACTTCAAGAAATAAACAGTACCATATGTTTTTGTGATCCTGATGGTAATATGGTTATCGTTTGTGGGTGGAATACAGAGGATATAGATAAGGAAGGAATGTATGATATATTAAATAAGATTCACCTAAGTCTGCTTAACAATATGGATACTAACACCCTTATAACTATTGGAAACACAGTACCTAGCTATTTGAAAGTGAGCCAAAGCTACAAAAGTGCGAAAAAGCTGCAGGAATACAAGATTATTCATAGGGATAGCACAATTATAGATTCAGAGCTTATAAAGATGACTCCTATTGTAAAAAGCACGACCATGGATATAGATTATGAGACTCTTTCAATGTTTATTATTACAGGGAAAAAAGATGATGCATTTAATTTTATAAATGAGGTTTATGATGACTTGGAAAGTAGTCAGAGCATTACTCCTTGTGATGTTTTAAACTACTCTATTGAAATAATCTTTCATATAAATAATACTGTTCATCAGTTTGATAATTGTGGTAGGACCTCAACATTAGATTATAGAGACCTTTTTTCTAATTTGCTTGAACTTCAAACAATGGATCAGTTAAGAAACTATATTATATCTATAGTCGATAATTCTATTGAATGTTTTAACTCAGAAAATATAAAGCTGAGCCCTGTTATAAAGCAAGTACTTAGTTATATAAATAAACATTATAATGAAGATGTATGTTTAAAGAAGTTAGGAAGTGTTTTTAATATAAGCCCTGTTTATCTTGGGCAGCTTTTCAAAAAAGAAACTGGAGAGTTATTTACAGAGTATGTAAATAAGTTTAAATTAGAAAGAGCAAAACAGCTTCTTCTAAATACCAACTTAAAAACTGCAGATATATCTAAAGAAGTTGGTTTTGCCAATCCAAATTATTTCTATACACAGTTTAAAAAATATATGGGTATGTCCCCATCAGAACTTAGAAACTGCAAATCTTAGAATAACATGAAAGATTTCTTTCATGTTATTCTAAGACTATACTTTTCCATTTACCATTTCTATAGCGAATAAATATAAATATTCCTCTAACAGCAAGGTCTGCAACCATTGCCGACCATGCACTTTTAAGTCCAAGTCCAAATACTCCTACCATAATCCACGCAAGAATAATTCTAACTCCCCACATGCTTATTATGGATATATAAAGTGGCCATTTTGTGTCCCCTGCTCCCCGAAGTGCACCAGATAATATAATCGAAGATGCAAAAAATGGCTGAGCTAATGCTTCAATCCTCAAAACCGATGAAGCATGATATATAACCACTGGATCATTAGTAAATATCCTTATTAAATATTGAGGAAAGAACATAAATACAAAGGCCATTGAACTCATTATCAAAACGCCAATTTTAAATGCTCCATATCCATACCTTTCAGCTTTCTCTGTATCAGAAACACCTAGAGATTGCCCAACAAGAGTTGTCGCAGCCACTGCTAAACCATAGGCGGGCATATATGAAATTGATTCTGCTGTATTTGCCAGGTAATGTGCTGCCAGCTGAACTGTACCTAGTCCTGCAATTATCTTTGTAAAAGCCATTTGACCAGAACTTACTATTATTCTCTCTCCAGCAGCTGGTACACCTATGTATAATATCTTTTCTATAAGATCCATATCAAGCGAAAATAACTCTTTTAATCTCAATTTAAGTACACAATCATCATTAAACATTATAGCCAAAAAAATAATACCAGCTATTCCTTGAGATAATGCAGTAGATATTGCAGCGCCTTCAATCCCAAGATTTGCTCCCCATAATGTAATCTGTATTTTTGGAATAGATATGCTTCCCATCATAGGAAGTTCAAACCCCCTACATAAAACTAGTGTTCTAGATGGATAAATTAAAATAAAGTTTCCTATTATATTAATTATATTCATGAGTACATTAATTCGCATTGGAGTTTTAGTATTACCTGCACCACGAAGTGCTGCACCTGCCACCAATGAAGCAAAATATAAAATAAATGTAGTACTCATTATCCTTATATATTTAGCAGATAGAGGAGCAATGGTACTGTCGGCTCCAAGCCATATGGGAATTGAATTGCCCAAAAGAAGTATAACAAATGTAAACACTATACCTAAAAATATCCCTATTAATATGGATTGATTAGATACCCTGCGTGCCTTATCCTTATCCCCTGCTCCAATATACCTTGCAACTAATGCAGTTGCCCCAACGCCTACAGATGTTACAATTCCGTTTATCATCCATATCAAAGGAGTGTTTATACCAACAGCTGCAGTTGCATCAGATCCAAGGTGGCTTACCATTGCCGTATTTACAAATTGTATAAGAGTTGTAAGTAAATTTTCCAAAATAGCAGGCCAAGCTAGAACCATTATCTTTGTTCTAATATCTAAGTCTACTGATGGAAGTGATATTTCTTTGGACATAAATTTCATCAGCCATACCCCCACTTTTTTAGTATGAATTTACCATAGCAATCTTATCACAAACATAGGCTATTTAATAATATAGAAAGTATAGATTCATACATAATTTCTATATAAATATTATCACTTATCAGACTTTTTGGAAGATACATTTTGATAAAATTGATAATATGTCCAAGCTATGTTACAATGGTATTAGTTCTATTGGCAAAATGCTATCAAAAATGACATAAAGCTCCAACTGATTTGATTATTACATTTTTGAATTAGTTGAGAGCTTTTTTCTAACTAATATAAAGCAAATTATTCTAGGAGGGATATTTATGAAAGCACTGCTTATGGCAAATAGATTTAGTAGTGGTTTAGAACCTTTAACAGATAGCTTGCCAGATTCAATGGTACCTATAATGGCGAAACCACTTCTTGAGAGAAATATAATAAAACTCAAAAATAGCGGAATAAATGAAATTATAATTAGTAAAAGTTTAGATCCTCGTCCTATTGAAGAATACTTTGGTGATGGAAGCAGACTAGGAGTAAAAATTCAATATATATGTGAAGCTGAACCTCTAAGTACGGGAAACACAATTAAAAATACTGAAGGTTTTTTAACGGATACATTTATAGTTTTTAATTCTAATATATTAAGTAATATTGATTTATTAGATCTTTATAAATTTCACAGACAAAAATCAGCAGCAGTTACAATTGTAACGACAGAAGTTAAGGATCCTTCTAATTATTCCAGACTTAAATATGATGAGGAAGGCTATGTTAAATCTTTTATACAAGAATCAGATAATATTAATGATGGACCTAATTATATTAATGCTGGAATCTATATATTAGAACCCAATGTTTTAAAAGAAATAGAGTCAGGTAATGAGATATCAATGGAAAAAGAAACCTTCCCAGCTTTACTTGAAAAGGGTTACCCAATTGCATCTTATAAAAATGATGAATATTGGATAGATATTAAAACCATAGAAGACTATAACAAAATACATGAAGATGTTTTAAATGGCATATGCCCCCTTCCTGAATATAACGCAGAAAGTAAGGATATATATACAGGTGCTAATACACTAATCCACCCTTCTGTTAAAATAATTGGTCCCGTGTATATAGGTAAAAATGCAAACATAGGCGCTTATTCCACCATTGGCCCAAATGTAGTAATAGGCAATAACTGTAAGGTAGGTATAAATAGTTCAGTCAAAGATAGTATCGTTGGTAATAATCTGCATATACAGGCTGCTTCAACCGTATCAAACATAATGCTCACTTTAGATTGCGCATTGAGAAAAAGTTAAGAGTAAAAAGCAAAAAAGGTAATCTCCATAGATGTGGAGATTACCTTTTTTGCTTTTTGTTTTTAATAATTAATCTTTATTTCATATTTTCTTCTTAACGCTTCAGTTTTTCCCATGTATATCTCTTGCTGCTTCATTCCTATAACCTGCTGAGTAATCTGATCTTTAACCTCTTCTAATGTACTGTCCCCTGCTTCTTTTTTATATTTAACTTTAATTAAGTGATATCCAAATTGAGTTTTTACGGGATTGCTTACCTTACCCTCTTCTATGCTAAATGCTGCCTCTTCAAACTCTGGTACCATTTTGCCTTTAGTAAATTCACCTAAGTCTCCCCCATTTTCTTTTGAAGGACAAGTAGAATATTTACTTGCTGCTTCCTCAAAGGATAAACCTTCATTTATTTCTTTTAGTATTTCTGTATTAAAATCTCTATTTTCCATAATATCACCTTTCCTAATATAGTATCATTACCTAATTTATTCCCCAAATTGGCGAAACTAACCAAAAACTATTTTAGAAAAGGATATATTTAATAACTACATTTGTATACATAAGTTTCATCATAGCCTACAATTACCCTATAGTAACCTTTAAGCATCCTATCTATTTTTTCATCTCCAGTATCCACTAGCAAAGGTCTACCTTTTAGATTTATCAACTTACTTGGAGTTGATATAATTATTATATTTTCTTTTCCTGCAGCCTTTATGACTTTAGGACTAAGCTGTTGATTGCCTCTTCCAAAAATATAACCTTGCCCTCCTATTGGAGATACTACTATCTTAAATTTTTTGTCCCTTAATATCTTTAGTATTGTTTCCTCATTTGCATCTTTTGCTATTAGTCTATTTTCTTTTACTACATCTATTCCTAACAATGTATATGGTAGACTCATTCTTTCCAGTATTTTTCTAGTCGTTGTACCAGAGCCTATAAGGTAAATATAGTCTCTTTCCATTTCATCAATTACATAATCTGCTATGCCTTCTAAGCATACATTATCACTATATATACCTCCTGCTTTTAGAGATTGAACGTACTCTTGAATATAGGGAACTTTCATATATCCAAATAGCTTTGCCACTACTTTTCCTTCCCTAAACTGTTCTTCATCTATATCCATTACTTCGGATTCCCTTATTTCAATATTCCCATTTTTAAAAAAGTTTTCAACCACCTTGCCAGCATTTAGCGGATTTGTAGCAAATACAGCTGAATGAATTTTCACTCCAGTAGGTATTCCTATAACGGGAATTTTGTCACCTATTGAATTGTAAATATTTCTAGCGGTTCCATCTCCTCCTGCAAATAAGATTAAGTCTACTTTTTCTTCCATCATCTTTAAGGCAGCTTTTTCTGTATCATTATAGGTAGTTTTGCCCCCACTAATATTCCCAATAACTATAGGGGCAATGCCTAATTCCATGCATTCCTTCTCCCCCATCTCCGCAGGGCATGTTATAATATCTATTCCATCTATATTTTCCCTAATATATTTAAGAACCTTTTTAACCTTATTAGGTGTTTCCTTTTTAGCACCAAGGGATATAGCCTTTTTTAAAGTATCTTCTCCATCAGTGCCTTTTAGACCTACCTTACCTCCCATTCCTGCTATTGGATTTACTATAAATAATAATAATCCTTGCCAATTGTTTTTAACAAAGTCTAAGTCTAACTTTAGACGGGCAAGCAAGTCTCTCTTGCCCTCCTGTGGTCGCAAGTCCAGTTGAATAGGGTTAGTGTCTATCGTTGCTTACCTGTATCTACACGACGATGCACAGTGATCCGTGTAATCATAGCTGACGCAATCACAAATGGCCGGATACTGACACACTATTTCTAACGAATTCCACCATGTACGGGCGCTGTTGTAGTTACTGAGTTTCCCGTCAGTTGTGCAAGAATACTTATTTGGGTTATTTGGATCTGGTACACAACCCGTACAAGCAGCATCGTTTGGACCGGGGCAGCTAGTTCTTTTACCATAGAGATTAGCTGCTTGGGCAACAGATACAATTGATGCTACCAGAACAACAATAACTGTCAGCAGTCCCAAT
>ENA-UOOK01005139-UOOK01005139.1-fermentation-metagenome-genome-assembly--contig:-NODE-5139-length-13378-cov-4.641672_pt1 | contig 13378 bp, 7 predicted proteins | sample MGYA00245777_ERZ724023 | MGnify/ENA primary metagenome ERZ724023 (study PRJEB28704, sample SAMN03018312) | fermentation metagenome | biome: anthropogenic terrestrial biome; feature: soil; material... | reverse complement strand
GTTCAAAGAGTTTTTCTGTTTTTTTCTCTTTGAATCCCAGACCATTATCCATTACTCGCATGTACATATTCTTATCATCCTTACTCAAGATGACATTAATTTCTCCACCATTAAAGGTATATTTGAACGCATTTGACAGTAAATTGGATACCACTTTATCAAAATTGATACGGTCTATCCAGGCTTCAATATCAGATTGTTCACTAACCATACGAAATTTGATTTTCCTGTCATTAGCGTTATATTGATAAAGAGAACAGATTTTCTGTACAAAATCTACCATATCCGTTTTCTGGCATTGAAGGCGCATCTGCTCCTTATCAATCTTCCGTTCATCCAGAATCTGATTAACCAATAACAACAGACGTTGTGCATTACGGTCAATGATATTCAGATCATGCTGATCCTCCTTGTTTGTCAACCGCTTCTCCAGTTTTTTAAGTGGCCCGAGGATAAGGGTCAACGGCGAGCGGATATCATGTGTAGCATCTATAAGAAAACGCATCTTCTGCTCATCAAGTCTGGCCCGTCCTCTTCTTTTATAAGTACGAAACAAGAGCAGAAACAGTTCTGCAATGATTGCCAGATAAATAAGCCAAGCCAGAGGCGTACTATACCATGGATTCTTAATGATAACTGTTATAGTCTTGGAGGCTGAAAAACACATACTGTCACTGAAAGCCCTTACCTCAATAACATACTTACCAGGTTCCAGATGGTTGAACGGTATAGCGTTTACACCTTCTCTCGTCGACAACCACTTTCCATCATTTATGCGGTATTGGAAACTAATATCATCAATATTCTTATAAGTCAGCAAAGAAAATTCCAGTGTGAAAGAATTCTGGGAATACGGAACTTTAAATTTATCTTTCTGACAATCCAAGGATTGCCCGTCCACGATAAAATTGGTAAGATAGACATTTCCCAATTTCATTCTGTTCTTGTTGACTTCAGCAGGGTAAAAGGTTGTTATTCCATCACCGATTCCAAAACCCGAGAAATCATCAGTACAATGAAGCACAGCTCCCTGGACATACTCATGAGCTGTCAATCCATTACCATTGATATGGCCAATGAACCGGTTCTTCTTTCTGATATATTGCCAGATACCCATCGTCGTACTTACCCATATATCATTTTTCCGATCTCTTATGATTCCACAGATCTGCTTATTGCGAAGAACTTCAGAGTGTGGGAACAAACTCACTTTCCGGTTCTTTACAGAATAGAGATAAAGTCCTCCATCAGTTCCGATAATGATATCTCCATTCTTATCTTCACAGAGATAATCAGCCTGCACATCTGCCATAATCCTTGACCAGCCAAAGTGATCAAACCGATAACTATTCGGATCCAGACAACAAACACCATTAGAAGTTCCGATCCACAACAATCCACGATGATCGAAACTCATGGCCCTGATCCAGTCATTACATAAATGCCCATGGGGAAAGTGCTGAGTCATATTCAGGACCTTCACTTTTCCTGTATTACTGTCATAGATATACAATCCCTTACTGTAGACAGAGATATAAAGCCGCCCATCTCCGTCATCCGCAATACAATAAATACCCGCACTGGCAAAAGTCAATTCCCGCTTGGAAACTCCTGTCATAGGATTATAGCGATACAAGGCATTACCGGTTCCTAACCAGTATGTTCCTTTCCGATCACGGTAAATGATAGTTGTGCCAGTCGGTGATTTAGGATGACTAATGATTTTCCCCTTCCTGTCAAAACAATAGATGCCACTGTTTTGCACCGTACACCAAGTCATACCATGATCCCCAACTGCCAAAGAAGAAACACTGCTTCCTATAGAATGGTTCTGATCCGAAAAACTCCAACTGTGGAAGGATGTTCGTTCATTGTTGACCAGATATAATCCCTTCTTATAACAGCCTATCCAGATATTCTGATCCTTGTCCTCCATCAGGTCCGTTACATAGGAGGTTCTTAAATCGAATCGGTCTTTATTAGGAACAGAAAACGGCTTGAATATATGCTCTCCTTTCCGTGCCATTAATACTCCACATTCAGAAGTGCCAATATATAAATTTCCTTTATGGTCAAATGTTGCACTGTTAATCGTAATATTACCCTTATAAGGGCCGAAATCATAGCCTGCATCGTAAAGTTTTCCTGTCCTGTAATCATAGATCTCTATACCATACATGCAAACGATAAACAATTGATTTCTATGAGATTGGAAAAAATCAACAGGAGCACCAAAGAGTGATTTATAATGCTGTGCACTTAGATAACATCCATTTTGCATGTATCTGTTAATCGTTGACAGATGACTTGCTTGCCACAATGTTCCACGGTTATCCTCATAAATATGAGTGAAGAATATATCAGAATCCTTCCGTGCTGTCCCCATCCTATTTACTATTCTATTTTTATCTCTCGGAACGGCATAAAGCCCAAAACCTGCGGTACCGATAAGAATATCACCCTTATGATTCTGAATAAGGGAATATATACGAGGATTCCGTTTATCCGGAAAAGGATAGCGCATGAAATGATTATGACTATAATCATAACTCATCAGTCCCTTTGCACTGCCAATCCATAATTTACCACTTTTATCAACAAGAAAAGTTGAAATCGTATTATCTGTAATTGATGTGGTATCCTTATCATCATGAAGATAATTGATAAATCTATAACCGTCAAAGCGGCTCAGGCCATAATCTGTCCCCACCCATACAAAACCCTTATGATCCTGTATGATGCAATTTATAAGACTACTTGGAAGTCGGTCTGAAGTATATAATTGTCCACTGTCGGCCTTTGCTAAAAGGACCATAGCCAGACAGACAACTATTAATAACTTATTTTTTATGTTTTTCTTGATAAGGAACATGATATATGAATTTAATAAAAGGAAAAGGTCTACTCTATTTTCTCATTACCCGAGGTGATTCTCTTCCGAAAAGGAATTGGGGTTGATATCCATGTCTATTGACAATCAGTTTTTCAAAGACAATCCCCGGATCTACAGGATGGATAGTCAGTGTATGACTTCCGTCTGATGTTCTCGGTAAAGGAATCCGGATAATACTCTCCACGACCCTTCTTGCCACAGTTGGATAATAAAAGGTATAAATGTTTTTCGGATCTTCATTAAGATTTCTGTTAAAGTTTACTTCTACCGGTATACCACCGTCTAGAGATACTGTAAAGACCAGTCCTCCCTTATGCAGGAAATCAAGTGTACATTTCGTAATCACATGAACATCTACAGAATCCTTTCCATTACTGTTCATGCAGAACACATAAGTAAGTAAAGCACTATCCGTAGCCGCTGTATAGGGTTGCAGGGAGATACCACTGAGCGTACGCCCCATATAGGGAATAACCGTCCAACGGGCATCCTGAGCATTTTTTCGATATTGCGCATGCTCTGCTTCCATGACAACATATCCCGAAGTGTCCTTAAAGATAAAATCTGCCGGATCTGAATCCGATATGTAATAAACTTTTGGTAATATATCACGAGGAAAATTATCATTCCAACCGGTATATCCAATATGTTTCTGAATCATCATCCCATCCCATTTTCCACCTGCAATCTCTTTGTTGTACTGCCGGCAAAGCAAACTGTCACGAAGAAAAGCCTCTTTCGTGTTCTGAGCCCAGTAATTACAGGAAGGATCACCGATAGAATACAGATAATGGTTCATGGCCTGGGCATAATACATTTGATAGATATTGCATACAGCCTGCACAGGAAAAAGGATAAGTTCCCTATAAGCATCCTTATATTCAGGTTTCAAAGAAATAAACTGTCTCAATGCTTCAGTCTCCAGCTGCATATACTGATTGGCAACAAACCGCCATTCACCTGCTTTCAGATTATAGGTATCCTTGTCCAGCATTTCCACTGTACTTCTGCCTGAATATTTACCTTGAAGGTTCAATATTTTTGCAGCTTCGCCAGCCTGGTCCTCACCAAATTGCTGTGCACAGAAATCCCGTGTGTACTGCATGATATTCGAAGCTGTATATTTACGGGGATTCCAAGCCATGTGCATAAAGAAATCTATCGGGAACTCCATCGGTTTCAGATCGCCGACATTAAGAATCCACATCCGGTCTACACCATAATCGTATGCCAGGTTAAGTTGTTCCCATATATTCTGTATAGGTGTCACATTGAGCCACTTACTGTTTCTTGGAGCTCCGACATAATCCACATGATAGTAGAGTCCCCATCCTCCCTTGCGTTTCCGCTCTTTAGAATCAGGCACACGTCTCACATCCCCCCAATTGTCATCACTCAATAAGATTGTCACATCATCAGGTACTCGCAATCCTTTATCATAATAGTCTTGCACCTCTTTATATAAGGCCCATACCTGAGGGGTCTTGCGAGCGGGTTTACCAGTAATGCCAGCTATGATTTTCCGCTGATCAGTTATAATCTTTTCCAATAGTTTCGTATCCGTATGAGAGCTCATTGCCTCATCTCCATCTCCACGCATACCAATAGTCACGACATCTTCCGTGCCTTCAATCCGTTTAATGCCTTTACGGAAAAACTCATCCAGATTTTTTTGATTAATCTGATAATTCCATGGCCCATAACTGCCATGAGCCCGGGACCACTCCTCATGATTTCTAGCCATCGGCTCATGGTGCGAAGTCCCGATGATAACACCCATCTCATCAGCAAGTCTGCTATTCTCCGGATCGTCAGCATAAAAAGCATAGTTCCACATAGCCGGCCAGAGAAAATTTCCTTTCAGCCGGAGAATCAAATCAAAAACCTTTTCATAAAATTGATGTTTTCCATATCGGGTATGAAACGTTTTGGTAACCCATGTTGTGAGACAAGGTGCTTCATCATTAAGGAAGATTCCCCGATAGCGTACAGCAGGTTCTCCATCTGTATAGATTCCACGGCGTATATATATATGGTCGTGGTGTTCCACCGGAACATCAGCCCAATAATACCATGGAGAAACTCCGATCTGTCGGGAAAGTTCATATATACCATAGATTGTTCCTCGCCGGTCACTCCCGGCAATGACCAACCGGTTACCGATAGTCAGGATAATATATTTCTCCCTCTTTCCTTTCAGGTCTAAAGCCTTTTTACCGATAACCCGGTCAATCTCCCTGGAATGTCCAAAGGTTCCCACAAGAATATCGGCATTCCCATCCTCAGAAACAGTCACCTTACTTCCACACACTTTACAAATATCCTCACAGAGATCATCTGCAGCATGTGCTACACCTTTCTGATCATTTTTATCAAGATAAATGCTCATCTTCGCAGAATGATTGAGCAAGAAATCCCCTTTTGAGAAATCAACAAACCGATCCGTTGCATTACAGCATGGAATATACCATAGCAATAATAAACAGATAAGAAAAAGTTGATGTACTGTCTTCATGGTTTTTAACTTATTTCCACAAAAATAATGAATGTTTCCGTTTCTACCTAAAATTTCTATTAAAAAACGTTCTTATGAAACAATTTGAAACGTTACCGCTACGAATTTAACATTATCTTAAAGAAGATATGTTTATATTTGCACCATCTAAATTCGGAAATATCATGAGAAGAAAAATCATCACTTTATGCGCTCTTTTCTCACTCTGGATAAGTGCATTTGCTCAATCTCCGACATGGGTGGGGACTTTTGCTACAGCAGTAGAATATACAGGGCAAGGGGATATGCCACAAAAGACAAGTCTGGCAAATACCACACTACGAGAAATCGTTCCGATTTCTCTGGGAGGCACACACCTCCAGGTGCAACTCTCTAATGAACAGAGCCAGCAACCAGTCGAAATCAAGGCTGTCTACATAGCTGATGCGCTGGACTCATGCAACATTGACATTCATACTGCTAAATGGCTGAAATTCAATGGCAAGCGTTCTGTAATTATACCAGCAGGAAAGGCTATCTATTCTGAGGAATTGAATTATCGGCTACGGCCACTGCAACGACTTGCAGTTACCATCTGTTATGGTTCTCAGGTTCCTGAAAATGCTACTTCTCATCGAGGCTCACGAACTACGTCCTATATTGCCAGGGGTATGATAAAACCCGGGAAGCAATTCATTGTCATAGATAAACCCGTTCACTGGTACAATCTGGCAAAGATCAATGTGTTGTCTGAAGCACATGCTATAGCCATATTGGGCAATTCGATCACAGACGGTCGCGGAAGTACTACTGATCATCAGAATCGCTGGACAGATTTCATGGCAAAGGCCTTAAACGGAAATACGGGTATATTAAACTTAGGGATCGGTGGCAACTGTATCCTATCAGGAGGAATCAGTGATCCAGCTCTAAAACGCTTTGACCGTGATATTCTAGGGCAGAAAGGTGTAAACCAGTTGATTATTTTCGAAGGAACCAATGATATAGGTTGTAGTAGAGGAAATTCCGAAGAGATAGCCCAGAAACTAATAGAAGCCTACCAGACTATGATTGCCAAAGCACGGGCCAAAGGTATAAAAGTTTACGGTGCAACCATTACACCTTTCAAGGGCAATGGCTGGTATTCTTTTTTCCACGAAGCTGCCCGTCAGACCGTTAATGAATGGATTCGGAACAGCAAAGCCTTCGACGAAGTTATCGACTTCGATCAACTGGTTCGCGATGAAAAGGATCCACAAAGAATCCGACCAGAATATTCCTTCGACGGACTTCACATGAACCCGAAAGGATATGAAGTTATGGGAAAATTTGCAGCTGATATCACAAGTGGAATCATAAGCGGGAATGAATAGAAAAAAACAAAGACAGAGACCATTTGTCGTATACTGTACAATTGTTTACCCATAAATTTCTTATCAATCTGCACAGAGACTACGAAACAGGAGCTTTCGGACAAGCTGCTTTAACATTTATTTCATTGATTATCAATAAGATACATGATATAACATTTGGTCAAATAACAGGAAATCAGTAAATTTGAGTGTTATAACGCAAGTAAACATGAAATTCATTTTACAAACCTTGAGCTAACACCAGATACCTTCAAGTCATCTCTTGAAGGATTTCCCAAGGCTAACCGCTGAGTAAAGATAGGAAATCCCCTGCCATGAGAAAAAATAAATAAATCAACAATAGTTACTTAAATAATAAACACAAAGGTACATGATACTTCATGAAGAATGTAATGAAGTCCTTCCGAGAATTTCTTTATATCCTTAATGAAATGTAAAGATCCTCAAAGAATCTCAGAGAATACAGAAAATCTCAGAAACCAGAGTTAGATAGTCGAGGAAACTCCTGTTCTCGTAACCATCTGACGAGGGTAATTCAGTGACCCTACTTCGTAAAAAGGAAGTACAAAAAACAATTCATAAAAAAATAATAAATACTATCAAATAAAAAATAATGGACACGAATGTAACTACAAATCGAGAATCCAATGGATTCTGCAAACTCAGCTGGATCCAGCGTATTGGATTTGGTTCAGGGGATTTGGCTCAAAATCTTATCTACCAGACTATTGGTATGTACTTGTTGCTCTTCTACACCAATGTTTTCGGACTTTCCCCAGCTTCTGCTGCCGTAATGTTTCTTGTTGTGCGGCTTGTGGATCTACTTTGGGATCCTGTAGTAGGGACATTCGTTGATAAGCATAACCCACGATGGGGAAAATATCGTTCTTACCTGGTTCTGGGAGGTATTCCCCTATCCGGATTTGCTGTACTCTGTTTCTGGAACGGTTTCTCCGGCTCCCTTCTCTATGCCTATATCACTTATGTAGGAATGTCTATGTGCTATACCCTGATCAATGTACCATACGGGGCCTTAAATGCCAGTCTTACACGTGATACGAATGAGATTACGGTTCTTACCTCCGTCAGAATGTTTATGGCCAATCTTGGCGGACTGGCTGTAGCCTACGGTATTCCAAAGATTGTAGCTAAAATGTCACCTGATGGACTTACGAATACAAAAGCAGATGCTCATGCCTGGTTTATGACTATGGCTATCTATGCCGTTGCCGGCTTTATCTTATTGATCTTCTGTTTTTCCCAGACACGTGAACGGGTCGTGATGGACAAAAAAGAGACAGCTAATGTAAAAGTCAGTGATCTTTGGGTAGAATTTATGCGAAACCGTCCTCTCCGCATTTTAGCATTCTTCTTTATAACAGCATTTGCTATGACTGCAATCGGGAATTCGGCAGGTTCCTATTATATGATCTATAACGTAAACGGCACAAGCAGTCAGATGGCTGATTTTATGGCTCTTGGCTCGATTCCTGCCTTTATCTTCATGCCTATGGTTCCGGCAATCAAGAGAAAAATCGGCAAAAAACGGATGTTTTATGTTTTTCTGAGTATTGCTATTATCGGCATGGCCATTCTCTACATTGTCTCCGTCATACCTGCCTTGAAGAGTCAGATCTGGATGGTTTATATCGCACAATTCATCAAGTCAACAGGTGTGATAGTAGCTACAGGTTATATGTGGGCTCTGGTTCCAGAAGTGATATCATACGGCGAATATACTACAGGACGCCGCATTTCCGGGATAGTCAATGCCCTGACCGGTATTTTCTATAAAGCCGGCATGGCACTTGGAGGTGTTATTCCTGGTTTAGTACTCAGCTTTGTAGACTTTAATAAAGACAATGCGACTACACAAACAGCCTTTGCCCAACAAGGAATACTTTGGTTGGTCTGCATCATTCCGGCTATTCTTCTGATTCTTGCTATGTTCATCATTTCTAAATATGACTTAAGTGATGAGAAGATAGACAAAATCAATAAAGCTATCGAATCCCGGCACTGTCCAGAAACTAAATAATTACTCCTTTGCGAAAAATTTTGAACAAAGAAAAATATTATACTTATGGAAACAAAACTAAAAAAAATCACTATTTGTATTCTTGCCGTTCTATTGTTTCTGCCGTTCTCGGCTCAGGCTAAAAAACAAATCCCGGCACTGAAGGATGTAATCGGAAAATATTTTCTTATCGGAACAGCCGTAACCGTCGATCAGGTTGAAGGCAGGGATCCCAAAGCAGCCGCCATTATAACCAATCAATTTAACTCTATCGTGGCAGAAAACTGCATGAAACCTATGTACCTTGAGCCAAAAGAGGGACAATTTCACTGGGCTCAGGCTGACAGTCTCGTACAATTCGGTCTACAGCATGGAATGAAAGTCATGGGGCACGTTCTTGCCTGGCACAGTCAGACAGCTCCATGGATGTTCCGAAACAGTTACGGAGAAATGCCTGACCGGGAGGAGATGATTAAACGTTTACATGATTATATCACTACCGTAGTAAGCCATTTCAAGGGAAAAATATTCGGATGGGATGTCATCAATGAAGCTATACTTGATGACGGTTCCTATCGCCAGAGTCCCTGGTACAGGGCTATTGGACCGGAGTATTTTGAACTGGCTTTCAAGTTTGCCCACGAAGCAGATCCAAATGCAGAACTTTATTATAATGATTATTCCATGTCTAATCCCAACAAACGGGCAGCAGTTGTCAAACTCATTCATGAGTTGAAAGCAGCAGGCTGCCGTATTGATGCTGTAGGCATGCAAAGCCATAACGGATACGACTATCCGGACCTCACAGAATATGAAAAAAGTATCCAGGCATTCATTGCTGCCGGTGTAAAAGTACAATTTACGGAACTCGATATAAACATGCTCCCCAATCCAAAACGTTTCGGAGGAGCCGATGTCGGTCAAAGATTTCAGTATGATAAATCCCTGAATCCTTATACAAAAGGTCTCACGAAAGAAGCTCAGAAAGTATTTGACAGTCAGTACCTTGCGTTCTTCCGTCTATACAGGAAATATGCAAGTCATATCAACCGTGTGACACTCTGGGGCGTCTCTGACAATAACAGTTGGCTGAATAACTGGCCGGTTCCGGGCAGGACTAACTATTCTCTGCTATTCAACCGCAAATACCAAGCTAAGCCTGTAGTAAAAGATATTCTTGATTTATTTAAATAGAAAGGTAATATGAAAGCACGTTATTTATTTCCGAAAGATTATATGGCAGACCCTGCTGCCCATGTATTCAATAGTAAGATTTATATATATCCCTCCCATGACTGGGACAGCGGTGTCGCCTTCGATGATGACGGCGGTCATTTTCAGATGAAAGACTACCATGTCCTTTCCATCAATGGTGATCCAATGTCTGCTCCGGTTACTGATTGTGGCCTGATCCTTGATGTTAAGGATGTCCCCTGGGCAGAAAAACAGATGTGGGATAATGATGTAGTAGAAAAAGACGGCCGATACTATCTCATCTTTTCCGCCAAGGACTATAATGGAGTATTTCGTCTGGGCGTAGCTGTAGCCGATCGTCCGGAAGGTCCTTTCCGCCCGGAAGCTGACCCCATACGAGCCAGTTATAGCATTGATCCCTGTGCATTCAAAGATGACGACGGAAAGATTTATGTCTATTTCGGGGGGCTATGGGGCGGTCAACTGCAATGGTATAAAGACAATAAAGCTTTGAAAGCAGAATACCTCCCTTCTGGTAAAGAACAGGCAATGCCTTCACGTGTAGCACGCTTAACTGATACCCCCCGGCAATTCGACGAGATGCCTAAACCCGTAATCGTCGTTGATGCTCAGGGACAGCCTTTAACCGCTGATGACCCACATCGCTTCTTCGAAGCCAGTTGGATGCACAAATATCAGGGCAAATACTACTTCAGTTATAGTACAGGAGATACTCACTTGCTCTGTTATGCAATAGGAGACAATCCTTACGGTCCGTTTACTTACAAAGGTGTAATTCTTGAACCAGTTACTGGCTGGACCACACATCATAGCATTATAGAATATAAAGGTCAATGGTATCTTTTCCATCATGACACCGTACCAAGTGGAGACAAGACATGGTTACGGTCGCTGAAAGTAATGCCACTCAACTATGATAAGGATGGAAACATCATTACCATGAAAAGTGAATGAGGGGATCATGTTCACTTGAACATGCATACTATACCTAAAAGTGATGATTTTCAACCCCTTTATGGTTGAAAATCATCTTAGAAGTAATCCTATTTCAGATTTAATATTATCTTTGTCAAAAAGCTGGAGATATCTTCTTTTTTTGGCCACCACTTACCAAATAAAGAAGATAATTTCTCTGACTGGTTCTAAATAATTACAGTCATTGTATAAATTCATGAAGAAATGAAAAGAATAGTATTAGTCAGACATGGTCAAAGCCAGTGGAACAAAGAGAATCGATTTACAGGTTGGACAAACGTAGATTTATCACCTCAGGGAATTGAAGAGGCGGAAAATGCGGGAAAACTTCTGAAAAAAGAAGGCTACACTTTCGATATCGCTTATACTTCCTATTTGAAAAGGGCTGTCAAGACACTCAACTGTGTTCTGGATAAGATGGATGAAGATTGGATACCGGTCCTCAAATCCTGGAGACTGAATGAAAAGCACTATGGCTTTCTTCAAGGTCTGAACAAGAGTGAGACTGCTGAAAAATATGGCAACGAACAGGTGCACATCTGGCGTCGCAGTTTTGATGTTGCTCCGAAGCCTATACCAGAAGACAATCCCGACAATCCCCGGCATGATGCGCGTTATGCCGCCCTTCCGCCGGAATATATTCCCGATACGGAATCACTCAAAGATACAATTGCACGGGTAATGCCCTATTGGGAATGTGAGATCTTCCCTCGCCTGATGAAGGTTGACAATATACTGGTCGTAGCCCACGGTAACAGTTTACGTGGTATCGTGAAACACCTGAAGGGAATTTCGGATAATGATATCAGCAATCTGAATATCCCGACCGCCGTCCCCTACGTCTTCGAGTTTGATGACAAACTGAAACTTACCAAGGATTTTTACCTGGGTGATCCGGAAGAAATCAAACGCAAACAAGAGGCTGTAGCAAAACAAGGATTGGCAAAATAAACGAAGAGAAATCAAGTATAAAAAACGGACAAGTATTAGATACATCGTATTTTTCAAAGATTTTCATTCTTGATATTTAATCATTTTTTACATTAAAGAAAAAGAATTTCAGGAAAAGAGATACAACCTATTGAAATTTTGTATATATTTGTTTGGAAGCATAAAATAATAACATAAAAAAAGAAAATTATGAATGCAATTCAATTAGAGCAAATGAAATCCGGTAAAGGATTTATTGCAGCACTGGATCAGAGTGGTGGCAGTACACCGAAAGCGTTGAAGAATTATGGCATCAATGAAGACGCTTGGAAAACCGATGAGGAGATGTTTGATCTCGTTCATCAGATGCGTACCAGGGTCATCAAGGCTCCTGCATTCAAGGGTGATAGGATCATCGCTGCTATCTTGTTTGAAAACACGATGAACCGCAAGATCGACGATATATATACCGCTGATTATCTGTGGGAAAAGAAGCACGTTGTACCTATTCTGAAAGTTGACAAGGGTCTTGCTCCTCTGGAGAATGGCGTTCAGGTCATGAAGCCTATACCTGCCTTGGATGATTTACTCAAACAGGCCCAGAAACGTCATATCTTCGGCACAAAGATGCGCTCTGTAATCAAGGAAGCCAATGAAGCCGGCATCAAGAAGATTGCCGATCAGCAGTTTGAGATTGCCAAGAGGATCATTGCCTACGATCTGGTTCCTATCATTGAACCTGAAGTCGATATCCACGCTCCTGAAAAGGCTAAATGTGAAGAACTTCTGAAGAAATATCTGAAAGAGAATTTGGAGAAGTTGGGCAAAGATCAGAAAGTGATCTTTAAACTTACTATTCCTACCGTGACCAACTTCTATTCAGACTTAATAGCAGATAGTCGTGTAGTACGTGTAGTAGCTCTGTCAGGTGGTTATACACAAGATGAAGCTTGCAAAAAACTGGCACATAACCACGGAATGATTGCCAGTTTCTCCCGGGCTCTATTACAGAACTTAAATGCAAAGCAATCTGATGCAGACTTCGATAAGACGCTGAAGAGCTCCATCGAGAAGATCTACCAGGCTTCCATTAAATAAATCATTAGTGCCCTGACGAAATGCATACAAAAGTGCAAATCGTTACGATAGTCATAATAGAAAGAGGTTGGCAACACAGATTGCCAACCTTTTTTCATGCCTTGACCTTACTCTTCTATTTATTCGCACTATTCAGCAAATCCGCCTTCCCTTCATCAATGAGTTTCAGAACCAGTTCCCCGAACAAAGTGTTCGACCAGGCAAACCACGGACGGGTAAACTTCTTCGGATCATTCTTGTTGAACGATTCATGCATGAACCCTGTACCTGCATCCGTATGCTCCAAAGTCTCGATGCACCATTTGATTTCCGCATCATCCGTACTCGTGAAGGCTCTCATCATGATGGACATCGGCCAGATCATATCATATCCGATATGAGGC
>ENA-UOOK01005134-UOOK01005134.1-fermentation-metagenome-genome-assembly--contig:-NODE-5134-length-13401-cov-3.855912_pt1 | contig 13401 bp, 11 predicted proteins | sample MGYA00245777_ERZ724023 | MGnify/ENA primary metagenome ERZ724023 (study PRJEB28704, sample SAMN03018312) | fermentation metagenome | biome: anthropogenic terrestrial biome; feature: soil; material... | reverse complement strand
AGAGTAGAGGGTGTTTAAGATTTTATGGGGATGAGAAAATAGCACTCTATAAGGCACATGCAGCTAAAGATAAGAAAGGTCTTGATGAAGATAACATCTTAAAACTTCTGCCGGAACAAACAGTAGTCATGCATGACCACAACAAGGTTAATTACAATAAAGAATATAGCTTCAGCAATATTGAATGCAATGTTCACCTGCTTAGAGACCTGCAAAAGACGACGGACAACCTGGAACACGAGTGGTCTGTAAGATTGAAAAAGCTCCTTGAAAAAACAAATAAAGAAAGAAATGAGAAGATAGAAAAAGGAGAAAACTCTTTTGATGATGATTATGTCAAAGCTTTTTTTAGAGAATTTGATAAAATCATGCTTAAGGCTGCAGAAGAGAATAATAAGGATTATAATAAATATTACGGAAAAGATGAACTGTCACTGATATTACGTATACTCAAATATAAGGACAATTATCTATCGTGGGTAGTAAACTTTGATCTTCCATTTTCAAATAATCTGAGCGAAAGGGCACTTCGGGGAGCTAAAAGTAAAATGAAGGTATCAGGGCAATTCCAAAATGTCGAAAGTGCAAGGAATTATGCAACGATAAAAAGTTACATTGAAACCTGCTATAGAAATGGAATAAATCAAGTGAAGGCTTTAGTAAGATTATGTAAAGGGGAACCCTACTCTTTAGATGAGATTTTTAGCTCAGATACTAGTGAGTAAATTCTCTCTTTTTGTGATACAAACTATTAATTAATATTTAAAAGAACAGGGTTACCTTTACTGTATACCCTGTCCTTTTTATTTTCTTATAAAATTAACTGTGAATAGTAACATTTATGAAGTTCCTTACAAGTTAGAACCCAAAGCGGTGGGACCAATTTATGCAATTTCGAATTTTTATAGATAAAGCTAATTGTTCGTATTCGTTAGCCTTATGATAATCAAGACCAGTCAATGTTGAAATTTTAGAAAGTCTTTGTCTAAGAGTGTTTTCGTGTATACCGAGCTTCTCACTGGTAGTGTGTAAATCTCCATTGTTTTTCTCAAACTCAAATAATGTCATATATAGTTGTCCATTTGTCTCTGAGTCATAATCAAGGATAGGTTTCAAAATGTTATCAGAAAAGATTCTTGTTTGAGGCAAGGATATGGCTGAAAATAGTATCTCATACGTTCCAATATTGCCAAAAAACATTTCACCTGAATTTTGCTGTACTAATGATGCATGTATGCTTTCTTCTATTGCTTGTCGGATTTCTGATGGATTTATGTGTATCTTACTGCGCCCCAATGCACAAGGGGGAAGGGTAGCAGAAAGCTTTTCAATAATTGGTGTACATTCATTCTTAATGGTGTCAATAGTAGGTGAGCTTACTGAACATATAAGTAACATATTATCTTTATAATATGTAATCATATTATTATTAGAATCATTATAGTCCCTGAAGATATGATTAATCTTTTCATTAGCTTCCACAGATAAGGGATCCAAGAAACGAAAAAAATACGTGACATAGTATCTACTTAGTGAAGGGAAAAGCATAAAGGCACGTTTTTTTTCTTCCTCTTCATTTAATGGTATATTTAATATAGAATCTATGATATTTTCACGATATTGATTGTCATTTTTCGCCTTAATGGCGTTATAAACTGACCGTACGATCGTTTCATAGTATAGTTCTTTGTTTTCTAATATAAAGATAGGGTATGATTTAGAATCAGCATATCTCAATATTGTATTCGGTAAATGAATATTATATACATTTCGTATTATCAAACCGCTTGTTCCCATAGCTATGAGTGAGCGTATGGTATCACTAACAATCCACGTTTGATTTTTTGCGTACATCAGTGACGAGAAAATCAGAAGATTTCTACGATAATTAATGAAACTGTAACGGTCATTTAATTCCGGGTCAAATTCATAGTCTAGTAGGCCGCATCCCTCTACCTGATTGTGAAGCCCTTCCTTTCCTGCTATTAGGTTAAGTCCATTTACTTCTTTCAATCCAAGTATATCTTGTATTGTAGTTATAGAATTATTTGTTAGCATATATAAATTTCTCCTCCTTAAACAATAATTTTATGTATTATATCACATAAAGATATATAAAAAAATAAAAAAATGAAACAGGTATTTAATTACATAGTAAAATAGCTGTAAATTCATAGTGAAGATATCGTTAAACATATGTAAAATTTCACATTAAATTAGTTTGCAAATTAAATTGATTTTTTTTAAGATATAATAAAATAATGCAATAGTTGATTATTTTAGTCTTGAAGTATTACTCATATTTTTGCAGGAAAACGATTAATCTGCCAAACTGTGAAGTTAATTACTTAAAACGACATTTAAGGAGGAAAAATGGAAAATTCAATTATTAACAGGGAAGAGTACATCGATTTGGACGAATGTTTACTGAGCAACAAAGGATTACCTGATATTAAGGCAATTGGTGGAGAGAGATGGTTCCCTTTAGAAACTACAATGGAAGAGGATATGATTCCGTATTGGGGAGGAGACTGGGGGTGTTCTTCTGAAGTAAACAGACTCAGGGCAGTATTAATGTATAGACCAGGTAATGAGGTAGAGAATTTTGATTATAATCAGGTTCGCTTTCGTGCACCGGTTGATCCGGAAAAATTCCGTGCACAGCATGATAAACTTGCTGATTATTACCGTAGTCAGGGTGTTGCTGTATATTATGTGGAAAATAGTCGTTCTGATCGTCCTAATTCTGTTTTCTGCCGTGATAAACTATTCATGACACCAGAAGGAGCAATCATTTGCCGTCTTGCTATGCCTGAACGCCGAGGTGAAGAACGCTATGTAGCTGAAGCATGTGCCAGTCTTGGGGTGCCGATTATAAAAACTATCAGCGGCGATGGAATATTCGAAGGTGCAAATGCGGCATGGGTTGATCGTCATACAGTTATACTTTCCTTAAGCGTCAGAGCAAACAGAAGCGGATATGAGCAGATGGAAACTGAGCTTAAGCGACAGGGAGTTACCGATATTATTCCTATGCAAATTCCTTATGGACATGCTCATGTGGATGGTCTGTTAAATTTTGCAAGCAATGATTTGGTTTTCTTACATGCTATGCAGGTTCCGTATGAAGTGGTAGATACACTAAAAAAGAAGGGTTATGAGATTGTAGAAACGCCATCTCTTACAGAAACAAAATATGGATATGCTACTAATTTTGTTGCTATTGAACCGGGACATGTAGTATCCGGAAGTCTTGCACCTCGTTCAGTGGAGCTTTTAGAAAAACATGGCATTAAGGTGGATGTTTTGGATTTGTCGGAATTAAACAAGGGACGCGGTTCTGTTCATTGTATGACAGCGTTTCTAAAGCGTGATGCTCAATAAAATCAAGTTAACAGTTTATTCAAATATTTATTTTTTATACTAAAAGTAACAAAAATAAAATTGAAAGGATAATGATGAAGATGAAGAAAATTACTAAAAAATTTTTACCGCTTCTGCTTGTTGTGTTGATGATTTCGTCACTGCTTATTGGCTGTAATTCTTCTAACAATAAGGGCTCAGAGTTATCAGGGGATAATAATACATCTAATGCAGGTGATGATGTTCTAAAGGTTCGTAAAACAACCTCTTTAGTTTCCACTGACTGGGAAAAGACAACCTCAACAGAAGACATGACAATTGTATGGATTCAGGTTTTTGAAGGCCTTTATGGTATTAATGAATCCGAGGGAGGATATTACAAGGAATTAGCCAAAGATGTGCAGGTAAGTGATGATCAGACGGCATATACAGTATCTTTGGTAGATGCAACTTTCCAAAATGGTGATGAATTAAAAGCATCAGATGTAGTATTTAGCTACAATCGAGCTATGGCGAATGCAAGATTTAATTATATTACCAATATGATTGAAAGTGTAAAGGAAATTGATGATAAGACTGTGGAATTTACGCTTAAATATCCATATGCAGCTTTTGACCACACATTATTCAGTGTTAAAATATCAAGTGAAAGAGAAGTCACTGAAGCAGGAGATTCATTTGGAACAAAGCCGCATACTGCAGGGACAGGTCCTTATATTATAAGTGAATATGATCCTGCATCAGGTGTAAAATTAACTGCATATGAAAATTATTGGGGTGGTGCTCCTGATATTAAAAAAGTTGAATATGTAGTCATTACTGAAGACTCGGCAGCAGTTATTGCTTATGAAAACAAGGAGCTAGACTATATCCATGATGCTCCTACAGCTGAATGGGAAGCTTTATCGGCAGCATCTGAAGGCAATAATGATTTGATTAAGGGTAATAGTATTCGATGTTTGTATATTAACTGGCAATCTACGGTAAATAATAACATCCTTAGTAACGAATATGTACGTCAAGCAATATACTATGCAGTTAATAAAGAAAATATTGTGAAAGCATCAACAAATGGATATGGAACTGTTGCAAATGAGTATATACCATCAGAATACTGCGCTACTTCTCCACCCGCATCAGAAGGCGGATTTGAAACCTATGGCTATGACCCTGAAAAATCTAAACAATTATTAAAAGAAGCGGGTTTTACAGATGAAGATATAGAAAAAGGTATATATGTTGGAACATTGACAACCTATGGTGCTCAAACAGGAGAAAAAGCAAAGGCTGCCACAGTTGTTCAGGCTAACTTAGCCGAAGTAGGTCTTAAATGTGATGTTGAAGTAGCGGATGTTGCTATCATTTCACCTAGACTGCATTCTTTTGATTATGATCTATGTATATTCGGAGATAGTGGAAACTTCGATTTCAATAATATCAGACAACAAGTTCATTCAGAATCTGTTGGTATGAATGTAGTTAACTATGTTGCAGAAGATAGTCCTCTTGATTATGAACGTGTTGAAGAATTATGTACATTAGGTGTTTCAACTACTGATGTAGAAAAGAGATTAGAGTATTATACAGAACTTTGGAGTCGTGTAATGGATAGCGCTACTATTCTGCCGTTGTTTAATATGCCAGCCGGTATTGTATGGTCTGAAGATGTAGACCCGGGAGCTTTAAATCCAACTTATTATCATATCAATCACTTTTCATGGAAATAGTATAATTACCATAGGATAATTAGAATTTAAAGATTAAATAAACATTATACGAAAAATCAAATAAAAGAGGAATTAAATTCTTCTTTTATTTGATATAGAAGGTAAAACTAATAAGTAGTATTAGTCTTGTTGGCTATCATTATTAAAGGAGGATAATTTATGCATAGATATATTGTAAAAAGACTTCTATTTTTGATTCCAACGATCTTTGGTGTCACATTGATTATATATGCAATTATGGCTATGACACCAGGTGATCCAGGGAGAGCAGTATTAGGAGTAAATGCTCCACAGGCAGATGTTGATGAATACAATCATATGCTTGGATATGATCGACCATTTCTTGAAAAGTATTTAAATTATATGAAAAATATAATTTTGCATCAGGATTTTGGTGTTTCATACTTTACAAAACAACCTGTTTTTGATGAGGTATTGCCTCGATATTCTTTAACCATTAAACTTGCGGTGGTTGGTGTTGCATTGGCTGCGCTGATAGGTGTTCCACTAGGTATTAAAGCAGCAGTAAAGCAATATTCCTTATGGGACACCATACCATCCGTGATGGCATTTTTCATTGCAGCAATCCCACAATTTGTGCTGGGTATGATACTAATGTTCATTTTTGCATTAAAGTTAAATCTTCTACCATCTTATGGAACCGGTTCAATACAGCATTATATTATGCCTATACTTGCAATTGCAATACCGCCTGCTGCACAGAACATGAGATTTACCAAGTCTTCCATGCTTGAAGAAATAAGGCAGGATTATGTTCGTACTGCTCGTGCAAAAGGTGCTGAAGAACGCACGGTTATATGGAAACATGTTTTGAGAAATGCATTGCTCCCGGTAGTTACACAAATCGGGATGAGTCTTGGAATGCTTATTGCGGGTACAGTCGTTGTAGAAAAACTATTTACACTACCTGGAATCGGCAGTTTAATTGTAGACAGAATAACATTTAAAGATGAACCGGTTATACTTGCAGGTACAATCCTTATTTCTATTGCTTTTACATTAGTAATGCTACTTGTTGACATAACTTATGCTTTTATCGACCCGCGTATTCGTGCAAAATATACAAGGACCAGGGGGTAGCAGATGGACAAATTAGATATATCACAGGATAAAAAAGATTCAGGACAAATGGAATATAAACGACAAAATAAATCAAAAGAAATCTTCAGACGCTTTCGCAAAAGCAAAGGTGCAGTGATAGGATTGATACTATCTGCTATGATAGTTGCTGTGCTAATTCTGGGTCCACTATTTATACCCTATGAACAGGCAACAAAGCAGAATTTCGATAATATTACTGTGAGTCCTAACAGTGAACATATTTTTGGAACCGACAATTATGGTCGAAATGTTTTCGCTCGTATTATATATGGTGGAAGAACATCCATCAGCATAGCATTGCTTGCTTCTGTCACTTCTTGCATTGTAGGAAGTATTTTAGGCGCCATGGCCGGATATTTCGGAGGAAAAATAGATTCTTTAATCATGCGTTCACTGGATATTTTTATGTCCATACCGGATATTTTATTTACTATGGCCGTGGTGGTTGCTTTAGGATCAAGTTTCAAAAATTTGGTTATAGCATTGACAATAGCATACTTTACTAATTATGTACGCTTGGTTCGTTCTCAGGTATTGAGTTTGGCAGAGCAAGATTATGTTGAAGCTGCAAGGGCAGGAGGTGCTGGAAGCTTCAGGATAATATTCAGTCACATTCTGCCAAATGCAATGGGCGTAATCATAGTTAATGTAACACTAAACATAGGTAAGATAATTATTTATGAATCCACCTTAAGTTTTCTTGGCTTAGGTATGCCGCCGCCGGCACCAGAATGGGGATTGATGTTATCAGAAGCACGTGAATTTATGCGAACGGCCCCTCATCTTTTGTTTTTCCCGGCAGGTGCTATTGTACTGACTGCATGTTCTGTTAACTTAATGGGTGATGGCTTACGGGATGCATTAGATCCGCATTTGAAGTCTTAATTTATTACGATAGAGAGGAAATATAGTATGAATGATTTAATATTGGATATAAAAAATTTAGAAGTAATATATAAGACTGATCTTGAAACAGTAAAAGCTGTAAACGGAATTAACTTAAAGATAGGTAAAGGGAAGACTCTTGGTTTAGTAGGTGAAACCGGGGCAGGTAAAACTACAACAGCTTTATCCATCCTAAGACTTTTGCCCAGTGCTACAGGTAAAATCATAAACGGCGAGATCAATTTTGAAGACACAGATCTTCTTAAGATTAAAGAGGAAGATATGCGTCATATGCGTGGTAATAAGATAGCAATGGTTTTTCAGGACCCTATGACAAGTTTGAATCCGGTAATGACTGTTGGAGATCAGATTGCTGAAGCAATAAAATTTCATAATGAAGAGCTCAGCAAAGAAGAAGTAGAAAAAAAGGTAGATGATAAACTATTGATGGTAGGAATACTGCCTTCGAGGAAAGTTGAGTATCCTCATCAGTTTTCAGGAGGTATGAAGCAGCGTGTTGTTATTGCAATAGCCCTTGCCTGTGAACCTGATCTATTGATTGCAGATGAAGCTACAACTGCCTTGGATGTTACAATCCAGGCACAGGTTCTGATGACGATGATGGAGCTTAGAAATAGGTTGGGGACGTCTATGCTCATGATAACACATGATTTCGGTATTGTTGCAAAAACATGTGATGATGTTGCAGTTATGTATGCAGGAGAAATTGTTGAATCCGGAACTGTTGAAGATATATTCCTTGGTAATAAGCATCATCCTTATACTGAAGGATTGTTTGGTTCCATTCCGAATCTTTCTACACGATCTGACAGACTGACTCCGATTCCGGGATTGATGCCTGATCCCACTAACTTGCCTGAGGGCTGTACATTTGCTCCAAGATGTAAATACAGTATGGATGTTTGTAAGAAATTTCATCCAAAAAGTATTACTGTTGAAGGAGAGCATTCATTGCTTTGTCATCTTTTTAATGAAAAAATAATGTCACAACAGATGGAGGGAAAATATGAATGATGAAAGAACTCCACTAATAGAGGTTGTAGATCTTAAGAAACTTTTTAAACTAAATGGAGGAGCAAAGCTTCATGCAGTTGATGGAATTAATCTAAAGATATATACTGGGGAAACAGTGGGTGTGGTAGGAGAATCAGGATGTGGTAAAAGTACTTTAGGGAGAACTATATTAAGACTGATCGAGCCAACTTCAGGGGAAATAATATACGACGGGAACGATATAACTAAATTAGGCACACGAAAGATGCGAAATCTTCGCAAGGAATTGCAGATAATATTCCAGGACCCCTATTCAAGTATAGATCCTCGTAAGTCAGTTATAGAGGCAATTGCAGAATATATGTTTATTCACAGAATGTACAAGAGCAATGTGGAGACATACAATCGTGCTGCTGAACTTATGGATTTAGTAGGTTTAGCTAGACGGTATGCAAATTCCTATCCTCATGAACTTGATGGAGGTCGTCGTCAGCGTATTGGTATAGCCAGAGCTTTATCATTGGAACCAAAATTCATAGTGTGTGATGAACCTGTTTCTGCACTTGATGTTTCAATACAGGCTCAGATACTAAACCTACTCATGGACTTAGAAGATGAACTAGACTTGACTTATATGTTTATAACACATAATTTAAGTGTTGTTAAGCACATATCAAAAAAGATAATGGTAATGTATCTTGGACAATCTGTGGAACTAGCATCATCAGATGAATTATTTAAAAAGCCTCTTCATCCATATACGCAAGCATTACTTGCTTCTATACCTGAACCGGATCTTTCTAAAAGAGATACTGAATTCAAAGCAATAAAAGGTGAAGTAAGAAGCCCTATAAATGTAAAGCCCGGCTGCAGATTTGCCAGTCGATGTGATTTCTGTATGGATGTATGTAAAGAATCTGATCCTCCACTTGTTGAGGTTTTGCCGGAACATTTTGTTGCATGCTACATGGTTAATAAAGAAAAACAATAGGGAGGGCTGAAAATTGGATGCAGAATGCAAATAAATATGGAAATTTAAAAGGAGAAAAAGTGGATCATACCGAAAGAAGAATAATTGAAGAAGTTGATAAGCACAAAAATGATTTTGTGAATTTTTTTCAAAAACTTGTTCAAGTTCCCAGTTTTACAGGCCAGGAAAAAGATGTAGCTGATGTATTGATAAAAGGCATGAAAAAGAGGGGGTTTCAGGACATTGAAATCGTTGAACGCATCCCCGGACATCCAAATGTGCTGGGTCATATAAAAGGTGTGGAAGAAGGTCCTACGTACACATTCAACGGTCATATGGATTTATTGCCTCCGCAACGTGAAGATCAATGGACTCACCCACCCTTTAGCGCACATATTGAAGATGGCAAAATCTATGGCAGGGGTACAGTTGATATGAAGGCAGGAACCTTTGGATCGTTCTTTGCTGGAATTGTAATAAATAATCTTGAAATTCCTCTTCGAGGGGACGTTCTTTTTACTGGAGTGTGTGATGAAGAAATTTGCGGTGTAAATGGAATGACATATCTTATTAAAGAAGGCTATGTAAAAAAGAACCACGAAGATGATTTTGGAATGAACTGCGAACCTACTGACCTGACAGAAATGAATATGGCTACCAAGGGTGTATTTCGTGTTGATATAAAAGTACAAGGTAAAGGTGCTTTTGGTGCTCGTCCGTATCTTGGTATCAGTGCAATCAACAAGGCTGCTAAATTAGTTGAGGCTATTATGAAGCTGAATGATCGTATAGGAAACGATGAATCATTAAAACATTCATTGCTTGAGCCGCCAAGTGTATTAGTTACTTTAATTAAGGGAGGCGAAGCTTCAAACCTGGTTCCAGATGCTTGTACACTTACAGTAACAAGGCGCATGCATCCAAGCGAAACAAGAGAAGGTTGCATGAAGGATTATCAGAATATTATTGACCAGCTACATTCAGAGGATCCTGAATTTAAAGCAGAAGTTCATCCATGGGATAATTTCCGACCTCCTGTAGAACTTCCATTAGACTTGCCTGTAGTTGATGCTTATCGTAGAGCACTGAAATTAGTTACAGGTAAAGATATGGTGTTAACCGGAAGCGAGGGAGGTACAGATGCTTCTTTGGTAGTATATCATACAAGAATACCGATGCCAGTTTATGGACCGGGAGACTACAAATTGCTAGGTATGGTAGATGAATATGTTGAAATAGAAGACTTTATAAATGCTATAAAGATATATGCACTTACTATTTACTATACTCTCGGAATAAAAGATGAAAAATAAAAAAATTAATTCAAATAATGGAGAATAAATATGGAAAATTTATGGGGAGGACGTTTTTCTCAGTCAATGGATGATTATACCGCTGACTATAATGAATCGATTACTTTTGATAACAGGTTATATAAACACAGTATTATGGCAAGTACTGCTCATGTAAAAATGCTTGCAAAACAGGGAATTATTACTCAGGATGTATGTGATGAAATCATAAGAGGTTTATCAATAGTAGAAAAAAAACTAAAAAACAACGAAATAGAATTTAACATACTTGATGAAGACATAATGATGACTATTGAAAAGGCTCTGACTGAGGAAATAGGTGAAAAAGGTAAATATGTACACACTGCACGGAGCAGAAATGATCAAAATCAGGTTGATATGACATTATATCTTCGTGATGCAACTAAAAATACAATAGAACATTTAAAAGATTTACTTGAAGTAATCATTAAGAAAGCAAAAGCAGAAGCTGATGTAATTATGCCTGGATTTACTCACTTGCAGCATGCACAGCCTATGACTGTGGGATTTTACTACATGGCTCACTTTCAGGGCTTGAAAAGGGATGTTGAAAGGTTTCAGGCTTCATTAAAAAGAGCAAATGTGAATCCTTTAGGTACATGTGCAATGGCTGGAACAACATTACCAATTGATCGTTCTATAACCACTGAATTGTTAGGTTTTGATGCAACATCAGAAAATGCATTAGATACTGTGGGGTCAAGAGATACTATTGCTGAATACCTGTTTAATGCAGCGTTATGCATGATACATTTAAGTGGTTTTGCAGAAGAAATAATTGTATTTAATTCACAGGAATTTAATTTTATTACAATTGATGACAGCTTCTGCACAGGAAGCAGTATCATGCCTCAGAAAAAAAATCCTGATATTGCAGAACTGGTACGGGGTAAATCAGGTAGAGTTGTTGGAAACCTTGTAACAATGCTGACAGTGCTAAAAGGTACCTTCTTAACACTTAATAAAGATTATCAGGAAGATAAAGAAGCATTTTTTGATAGTATTCATACTTTGGATCGCACTTTATATATCTTTGCACGAATGCTTGAACATATAACATTTAACGAAGATGTTTTAAAAGAACACTTAAAAGAAGGATTTATAGAAGCAACTGATGTGGCTGAATATTTAGTATGTCAAAAAATCCCATTTAGAGATGCGCATGAAATTGTGGGAAAGCTAGTTAAATATTGCGAGAGAACCGGAAAAACATTTTCGGATATTACAAGCGAAGATTTGGAAAAAGTAAATTTCCCTGTTAAACTGAAGGATTTAAGCCAGTTCAGTATAGAAAACTGCATAAAAAACAGAAAAAGTTATGGCGGAACATCACATGATGATGTAGCTAGGCAAATAAAAAATGCAAAGAAATTTTTGTCTGAGTTATAAGATCTATAAGTTCTGTGAGAGCATTGAGGTGAAACTCCTCTCTGCTCGACTGAAAGTACGATAATTAAATTAATTATCTCCTACTTGATTGGGCTCGGACACTGTCTTATCAGCAGGCTTATCTTTCGCTAAGGTAACTACCAGTACGCCTGCTAAAATTAATATACATGCGGCAATATTTTTATATGAAACAGGTTCTTTTAAAATTAATATTCCAAGCACTACGCTGGTTATAGGCTCCAGCATTCCTACGATTGAGGTAATTGTGGGACCGGCGTTTTTTACTGAAATGAAAATAAAAGTATTTGCTAAAAACGATACAAAAAAAGCAATGAGAGCTGTATAGAGCCATCCCTTGAGTGTCAGCGAAAAAGTGAGGCTACCGCTTACTGCCGAAGCAATAAACAGATATGTTGAAGCAAATATTGTCAAATAAAAGTTTAATTTAAAAGGGTATATATCATTCAGTCCGCTTTTATCTATATACAATATATGGGTTGCATAAAGTATTCCTGAAATCAGAGCTAACAAAACTCCGGTAGTGTTGAAGCTTCCTTCAAAAAACAGCATTATGCCTGCTGTAGATAATATTAACGCCACAATTTTCTCTGCACTTATTTTTTCTTTAAATAGTAGGATACAGGCGGCTGTTACCAATACAGGATAAATATAATGAATGGTGGTTGACATTCCAACAGAGATATAGTTATATGCACCATAGAGAGTCAATGCAGTCATAGTTGGACCTAGCGATGCAAGTATTGCAACCTTTTTGCATTCAACTGAGGTTATTTTAAAATCATTTTTTTTATATCCTTTATATTTTAACATTGCAAAAATAAAGGGAACGGAAAGCATGTTCCTGTACAACGTAAGTGCCATGGTATTGCTTCCCTCCAAATATGTCAGCTTGGCAAGAATTGGTGTGCTGCCATATATAATGCCGGCTAAAACACCAAAAAAAATGCCTTTTTTTCTATTCATGGTATCTCCCCTAACTTTAGTTATTCTTGCCACAGCATTTTTTATATTTTTTACCAGAACCGCATGGACACGGATCGTTTCTTCCTATTTTCTCTCCAACTATAACTTGTTTTGATTTATTAAAGTCCTTCTTTAGCTTCTTCCTTTTTTCATCATCGAAGATATTGCTCCATTCGTCCATTCCGTACAGCCATTCAGCTTTTGCTTCATGCATGTTCCACAACAGCTTTTCCCAGTCAAGTTCAGCTCTGACTTCCGAGTCATCTGTCAATGCTTCCAAATCCAGTTCTTCTTTAAAGCTTGAGTTTGCTCCATCAAGAAAACCCACATATTGCAGTGTTGTCATGTTGTTTTTTTCGGCTAAATCTTTCACAGTGCCTTCTATCAAAGGATTTTTCGACTCAAGAATTGCCTTGTAGCAATCGGCTTCTTTTCCCATATAATTTTTGAAAAACTTTTCATATTCTTCCTGTGTGGCGATATTTTTTAAATTATCATTCCATTCTGTATATAAACTCATACTGTCCTCCAACTATTTTACTATGGTTATTTTAACAGCAATAAAATAAAATTTCAAGAGAAATCAGAGAAATCATTGGTTAGATTGGTTGCA
>ENA-UOOK01005133-UOOK01005133.1-fermentation-metagenome-genome-assembly--contig:-NODE-5133-length-13401-cov-4.860483_pt1 | contig 13401 bp, 11 predicted proteins | sample MGYA00245777_ERZ724023 | MGnify/ENA primary metagenome ERZ724023 (study PRJEB28704, sample SAMN03018312) | fermentation metagenome | biome: anthropogenic terrestrial biome; feature: soil; material... | reverse complement strand
AATACACTACAGAATGTCAAATAATAATTAAATATAGCATACCTCACACATTTAATTAATTTAACTTTTTAATGTTAGAAAAATTGTATGTTTCAATAAATTCTTAGTCACAATAAAAATATAACATTACTAATATTAATTGAAAATTACCAAGAAAATTAAAATGTAATTTTACGTGTGATTTCTTAATTAGTTTGACTAAAATTTGGTTAAAGTTATATAATATAAGCGATAAAACAAAAGGGAGATAAACTTTTGAAAAAAATTACAATAGACGGAAATACCGCAGCAACCAAAATGGCATATGCTTTAAGTGAAGTAGCGGCAATTTACCCGATTACACCTTCCAGCAACATGAGCGAGCTGGCAGATGAGTATGCAAGTAAAGGAATAAAAAACATTTTTGGCAACACCGTTAATGTTATTGAAATGCAAAGCGAAGGCGGTGCGGCCGGCACAATGCACGGAGCGTTAGCCGGCGGAGCCTTAACCACAACTTTTACCGCAAGCCAGGGTCTGTTGTTAATGATTCCCAATATGTATAAAATTGCGGGCGAATTATTACCAAATGTTATTCACGTAAGTGCAAGAACATTGGCAACCCACGCACTTAGTATATTCGGTGACCACTCCGATGTTATGAGTGTTAGACAAACTGGCTGGGCAATGCTTGCAAGTGCAAGCGTTCAAGAAACTATGGATATGGCACTTGTTGCACATTTGTCTACGCTAAAAGCCTCTGTTCCTTTTGTTCATTTTTTTGATGGTTTTAGAACCAGTCATGAAATTAATACAATAGAAAATATTGATATTGAAAAAGTTAAATCTATTGTTCCTTTCGATAAAATAAACGCGTTTAAAAATAGAGCGTTGCAATCAAACAGACCTCATCAACAAGGAACGGCTCAAAATCCTGATATTTATTTTCAAAACAGAGAAGCGTGCAACACTTATTATAATAACACGCCCGCAATAGTTCAACAAACAATGGATGAAGTGGCTAAAATTACTGGCAGACAATATCACCTTTTTGATTATTTTGGCGATAAAAACGCAGAACGAGTTGTGGTTATAATGGGAAGTGGCAGTGAAATTAGTGAACTTACCGTTGATTATTTAAACCGAGAGCATAATGCAAAAGTAGGCGTTATAAAAGTTAGATTATATAGACCTTTTAGCGCCACTGCCCTTTTAAATGCACTACCTAAATCTGTTAAAAAAATTGCAGTGTTGGATAGAACTAAGGAAAGTGGAAGCGACGGCGAACCACTGTACAAAGATGTGGTTTCCGCACTGTTTAATAGCGAGTACAAAAATATTATAGTGGTGGGTGGAAGATATGGACTGGGAAGTAAAGAATTCACTCCGTCTCACTTAAACGCAGTTTTTGAAAATTTGGAAAGTAATAAACCCAAAAATAATTTTACGGTCGGCATAAACGATGATGTAACCCACACTTCTTTAAAAATAAAAAGAAATATTTATCCTAGTGATAAAACGGTAACTGAATGTAAGTTTTATGGTTACGGTGGAGACGGTACAGTTTCTGCAAATAAAAGTAGTATAAAAATTATCGGCAACAACACAAACCTAAACGGTCAAGCGTACTTTGAATATGACAGCAAAAAAAGCGGAAACGCAACAATTAGCAACCTAAGATTTGGTAAAAATAAAATATCTGAAAGTTATCTTCTTGATAATATTGATTTTGTTAGTTGTCACAATCAAACTTATGTAACCAAATTTAATCTACTTAAAAATGTTAAAAACAATGCGACTTTCCTTTTAAATACCGAGTGGTCAAAGGAAGAACTTGAAGTGATGCTACCTAACCAATTAAAGCAAGAGTTAGCTTCAAAAAATATTAAGCTTTATATTATAGACGCTTACTCTCTCGCCGATGAACTTGGACTAGGCAATAAAATAAATCTTGTTATGCAATCAGCATTTTTTAAGTTGATTAATATCGTTCCATATGAAATAGCAAAAGCAGAAATGAAGGTTTACGCTAAGATAAACTATGGCAAGTTTGGTGAACAAGTGCTAGATAAAAACTATAAGGCGATTGATAGCGCCGAAGCACATATCAAAAAGATAGATTATCCCGACACTTGGAAAACGCTTAATTTAGATGAAGCTATGAGCGAAAAGCAATCAAGCGATTACTTTAAAAACTTTATAAAACCAATTCAACGCTTAGACGGTGACAAATTACCGGTTAGCAGTTTTAATCCGAGGGGGATTGTTCCCACCAATACTACCGTTTTTGAAAAACGAGGAGTTGCAACAGACCTGCCTTGCTGGGTTAGTGAAAGATGTATTCAATGCAATTTGTGTTCATTTGTCTGTCCGCATGCTAGTATTCGTCCATATCTTGTTAAAAAAGAAGATATGGTGGATAGTCCCGAAAACTTACAAACACTAGATGCAATAGCAGAAAAAGATTTAAACTATACCATTCAAGTAAGCCCTCTTGATTGTACTGGATGCGGAGTATGCTTGAGTGTATGCCCTGCTAAGGATAAAGCGCTTGTAATGAAACCTGCAAGCGAGGTTAAACCAACCGAAGAAAAGAACTTTAATTATTTAGAAAATATAAAAACTCAAAAATCAAAAGTGTTTAAACCAAACACAGTTAAAGGTAGCCAATTCAACAAACCATATTTTGAATTTAGTGGCGCATGCGCAGGTTGTGGTGAAACACCTTATATAAAAGTTATTTCGCAATTATTTGGTAATAAAATGGTTGTCGCAAATGCAACCGGATGCTCTAGTATATATGGCGGAAGCGCACCAACTTGCCCATTTTCCAAAGACGAACTCGGAAACGGTGTTGCCTGGGCAAACAGTTTATTCGAAGACAACGCAGAATTTGGAATGGGCATAAATCTTGCATTAAATCTAAATCGTGAAGTGTTACTGGATAATCTAGAAAAGTTGAAAAAATTAAATTTAAACAGCAAATTAAATTCTAAAATCAATGAGTTTTTTGAAGTTCAAAATAGCACGCTTGAAGCAAGAAAATGCGGAGAAGAGATTGTTGAAATTATGCTACCATTAAAAACAAAGGACAACGCAGAAATTATTGACAATATCGACACTCTTAAAAACCATTTTGCTAAAAACTCTATGTGGATAATAGGCGGTGATGGATGGGCGTATGATATTGGATATGGCGGACTGGACCATGTGCTTGCAAGTGGTGAAAATGTGAATATTTTAGTTTTAGACACAGAAGTTTACAGCAATACCGGCGGACAAATGAGTAAGGCAACTCAAATGGGCGCTGTTGCTAAATTTGCTACGGACGGAAAGCAAACACATAAAAAAGACTTGGGTTTAATTGCAACAACTTATAAAAATGTTTATGTTGCAAAAGTTGCAATGGGCGCAAACATGAATCAATTTTTAACAGCAGTTCGTGAAGCAGAAAGTTATAACGGTGTTTCTTTAATTATTGCTTATGCTCCTTGTATAAACCACGGCATTAACATGAGTAAGACTCAACTTGCAATGAAAAACGCAGTTGAAAGTGGCTATTGGCATTTGTGGAGATATAATCCTTTACTTGCTATTGATGGCAAAAATCCATTTGTGCTAGATAGCAAAGAGCCAACTTTATCCTATAACGACTTTATTTTAAGTGAAAGCAGATATAAAACATTACTTGCTTCCAAACCGGAAATTGCTAAAAAGTTATTTAAAGAGGCGGCAGATGCTGCCAAAGCAAAATATCAGGAGTATTTAAAGTTGTCTCAACAATAAAATTACTATCCCTAAGTCCATAAAATCTTTTAAAATAATCATAGGAAGAGTGGTATTTTCACAAACTCATTTTTAATTTGGTTATTAAAGGAAATTATTATATAATTAATAAACAACTAAAAAATTAAGGGAGTAATGAAATGGATTTAGTTATTATGGCTGCGGGAATGGGCAGTAGATTTGGCGGACTAAAACAAATTGAGCCCATAAACGATAACGGCGAATTTATCATAGATTATTCAATTTATGACGCAATTAGATATGGTTTTGACAGAGTGGTTTTTATTATCAAAAAAGAAATTTATGATATTTTTAGAGAAACAGTGGGAAAGCGCATTGAGAAAAAAATAAAAGTAGAATATGTTTTTCAAGAACTTAACATGTTGCCTAAGGGTTATAAAATGCCAGAGGAACGAGTAAAACCATGGGGAACTGGGCATGCGATTCTATGTTGCAAAAATATTGTAAAAAACAATTTTGCTATTATAAACGCAGATGATTTTTATGGTAGAGATGCATTTAAAGTGCTGGCAGAGTTTTTAAAAACTAATTCGGACAACAACTATGCGGTTGTTGGATATAAAGTAGATAACACACTGGCAGATGTTGGCGCAACAAAGCGCGGTGTATGTGCTGTGAAAAATAGTATGCTTAACAGGATTGTGGAATCTAATGTGGTGCGTGAAAATGGTAAAATATTTGCCACACCACTAGGTAGCGATGAAACAAAAGAAATTGATAAAAACTCAATTGTTTCCATGAATATGTTTGGCTTTACACCAAAATTATTTGATGTTCTTGAAAGTGAATTTAAAAACTTCTTAAACGCAACCCTAACCACCAATCCGCTTAAAAGTGAATTCTTAATTCCCACAATAGTAGACGGCGAAATTGCTAAGGGACAAATTGTGCAAGTGTTAGACACTTCTGCAGTTTGGTATGGCGTAACTTATAAAGAAGATAAAGAAAAAGTTGTGAATGCTTTGAGATTGCTATCTCAAAATGGCGAATATCCTTTAAATTTATGGGGTAGAAAATAAAATTATGTGCAGTGCGAAAAAACGCACTGCTTTTATTTGTTGGTGAATACCTTTTTTACACAAAGTAATTTGCACTCTACTTTTACATCTTTTAAGCGCGCGTATACAATTAAATCATAAAGCAACCGCATTGAAATACGGCAACAAAAAATCTCTGGTGCAGGCTAACTTACACTAGAGATATATTCTCGTTAAATAGGTGTTTTTTATTACTGTCTACTAAACAGAGTTCACTAAAATAAGAGGTTTTTTGACTTTTTAATATCAAATAAATTTTATAAGTTTTCTTTAATAAAAAATTATTTCAAATTTTTTTCTTTATATTCGTCTATTACACTTTTCACTTCTCTGTATAGATTATACGGGTCATGCACATGCGAAAACCTGTAAGGCGCGAGTCCTTTTTCGGGCGAAATTGGGCTGGCAGTGGAACCAAAGGTAATAGTGCCTGTATTCTTTTTATGAATTTTATCAATCGGACTTACATAAACATTAATTGCGCCTATCATTTTCATATCCAAACTTTTGTAATCAATGCCCAGAATACCTGTACGTATAATAATTCGCTTGTTAGAATAAGCAAAAATTAAATTATTGTAATAAGCTTTGGCAAATATCCATGTTAAAAAATAAAGAATTGCAATAGCAATAAAATATAAAATAATTCCCACTGCAATAAATATTATAATTTGCAAATATTCTGGAAGTGGGCTAGTGGGATTGAAAGAAAACTCAACAAGCAGAACTATTGCAACTGGAATTGCGATAAACAAACTAAAAAGAAACACATTAACCAAAGTTGCAAAATAAAGTTTTGATTTAATTGGTTTAAAAACTTTAATAATCTTTTCGTCTTTATCTAGTATTTTTTCAAATTGGTTTTCCATATTTTTTTATTCCTTTTTTATTTTATTATACAATCTATACATAGTTTTTAAAACTAATTTTTAATATAAATTAACCTAATTTGTTATTATAAATTAATTTTGTCAGCGTTTTACCGTTAAGTTAAAAATTGCTTGTAATGAGTTTTGGATTTCATTAATTCTTTAATACTATAATAATTTGTATAAAATAAAATACTTTGCAAGTATAATAATAAGATTTTATAATTTTAATTTAATATCCATTAAAATAGCAACCATGTTTAAAAACTTAATCAGAATTTAAGGTGCTAGCCTGTTAGGACCTCTAAATATATACATAATTTCTTTAACGGAAAAGATATTTAATAGAACCATCATAACTCTGTCCACACCCATTCCAAAACCGCCATGTGGGGGGCAACCATATTTAAAGAACTCTAAATAAAACTCAACATCTTTATCAAGCCCTTTTTCCTTGGCTTGTTTTTTTAAAAAATCGTATCTATGTTCACGCATAGCGCCTGTTGTTATTTCCACACCCTTCCAAATTAAGTCATAGCCTTGTGGAACACCATCTTTACGCATGTGATAAAATGCTCGTTTTTCTTTTGCAAAGTCTGTTATAAATAAAAATTCATGCCCATATTTTTCTATGGAATAAGTCTTGCATAGTTTCTCACATTCTGTTGTGGTGTCACCTTTTTCGCTATCGTCAACTTTGTAACCATACATTTTTTCCAGTTCGCTATATAAATCAAAGAGTTTTATTTTTGGAAACGGTTTTGTTGGTATAACCACATCCACATCCAGCACGCGCTTTATATCTTCACCCAATCTTTCTTTAACAGCAGTTATTCCTGCAATCAACATATCTTCTTGCATGCTCATAACTTCTTCATAACTTTCAATATAACTAAATTCAATATCAAAACTAGTAAATTCAGTCGCATGGCGATTAGTGAAAGACTGTTCCGCTCTAAAAACCGGGCCACATTCAAAAATTTTTTCCAGTCCGCTTGCCATTGCCATTTGTTTGTAGAACTGTGGACTTTGAGCAAGATATGCTTTTCCATCGAAATATTTAACCTCAAAAACATCGGAGCCACTTTCACTAGCAGTCGCAATAAGTTTTGGCGAATGGATTTCCAAAAATTTTTCTTTTAGTAAAAATGCTCTAATTGTTTCCACAAAAACACTTTGCGTTTTTAAAATTATAGTGTTTCGTTCACTTCTAAGGTCTAGCCAACGATAATTTAGTTTTTGGTCAATACTAGCGTCATCCATGATAGGAAGGGCTTCTGCCACGCTTTCCACTTTCACTGTGCTTGGTATAAACTCTCTGCCACCAAATTTTACATACTCGCTTGCCACGCACTTTCCAATAAAACTAACCACCGACTGTGCTATAACTGTGCTTATTTGCTTCGCAACTTTCTCGTTAGATTTTTTATCAATAGTAACTTGCACACTTCCGCTAATATCTTTTAATATCACAAAAATCATGTTTTTAGAATCTCTAATTCTATCAACAAATCCGGCAATCTTACACTCTTTTTCATAAACTAAATCATTGATTAAAACTCTTTTCAATTTTTTTTCTCCTAAATTAATACTATTTATTTTACTTGTAACTTCCAACTATGTCAAGGTTTTACAAGGTGTAAACTTTAAAATAACACTTATCAAATCTTATTTTTTAACACCCAAACAATCGTAACGCCGCTATTCAAATTGCTTATCTGGTCACATAAAATAAGCGAGGGATAAAGTGATTTCATTTCCGCCACCCTTTCGTTTGTTTCTCCCCATGCCTCACCCGGAATAAAATCAATTATCTTTTTTTTAGCTTTTAAACCACTTAAAAACTTATTTACATTTTCTTTTATTTGTCCCTTTGTCCCACCTGAACCATATCCATGTATAATTATTAGAACGGGCGTTTGTGTGGCGAAGGCAAAACCTATTTCTTTATCTAGTTGATAAATTGCATAATCCACACTGGGCATATCTTTTTTAATGTTAACTACTTTAAACATGTTTTTTCCTTAAAAATGTTACTGCCACATTGCCATATTTTTTATAGTTTGCCACTTCCAGACTTTCTGGAATAAGACACCTTCGCGACTGCTCATGTTCGCAAATAATTAGGCCATTATCGCTAATGATATTGTGTTTATCAATTTCAACAACTGCCTCTTCCATTAAGTTTGTGTTAAAAGGTGGATCGAGATAAATAAAATCAAACTGCCTTTTGTCGTGAGCAAATTTCTTTATTGCTTGCAAGTAATCCATAGAAAACAAATTACAATCTGCGTTTGCTTTATTAAAGTTTTTTTTAATTAATTGTAAGCTTCGGCTATCTTTTTCCACTGTTAGAACAAAACTAGCGCCTCTGCTAATTGCCTCTAATGAAACACCACCTGTTCCTGCAAACAAATCTAAAAAACTACTACCCGAAATTTCAAACTGAATAGTGTTGAAAATTGCCTGCCTGACTTTATCGGGAGTTGGTCGAATATTATCTTCATTAAAACTATAAAGGCTTAAACCCTTAAATTTTCCTGCGATTATTCTCATAACAAATTCCGCACTACCATAAAAACACTCACATATTGCAGTGCGCTTCCTGCCATAACAAAAAAGTGCCAAACGCTATGAAAGTATTTAATCTTTCTGCTAAGTGCAAAAAATATCACGCCAATAGTATACATGAGTCCGCCCGCAAGCAACCAAGCAAAACATGATAAGCTTATAGATTCTATTAATGGTTTTATACCAAGTACCACGCACCAACCCATAGCAAGATAACTAATTTGTGAGAAGATAATAACTGCTTTATGACGCATATTAATTGAATTTAAAACTATCCCAAGCACAGCAATCGCCCAAACCAATATAAAAAGAATAACACCGATAGTAAAGGAGTGTAAACTAATTAAGCAAAAAGGAGTGTAAGTACCTGCAATCAGAAAATATATTGAACAATGGTCTAGTATTCTAAAAACTTTTTTTGCTCTGTTAAACCTCAGGAAATGATAAATAGAACTCATTGAATAAAGAATTATCAAACTAGACCCATATATTGCGGAAGCTACTATTGCAATAATATTCCCAGTAAACACTGCAAGCACAATAAGAACAGCAGTTCCCAGTATTGAAAAACCGCCACCCACAATGTGAGTTACCGCGCTAAATATTTCTTCACCTTTGGTAAAGTTTCGTTTATCTGTTACAATCAAATTTGTCTCCTAATAAGTTATAGTATCAAGTAAAAATTTTTTTACACTTATAAATTTAAAAAAAATTAAACTAAATATCAACTATTAATAGTATAACCTTTTTAAATATTTTCTGCAATTAGAAGCCTTAAAATAATTTTTAAATAAAAAATAATATAAATAGTTGACAGTTTAACTTTTCTATGATAACATTTTAAAGTCAAATCTAATTATATATAGGACTGTAGCTCAGTTGGTTAGAGCACCACCCTGATAAGGTGGGGGTCGATGGTTCGAGTCCATTCATTCCTACCAGAGTTTTAAAGTCACTGATTCTAGTGACTTTTTTTATTTTATATAGAAACTTTTTTTATAAATTCTTTTATTATGTTTGATGGAATACAATATGCAAACCCATATACAACTTGTCCCTTGCTGTCTTTTGTACGAAATGTTGTTATGCCTATAAGCCGTCCTCTATCATTAAGCAACGCTCCGCCGCTGTTACCTTCTGCTATAGTCAAATCGCATTGTATAGTATCTGATGTTTTCCCTTCATATTCAATTTTGATTAAAGGAATACTAATAATACCTTGAGTTATAGATATGCCATAGTTTTGTGTATTTCCTATAGCATATACTTTATCCCCTGCTTTTATTTTTGATGAATCGCCAAACCTAATTGGTGTCAAATCAAACTTTGGCAACTCATCAATTTTTAACATTGCCAAATCAATTTGAGTGTCATAATATATTAGAGTTGCTTTTCTATAATCTTCTTCATGTGCAAATCGTATGTAATATTCTTCGTATTCTGTTACAAGATTTGATTCTATATATGTGACGACATGCCTATTAGTAATTATTTTTCCATCTTTACTGATTATTTCTGCTGTCCCATAAGATTGAGCTACATCTTCTGTTATACATTTTATTTCCACTATGGAATTTACACTTTTTGTATAAACGCTTGATGAAGACGGGACTTTAATTACAAAAAAATATATATTAAATAATACTATTAATAATACTAATGACAAGCTAACAGCAATAATAATCTTCTTTCTTTTCATTCAAACTCCCAAAGAAACCGCTTTTGGGCGGTTTCTTCTTTTATCTTTTATTGGCAATAATAGTTATTGAGGAAAATTGATTATTAAATAGATCATCATAAGTAAACTCAAGTATAGCTTCATTTTGATTATTGGTATAAGTTCCGTATGCTATAGGTTCGTCTGTACTTTTTGGCTCTTCACCTAGGTATATCTCAAATCTTTTTTCTTCCAGCCATACAAACATTATTTCTTTTTCTGTTCCGTCAACAACAGCCGTTCCTGATCCTCTTGGAGAATGATAATGTTCAATATAAAATGTCAGATTACTGCTTTCATCATTCCATTCAAAATTACGGTATTCTCTTGCATCAATGGTGTTACGGTCAAATTCGGATTTTGTAAAAACCAGCTGTGAGTATTCCTGACCAAATACTGTAAGCGTTTTTAGATTAGATACAATTTTGCCGTTTTTGTAATGCACATCAAATACTGCAACTTCTTCATATTCATTTTCTGTAAACAGTGCATTCTCATCAAATAAGATAATATGCAGGGAGCCGGGTTTACCAACATCAACTCTAATATAGACCTCTTGTTTTTTGCCGTCAATGGTAACATATCCATAACCGTTCCCAAATGAATCCAATGTTCTGAAATGCATTCCTGCATTCTCATCAGTCCAAGCCGTATATTTCATTCGACATACAGCATCAAAACCATACGTGCATCCAAGTAATATATCAGAAAAAATTATTAAGATACTTATAAATAATAAAGTCTTCATTAATTGCCTTTTTGTCATCCAATAATCCATCCTTGAATAAATCCCTGCGATCCAGAAGAAGGTTTATATACAAAATCATAAAGATTTGATGCATAACTAGAACTATCATTAAAAATGATAAAGCCAGAACCTAAAGGATCTTTTATTATAGTAACATAATGAGCACCTACTCCGCTATTATCTTGCCACCAATAGGCAAGTATTATCGCCTGATTAATTGTTATGTTATTACATAAGTTGAAAAATGCATTATGAGCATAAGCTCCTGAAAACGATAAGGCAGGTACTCCTCTAGAAATAATATAAGGTGCAATATGTGTAGGATTGGAGCCAGCATATCCAAATGCTATAGTTCCATGGTATTTTTCAAAATCCTTAACTAGTTTTGCCATCTCAGTCGTATTACCCGTAGAACTATCCTTGTTAGAAAACTTTTTTAAATGCAGTAATGAATTATATGTTGCTATTATACCGCAACCATTTTTATTCATTGAAGTAAGACCGTATCTCCAAGTATTAAATTGACTCTGATCATCAATATAGCCTTGTGTAACTCCATATCTAGAAATACTAAATGTTTGCTTCATATTATGGTTATAATTGCTATCCGCAACTAAAGTATCAACTTTACCAAGCACAGATACCGACAGCACAGCCGCCACGACAGTAACAACAGGTGCGACTACAACAATTACAGCTTGAACAACTGCTTTTGCTACTGTTTTTACCGCCTTTTTTAAAAATGAAAAGAATCCGACATTGTCAATCATATTGTTTTGTGATAATTCGCTTAATAAAATCGATTCACCATCAACAACAAATATAACGTCCGTTTTTCCAAATTCATCTTCAATGATTATGCCTTGTATAGTATCTATTATCGGCTCACCCTCTCCTTTATCAAGTACAGCACTTAAAGTGACATTACCATTTTCTGCATTTACTGTCACTTGATATTTAACCGTAAAAAGCTCTTCACTAAGTGATTCATCTAATGAAACAAGGTCAATTTCTTCTAGTAATGACGGATCCAATTCTTTATAGCCAACAAATTCCGCTTTTAGGCCATTAATATCTAGTTTTGCATCATCAAATTCGTCAACTATACTTTGATAGTCGATATTAGCTTTTTCCATTGAAACCGTTCTGACAATTGTCTGTTTTTTGACACAATAATTAGGAAGTATAAAATATGTTCCGATTATAAATACCATAATTACTGCTGATGTAAAAAACAGTTTTTTAAATCCTCTAAACATAAGCCCCTCCTACAATTTATTTGGTTATATAAAATCTAACATAATATAGATATTATTGTCAATATGTTTTTTTAGAGGATTTTTGATTATTTTGACTGTTTTTAATGCTTTATATATATAATGATTAATATCAGCAGATTATGTTAACAATTTATGAAACTATCAAGCATTTTTTAAATTCTTTTATAATTAATTTTTCTGTGTGCTTAGGGTATTGTATTTTATTGTCTAAACAGATTTTTTGGGCATCAAGTGCAAAACATTCAGCACAAATGAGAATTTCTCTTTTCATAATATCAATATCTGGAGAAGTCATATATAATTTTAAATGTTCTTGCATATTTTTTGGAATGCATTGCTTGATTTTGTTGCAATAATCCCCCCAGCCAATCTTGTCATATTGAGACAATAAAAGTTCTGTATGGGCATTATACAAAAAGTCTATGTTTTTTCTTAGTTTGAAATAATCACATCTCAAAAAATATTTTATAAGCATGCAAAGATGTGTATAATATGTTTTTATTACATAAGGTATGTCTATATTAACCTTACTTCCTGTTGGACTTCTTTTGATTAATTCTTTGACAGCCCCAGATTTGTCAAAAATCACCTGATTTGGCAAAAGGTCCATATAATGCTGTCTTGCTATCCAGCAATCGTTTTTGATACTGTTGAGCACAAAGAAGTCAATCATATACAAATCATCCTTAAGTCTTATTACATGCTGAAAGTTTTTTAGTTCATCACAATTATAGCTTTCAGGCCAGACATTGACGACTTCATCGCAAGATGTTGCTACATAATCAGTAATAACAGCCGAAAAACCTTCAAAATGATTACCGTCTATCAAAAATACTACATCAATGTCAGAAAAGTCATCCTCCAGTCCCCTCGAAATTGAACCATAATACCATGCCCCAAGACACCTTGAATCCCGCTTTAATAAGTCCACAAGATTATAAAACGAATTTAAAAACAACTTCTTCATATAACTTTTTTTCCTATAATTCTTCTATCTCTCAGTTTATATGAAGTAAAAAATAAGTAAATACAAAAAAGAAATCATAACAAAAAGCGCCCAAAATATATACGATAATGGCTTGTGTATCTTTTAAATAAAAAAGAATATTTTGAATATATTTACATAAAATTTTCTGTTATTTCCCGCTTCAAATGATTGAAAAAATTTAAAAGATATGATAATATTGTTCTTGCTTTAGAACTTGCTTGCCGAAGTGGTGGAATGGCAGACGCGACGGACTCAAAATCCGTTGTTGGCAACAACGTGGGGGTTCAAGTCCCCCCTTCGGCACCATCAATACACTACGCAAAAGGAACGATTTAGCGTAGTGTTTTTTGTTTTGAACATAATATCTTTTTTGGGGTTTTAATATTTAATTATAATACTTTTCTT